>Ga0214542_1000144_pt1 | contig 103371 bp, 48 predicted proteins | sample CNSS1metaG_FD_160096 | JGI IMG/M metagenome (GOLD analysis project Ga0214542, IMG submission 160096) | Root nodule microbial communities from cowpea collected in UCLA plant growth center, Los Angeles, California, USA - CNSS1 | ecosystem: Host-associated > Plants > Roots > Nodule | place: USA... | reverse complement strand
TCTCATGAAATTTTATTTGGTATTATAATCTAAAATGTAAGCAATTATAATTTATTTTAAACTTTTATTATGATTATTATTTGTTCTTTGTATCATTTTGATCAAATGATATATTATAACTTTTATTAGTGTATAAAAAAGAGATTTATTATAATTTAAAAGATTGAAGTAAACAAACATTTAAAATATCAATTATGTTCTTTGTATCATTTTGATCAAATGATTTATTATAACTTTTATTAGTGTATAAAAAAGAGATTTATTATAATTTAAAAGATTGAAGTAAACAAACATTTAAAATATCAATTATGTTCTTTGTATCATTTTGATCAAATGATTTATTATAACTTTTATTAGTGTATAAAAAAAATATTTATTAGAATTTAAAAGATTGAAGTAAACAAACATTTAAAATATATTTTAATTTGAATATTTGTTTTTCTTTTATATTTTTTAAAAAATATTTTAAATTTTTATCAATTATGTTTCATTAATGTTTGCAAATTTAATAATTGTTTTAGTTCTCATGAAATTTTATTTGGTATTATAATATAAAATGTAAAAAATTATAATTTATTTTAAAGTATTTGATATCAAAGAAACAATCATCATTCTAATATTGAATATTTGATAATATTATGTTTCCTTTAATTATTTTATTATTTTATAAAAATTAATTAAAATTAATATTGAAATAGTAAGAAAATGGGTATGGGTATGGGTATGATATTATACCCTTACCCGGTAGGGATGGGGATGAGTCAAAAGTTTAATACCCGTTGGGTTTGGGTATGGGAATGAGGATGATTTTTTTTTACGGGAATGAGTATGCGATAGCGAAACCCGTGCCCGTCCCGCCCCGTTGCCATCCCTAAACCGAAGTCTTTAAAATATAATCAAGAAGAAAACAAATTTGTCTGAGGGATAAAGAAAAAATCTTTTGGGTTATTCAACCATAATCGATTTTTACTGATGGGAAACTTACAAAAATCCCATAAAACTCTGTGATATTGAACCACGTATATACTGAGAACTTCTCAAATTTATTCTTAATAATATTTTTAAATTATGATACAAAATTGTCAAGAGTGTTGATGTAAAAAAAAAAAAAAGATTAAAACATAATGGACAAAAAGAAAGCGAGTCGTAAAAAACTGACAAATAGTATAAAGAGGCTTGTAAATAGACCAGAAGAACTGCTAAAAGGAAAAAAAAACTAATATGTAAGAAAATAAATAATAGATAAAAAAAGAGAAACGACTCATATTTGTGTAACCAAAATATGAATATTTAAAATATTAAATTCACAATAAACAAATTTCTTTCAATCAAATCTTTCAAATATATATTTTCCTAATCTTAAATTCTCATTTGTATGTTTACAGACTAGTTTTATTTTTCAAAACTTTATTTGATTTTAATTCCAGCATCCAATTAATATATCTTATAAAATATTAAAGATATAATTTTAAAAAATCTTACACCGATTTTTTTTAAGTATGTAATTTGATTACATAAACATAGAATCCAAAGATGACTTATATTTTCGAAGTTTACGCCTGTTGCGGTAAACTCTTCTTAAGCAATTAATAATTGATAAATTAATTATTTATAGTTTCACCATAATTTAAATATGGAAATATTATGCAAACAATATAACTTTTTTCTTTAATTAGCGATCTATACTTATTTTTCAAGTGTATTAAAATATACGTCAGTATTGAGTCCTTCAGCTCCAGTAAAATATGTTTGTAATTCAAATTTTGTATTACAGAGAGTAAATTTTGTCTGTAAAATAAATGTTAAAGTTTTGACTTTAGCATGTCACATATAAAATTCTGTCATCAATCTTTTACTAATATATTTTCTTAATCCATTGGTAATTTAGTGTTTTTAAAAAATTGTTTGTAGTTTTATTTTTTAAAATTCGTCGACAAATTCATCAATCATTGCATTTTTTAAAATTGTTAGTAATTTCGTTAGTAAAATAGGTGCGAGTTTTTTTCCCTAAATCTAATGCAATATTGGTTATAAATAAAATAAAGATGGGTGAGAAAAACAAGAGAACGAGAAAACAAAATGAAAGAAAATGAGGAAAAAAAGGAACCAAAGGTATTGGATGAACAACGGTGATAGTGAGGTTGACACCAGTATCAGTAACAGTAACGAAAGAAACCAGAAAAAAATCCAATCACAATTTTTACGAATTTTATTAACGAATTCATTGATAATTTCCAAAATATATTTATCCACAAATTTATACTTTTATTAGTTACCTGTATATTATTACTGATATGTTTTTTATCATTAATAAATACTGAAAAAATTTTGTTATTTATTGACTGACATTTTATCAAAAAATTTTGAAAAGAAAAATAAATATAAAAAACAAAAGTACGTGAAAGACGGAGATGAATAGTTAAATAATATCATACCTCAAAATGGATCAATTAATTAAAATTCAACCTTTTTTATATTCTTCTAAGTAACTAAATAACCTATAATTATTTTGTAATAATACTATATAGTTTATAGTGAATCGGTAATTGTGAATAAATCTTAAAATACAACAAAACACTTTCTATAAAACTTATTTGATTAATAAATAAGTGGTTTATCATATTGTGTTGAAAATTATTTTTTTCATAATTTTTTATTGATACGTTGAGGACTAATATTACACTATTTCTCTTGTTTAACTCGTTTTGATACTAGATCAACAACACGTCGATCTGACTTATTAAACTCTAAACTAACATGAACTTATGATAGTGCTACATGATCAATTTATTCATTTAAATTAATTTTACAAATAAAAAGTTAAACATTGTTTTTTTATTTTTTATAAATTAATTCCTTGCCTAGTCAATTCACCTCTTTATATTTATAGTTTTTAATTGACATTTGAGTAAAAAAAAATTATTATAATTTTAATATTATATATTAATATAAAAAAAAAAAAAATATATATATATATATATATATATATATATATATATATATATTCCATTCTATTAGACATATATGTAAATTAAGTAAAATTTTATGGAAAATGAAGTTTATTTATATATAAATATAGTCAACCAAGGTCTTCAAGTTTCATCTCTGATAATTTAATTCTATTGAATTATAATAAAATATAGTATGATTAATAATTATTTTCGTACAATTTATTAATCATTAAAAAATTCTTTTAACACAAACATGGTCAAATCTCCTTTCTTTCTTTGTAAACATAGTCAGAATATGGATATATTTCACAGAGTATTCTGTCCTATTATGCTTGGGTCCTGGTCAAACACTTTTATTCAAAATAATAAAATGCATTTATTAACTAACTATTCTTTGGTTGACTCTTCTAAGTATATGAGATATTTAAATAAGTTATCCTGTGAAGAACTGTAAAATGCATTATATTAATACTTATATATTATTATAACAAAGTAGGAGTCTCTAAAAAAATATATCAATTTTAACGGGTTGAAATTTCAAAAACATAAAATATAATTATATTAATGTTCAGCTTATTTTTTTCATGTACAGGTTGATTAAGTGATAGGCTCTGCATATGGTGTTATCTGTATTTGGAAATGATTATGGATGATTCAGTTATAAAATAAAATATATGGACGATGAATGATTTACATACACGGGAAGGAAACATTATGATTTTATAGTACCATTTGTTTTATTATATTGTGATTATGTACTTGTTGATGATATATAGATTGGATTAATATTATAAATTTCAGCTTACTAATTGTTTAAAGAGGATGAGTTCAAAAAATTACAGAGAACTTAAAATACATGTCTCAAGCTTTCACTTTTTGATGCAGAATTTCAAATTTGATTTTGAAAATACTTTATTGAACAATGTACAAATTTTTAACTTTTGAACAATATACAAATTTTTAATCTTTAAGGACAGTGGTGTTTTGATATTACTTTTTTTATTATTAATTGACACTATCCATTATTACAGTTTACTATTTTTTTCTAAAATTATAAAAGTTAACTTTTATTAATATTATTTTATTTTTGTATAAATTGTTAAATGATCGTCTGTCCAATAACATTTTTTTTAAATTACATCCATTTAAATACTACACGGGATCTCTGATTTTTTGTCCGTTGAACATGTGATTTTAACACATAGATTACTTAATCATATAATTGCAAGTTTTTTAAATTGTATTTTTATTTTTTCTTCTACTTGAGTTATTTAAAATGGTGGAAGTATTTTTGTAACTTATATGTCATTTGAGTGGACTATTACAAATATAGATACTGGTTCTCACTACAAATTTTACAGAAATGGTATATGAGATCTCACCCTTATAATATTCAATATTCAGTGTTTCTTTCACAATAGATAAATTACAAAGAGTCATAATAGTATAAACTTTTATTATTATAATACAATAAAATTTTAATTACAAAATAGTGCAATTTTAAATCTTAAAAGTTTGAAAAAAATAATAAAAGATAAATAAAATGTTAAGTCTAGTACAAAAATCTAGAGTCAAAAAATAAAGATATCAAATTACAGAACCAAATTAAATATGAATATTTAAAAAAAAAATACTTTCGTTTATTTTAAATTTTCCCCAAAATGAACTACATATACATAGAGTTGTTGCATAAAAATAATTTAAGTTTAATTTAATTTTAAGTTTTGGGCATTTTTAAATTGAGTTTCTATTATTTTTTTTTTACTATTAGTTTCTAAAAAAAATTATATTTTTCGAGTTTTTATAGTTTAATTTTTTCTGTTACTTACTTGATAACTTGGTTGTTATCTATTGTCATCATGTTTCCCTATATTTGAGAGGATATTGGTTAATATAACAATAGAATTGTGATTAATGTAAAAATAAGTGATTTTATTATTTTTATTGAAATGGTTAATATAGTCATATTTTTGGATGATCAATCGATTCATCTTTATCTTCCAACATATTTAATAAAAATAATAAATTTATTATAATTTTATATTAATTGTAATATTATTTTATATTAATAATAAAATCTTATATTTTTAGCACACGAAAACAATTAGATGACAAGATAAAAAAGAACAATAATGTTATATATATTTACGAAAGAAATAAATATAAAGACTAAACCAAAATAATCAACATACTTAATATATAAAAAAAACAAAAACTCAAATAAAAATATCTAAAAATATATAAAGGACTTAAAATTTAATTAAGTTAACAAAATTATAATAATATTACCATTTTAATTTATAAACTTGCAATAAGTGGGAGTAAAATAATACAATTTTTTATCCATAACAATTAAAATTTAAATAAAAAAGCCTTTAATCGAATGGTTGAATTGATAAGGTTACAATTTTTTAGAGGTCATTGAAAGTTTTTGCGGATCTATATTTTCTTTTTAATAAATCATGTCATTTATCTGTATACAATAATATTGGTGATTAATGATGGTATTTTACAAACATGTTTGTTTTGGATACATCCGGTTGCAGATGCACCTTATAAAATCTTTCATGCAATTTTTGTTTCTTGAAATTTTTTCTTTATTTTCTTTAAAGAAAATGTAACTATTTAGGGAATCTACTGTGCCCAGAAAAGTTTAAGCAAAATTAATGTAAAAAAAATAGTCACATTTTGAGGCAATAATGAATCAAGTAATTCTCATAGCCATAGTTGCATTCTTTTAGTATTTTTGATTTCTAAGAAGGATACATTTTTAAAAATTATAAAACAAATTCTATTAACTTCATAATTTGATATACATAATTGTGTACTTTATCACATTTTTTTAAAATTACAACCCCTTTTCATTTTAATCTGCATTAGCAAACCGTTTTGGCCACAATTTTTCTTAATGTAAGTGGACATTTTGCACATTGTGATTTGCATTTGTTAAAAGAGTCAACTGGTAACATACAAAGACATTTGTATATTTAATATTATCTATCATTCCCAACTTTTTTTTCTTTATTCTCTCTTTCTCATTCTATGTGTCAAACAGTAACAAAGTGTCTACAGAACATTTCCTATTTTACTTAAATACAATTTTAGATTCATTATTTTTCTCAACTCAATTTAATTCTCTTCTATTTAAAATAAAAACATTTTCTCCTTTTATTCTAAAAAACTTAAAATTGTAATATAATTTAAAGTTTTATATACATTATTTTGATTCGATAAATTCTTAAAATTAACATATGTATTTAACTTGTAATTACTAAAAGTGTAAAAATATATAAATAAATACATGAAAAATTAAGCATTGAATTGGAAAATAAACTAATAAGTGATAGTTTTAAATGTTTTGAACTAGTGATTGAGTTTGAAGCCAACCTATCCAAAAATAATACAGGTAGAAATTATATTCAATTATAGGGTTATGAATATTTCATTTAAATGATTGGGACAAATTTAAGAAGAGAGATAAACATGGACATATATGTTGCAAAAAATTGATTAGTAAACTATCTCTTTCAGAACATAAATATTTGTGGATTGGAAGAAAATTATGTTTCCTAAAATGGTTGTTGTTAGATCTCCCTAATACTGTGTATCTTTATTCGTAAGCTACCACAAGCTATAGAAAACACGATTAAATGTATTAAAAAATAATTTCTTGTGGATAAAGGGAAGGAAGGGGAGGAAATTAGTTTAGGTAAATTGAGAGAGAATATGCAATAGGGAAGAATTATTGAAAATAAAAAAACTTGTCTTTTTTTAACATTAAAAAAAAACTAAAAAGGTATAAATGATGATAGAGAAAGTAGTCTAAGGTGCGGAAAACAAAATATGAAGACAGAGTAAGCAAGGAAAGGCAGACTTTACTTGAACTCATTAAAATCACAGGTTAAACATGTTTTTGATAGAAATGATAACAGAGAACAACTGTAATGTAAGGTGCGGAAAACAAAATATGGAGATAGAGTGAGTAGGGAAAGATAGACTTTACTTGAACTCATTAAAATCACGGGTTAAATATCTTTTTGGTTCCTTAAGTTTCAGTGGTGAAATTTAGAATTAGTATATCTTCAAAAATTTTGACCAATTTAGTCATTCGTCCTTAAAAATGCGTGAATTTAGTCATTTTAACTAAATTTTATTAAGTTTATCTGACGTGTTTCAAGCTCATTTCATGATAGTATTTGAATTGTTTACACCATTTGACACATTTTCGCTTCAATGTTAACTCAAATATTACCATAAAATGTGTTTAAAATGTCAAATAAACTTAACAAAATTTGGTAAGAAGAACTAAATTCACACATTTACAAAAATAAATGACTAAATTAATATAAATTTTTGAAAAGAAACTTATTCCAAAATTTATTAAAACTTTAAGAATAAAAATATATTTAACCCTTAAAACCACCATAGTTAGTGAGTCCTCAAAGCGTGGAATGAGAATAGTTGGAAGAGAGAATGATATGATTTGAAAAAACAATCATTATTTTATTTGTGACCAAGAAGCCAGAATCATGAGTATAAAACAAACGGGCTTGGAAAAGAGACAAATTCACCTTACACTTGCCAAAGCTTGCTTATGAAAAATTAGATCAAATTCAAAGCATTGTTGTCAAGATCCATCCACACATTACTCTTTTCAACTTTCTGGAACAGTATAAGATATCATTGTTTGATATACAATAGACCAATCATTAATCATTATGAATTATATAAAAGTGTATTTTAAATGAGTTTAGGCAACTGTTATACTTATCCATTATTAATAGACTACATTCTTTTAATTGATAAAAATAAGTTCAAAATTCCTAAAATAAGTTTATCAACTGTCTGCATCAAAATGAAAAAAAAAAATCAAACTTTCGTTTCCAACAAAAAAAAATAAAATATATATATATATATATTTTTTTTTTCATATTAATTTTTTTATGACATCAATAAATCTACCACAAATTCTCTGTCCCTATGTAGAAACATTTTTTTGATTATGAAAATCATCTACTGAGTGGACGGAATCAACCTTAACGCAACAATGAATTGTCCTACAATATTAAGGATCACTTATGGTTTTTACATGCATACACATAAAGAGTGTTAACTCTTCACCTAACCCTCTTTGATCGAACTTAAAAAAAGACAAGTGACAGTATATGACGTGTGCAGCGTATTTGAAAAATCTACGATTGAGGTTGAGGGCAAACATGAAAAACTACGACTCTGGGGATGTTGAACAAAACCATGATCACCGGGCCACCATGTAAGCTTTATGGCCATGTACGCTATAAGTAACAGTACTTCATAACGCGTCTTTTTCGAAATAACACCTTTATGGACAAGATTCCCATTCCCAACACCAATGTAGGATCATGCAAGACTCATTGGGGGTTGACTACAAATTTATTTTCAACTCAAATAAATTAGGGTATATACTAATGCAACAGTAATAAATCACAACTTCACCCAACTCATTTACTGTCTGTGAGGCAAAACACTGTATATCACTGAAATAAACTACTTCCATCTGATTTATAAATTACATTCAGTTAATCAGAACTAACTCTACATTACTTCTAAACAAATGGATCTTTATAATTACCAAAGAAAATGGAGAACTATAGCAATGGAAATGTTGTTCTCGAACCCTAGGAAAGTTATCTCTGCTTTACAGTTTTAAGCTCTAATGGTGAGACTGGAAGAGCAGAGAGGTTGAGCTGCACAAGTGAAGCCTTTTAGCCAAAATATGCGCTTTACAAGGTTGAATCCGAGGCCTGCATAGCTATAGTTGACTTATCATTTCGCAGTGAATGCAATAATGAATGTGAGTGGCGATTTATGAAAGGTGTGAAGAGATATATAAGAATCTGTTGCATGGTTTTGAATGATTAGCCGTTATTCATCTCATCAAATGTTAAATATATTGGGAGGTTTTCTTCGCGCCGTTTGGATGTTGGATCGACCTGGATTCTAGCCTCTGCAATGGATAAACAGTAGCAGCACCTGGGTATCTTTGGCTAGGATAGCACCGGATACAGCTGCATTCGTAGTTACAGTATTATGCATAGCTCTTGTTACAGAGGAAACTGCATACATTACTAAATAAACCATGACTCCATTCCATGGTTTGTCCCAAACATGCACATCGGAAAGGAGAAACAGCATCTCAACCTCACAAGTACGGCCAAATTCAAACAGTGTGAACAAAAATAATCAGAAAGAAGAGATTCAGTAAACTACCATCTCAGAAAATAAGCTCCATAATCTAGAATTTCAAATTAAAGTTTAAAGTTCCAACAATATAACTTCATCCTTGAAGCTACATACAGCCTCAAAAGTAAAGTGGTAAACCATACGTGATTTGGAACAATCAACACTGTTCAGAGTATTTATTCTATAAACAAAAGAATGAAACTATATTTCTGGAGTAGAAAAGCAACATTGAAATCAACAAAGGCAAGCATCAACTGCTCCTGGGAAACACCACCAACTCCATCCCTCCATGAAATCCCCCATCAGCCTCATATGCATCCTCCGCAGCCAGCAACAAAATGCCTTTCGCCAACCTCAATGCTACCTCTGCCAAATCAAACCCCACACACAAAATACAAATCACAATCCAATCAATCGAACGAGCCAAGTTTTTAAAGCAAACAGAAAATAGAAAAACTTTGTAAAGAAATTATGCATACCTTGCCAGTTTCAGCTTCATCAGGAACCTTGTAGCAATCAGCACTAACCTCCGACAACCACTGACCAGGGAAAAGGGTCTGCACAAGAAAACCAAACTCAAGAGCTGTTTTTTTCTTTTATTTCCAACACTCAAAACATAAGGAACGATATGAAATAACACATAACGAATTGATCAGCTTACATCCAATTGTTTCTGAGCGTTTCTGGGTCGCTTCTTGGGCCGGCGGGGAGGCCGGTGGCCCACCAAATTCATGAAATCCTCCTCAATCTCCTTCTTCGTCAGCGTCAGAGAAAACTTCACTGGTCGCTCCTCTTTCTCCGGCGACCCTCTTAATTTCGGCAACTTTCCGGCGCCGGAGAGACTCCTCAACGGCGAAAACGACGTCCCGACCCCGGCCTTCCTCTCGTCAATCCTGACCGCCACGGGGGCCCGCCGCGTCCGCAGATTCCACGTCCTCACTCCGGTGGCCGACGGCTGTGCCTCCTCTTCAACCGCCACCGTCACGGGCGGCGCGTCCTCGATGATAACATCATTGTCCTCGGCGACCTCCTTGCCGAGAATCGCGTCCTTCATCCTATCGGCCTCGGTTTTGAGATCGAGCATGAGCTTCTCCCTGACGGCGTCGATCCCCTCGTCGCCGAGGAATCGCGGCCGCTTGAGACGCAGTCGCGAGTCGGCATTTACCGGCGGTGGGGGGTCGAATTCCCGCGGCGCCGGAGATCGGCGATCTCCGGCGTCAGTGGAGGAGTCGGAGGCGAGTTTGGTGCAGCGGAGGTGGCGCTGACTCCCCCACTTCAAACAGGGCAACATGAAATTGTGAAGAGGCTTCGATCTCTCGGGTCCCATGGCCATGCTCTCTTCTTCCCCAGAACACGTAAACACCATTTAATCCAAACACAGCCCCAAAAGAAAAGAAAAAAACAGCGACAAGTGTATTGCTTTTCTTCTTCTTCTTCTTCAGCAGAGCCCAAGCGAGAACTTCTGAAGCTGAGAAATTTAACCCACGAGAAAGACGCAAGCTTTTGGCTTGGGTTTCGCACTTTTGCGACTTTCGCTTCGTTGCATACTCGCCGGGAAACGCAAACTCTTTATTTATAACTCAGAAAGAAAGAAAGAACGAAGCGAGGCGGTTTTAACGTTCGGGTTCGCCTTCTAGGCTCAAAGCTAACCTGCGCCTCGAGGGGTTGCCTGCTTATACTTACCTCCTCTTTTTTTTCTTTCTTTTTTTTCCTTTTTTCCCGGGTTAAATACCTCGTTTATTTTAACTGCCCCTGCGCCGTTCATTTTCGTGATTTCGAAAAGGGGTGATTCGATCGAGGCCGTTCATTTTTGTTTCTGTATTTTGGATTAAAATTTGATTTCCGTGTGGTGCTAGGTCAACCGGACCATTGATTTTGGGTTCTTGGTGGTCAAGGATTTGAAAGGATGAGGATTAATATACCATCACGAACATTATCTTTTTTTTTTTTGTTAGTTAACAATTTTACATTTTAATCATTTCGAGTGAAATAGATAGAATGTAATTTGGTTCGTGTGAGATGGATCCACTTCGTTTATAATTTGAATCAAATAAGATAAAAATGCTCCTTTTAGTAAAAGATAAAATGTTATTTCAATAATATGATTTCAATAGATTGATAGGTTGTTACTGTATTTTAATTGAATTTTAAATATCAATTATTCGTAGCTTGAAATTTAAACATTAATTTTATTGTTTGGAATTCAATCTTAAATCAAAGTAAATTGTAAATAAATAGTGTTTTTTTTTTGTGTTTGTAAAGGAGCATCGATGAAGATTATGCAAGTCTTCGTGCATTTAAGAATGATTAAATTTTCAATTTAATTATTTTTTTTTTATACATGTTCTAATAAAGTTGAAGAGAGCCTGTTATTTTAGACACAAATTTTCAATAAACGAATTTGAAATAGTAAGCATCTTATCATGACTATTTTTTTTAAGGAAATCTTATCATGATTATTATAATTATTTCCATGTTTCTCAAAATCAAATCTTTCTAATTATAACGTACCTTTAAATAGGTTAATAATTCAAAAATTCATTTTTTGTATTCAAAAAATAAAATTTTGTACACACAGCTTCAGAGGATGAAAACGACAATACGATGGTTTAATCATCAAATTGGTGCGTTCTTTTAGAATTTTATTAGATAAATTGTTTTAAAAAGGTACCTAAATGAGCATGTGATGCTTTAAAATCTAAATTTACAAGAAAATTAAAATATAAGGTTTTAAATTTTTTTTTTAATATATGTGAAGAAGTTATGCATTAAAGCAGCAGTTCAGTCTCAAATAATAATTTTAAATATATAATTTACATGTGTGATATGATAGAAGATTTTCTTATCTATGTATAATTTTAAATATCAATTTGGAGTCCTTTTGTACAATAATTCTTTCTCACATTCCCTTTTTAATTTATGTTATTATTTCACTAGTTTTATTTATGAGCTTATTTTGGCTATGGGTTGTTAGAAAAAATATCATTTGTAATATGCCGAGATTATTGTGAAAAAATTATCTTTGGCGAATGTAATTCCATATTGATTTGTGAATGCACAAGAATATTTTCAGAATGTACTTTCTCCTTAAATGATTATATTTGGTCATAAATAAAAACACAATCTTTTTTTCGGCTAAATTAATATTTTAGCATTGAAGAAAACTATTTTAAAATTACTATTGCAAAATGGAATAATTATTCTTCTGAAGTAACTTTACAAAAAAAAATATATTAGATAAGTAACATTTGATCAATTGTAAAGCCATCTTTTTGACAACCAGATTTAAAAAACACTGATATTTGTTTAAGCTTCTCAAGAAAAATTGTGGGAAAGTTGTTTCCTCACTTTTGTCATTCTTCTGGTAGTAAAGGAAATCAGGAAGGAAAAAAAAAGTTGTGCATTTAGGTCAAAGCATTCAAAAGTGACCAATTTAAACATTTCCATGTGATTCCATGATCCATCAAATTTAACATAATTAAGGTGTCATTGTTGTAAATCTCGTGGGACTTGAGAAAATATACGAAAAATATAGTGAGATTAAAATAAAATAAATAGAAAAAGATAAACAAATAAAATAAACATTAAAAGAGAAAAAATAAAATAAAATAAATGATACCTGAAATATAAATAAATAAAATAGTAAAAATAAGGAAATAAAGATAAAATTAGGAAAATGAAACAAAGGAATAAAAATACATAAAACTATGAGGAATATTTTAACAGAGAAAATATTAAGATTGTATACTCAAGCTAGCTGTATATCCACCTGTAAAATCTTAGCTAAATCAAACTAAATAATTATTGTGATAAAATCTTCTTGTGGAAAAGACAGAAGGTAGCTTAACAACAAATTTTTAAGTCTAAATATCAAATAAAAAAAAGTTAGCTAGAGACTTTTATAAAAAAAAAAAAAAAAGGCTTTTGACTATTCTTGCAAGATTAGGAAAAAAATGGTTTAGTTGTGATTAAAATAAAATAAAAAATAGATTATAAAATATGAAGATAATAAAAATAAACACTAAAAAAGTAAAGATGTATAAAACAAATAAAATAAAAACAAATAGTAAAAGATAAAAAAAAAGGATTAAAAGTAAAATTAACTCTAAAAGATAAATAGATAGAACCTTGAACAATTGAATTGGTATGTGTGAAAAAAAATATATATATATATATATATATATATATATATATATATATTATAGTATAAATTATCATGTAAAATATGAAAATCTTCGACTATATCCCTATAAAATAATATAATTTATCATAATAATTTTTGAAATATTTGTAGTTGTGAGTGGTATCCATATCTAATTTAATGCTTAAAGTCATTGTGAGATAAGTATGTTTTTTTTTTTAGAGTTAGTTCATAGTATATATATGTATCATGTAGATAGCATGATACATATTATGCTATCTACATGGTATAATACATTTTATCATATGGTTTTTTAAATATTTGTATTAAGATGTGAGTGGTATCAATACCTAATTTAATGCTTAAAGTCATTGTGATAAGTATATTTTTTTTGGAGTTAGTTCGTAGTATATATATATATATCATATAGATAGCAGATAAGTGTTATTCTATTGTCTATGACAAATTCAGCATTACTCAACTTTTCTTTTTAAGATGGATACCATAATAGATAAAAGTGAATTAATGTTGATCAAGTTTGAACAAAGATATCAATAACATGGGGACAGTGTCTCTGACACATTCAACATTCTTCCACTTTTATTCCTAAGATGGACACCACAATAGATAAGTGAATTAATGCTGATCAGGGTTTGAATGAAGATATCAATACCAGTGTCTCTGACACATTCAACATTCTTCAACTTTTATTCCTAACATGGACACTACAATAGATAAGTGAATTATTTTTGATCAGGGTTTAAATGAAGATATCAATTTCATACTACAATGAGACAATCAATATGAAATTACACCAACAAAATACAATAAGATATAAAAAAATAAAGGAATGATTGCACCAACAAAACACAACAAGATGTAAGGAAATAAAGGAATCATATAATATCTGCATTTTGTAGTGGGACAACCACTATGAAACTGCACTAATAAAACACCAAGGAATGTAAGAAAAACAATAAATTATTTGATATGGTATATAAAAACTTAAATTGTTTTGTAAAAATATTAGAATAACTCAAATATTTTAATATAATATATTATTGTCTTTCATTTTTTTTAAATAGTCTTGTAAAAATATTAGAATATCTCAAATATTTTAGTATTACTCTTTTACTGATAAAAAATATTGTAATAAACATGTTTCATGATATACTAAACTTAACATATCATACACACTATTAATATAAACCAACACATGTTAGTCATGTATGGATAGTTACTTCTATACATTATAAAACATAAAAAATAATAATATAAAAACTTTATCGATATATCATTCTTATAAAATACAGCATATGATTCATATAACACACAATTCAAAGGACTAAAATATATTTGACTAAATTATTTCAAATTCTTATAATTAAAAACATAATTGAATTTTCTTTTTCAATAGTATTACATTTTTTGAGAAAAAAAACTTTATTTCGTATACTGTCAATGCTAAAATTTTTACATTGGTACCAGATAAATAAAAATATAATATGATTTTTAAAAGTTGTAGTAGTAAGATTCAATGTTGATTTATTAAGAATATTGATGCTTGAATACAGTTAATATCATAACTAATTCATTGATTTTATTAAAATACCGTTAATATCATATATTTTAAGAATATTAACCCTTGAATAATTAATTATTTATATTCGAAGATCAAACTCATGTACTCTTCAAATAATCAGTTTTTAACTTATATAAAAAAATATATATATATATATATATATATATATATATATATATATTTTAATTACGACAACAACTAATGTATAATTATTTACATTTCATTATTTCTTCATTTATTTTATTATCTCACAGATAAAACATAAAATACTAAATATATAATATTTTCTTATCTCACAAATAAAACATAAAACATAAAACATAATACAAAATACTTAATATTTTATTGTGTTTATTTTATACACATGTAGTATATCATGATTTAAAAAAAAACATAGCCTTTAATCTTATTTAATAAAAAATTGAACATAAAAAATTAAATAAAAAATATTTTATATTTGGTATGAAAAAACTAAGTAAATTAAAATAATAATTATTTCAAAATAAATGAAGAAAATGTATATAAAATAAAATATTTTTCAGATTATTTCTATTCACAATTTATCAAACTCGTAATTTTATGAGTTAATAAATAATTGATTTATTTTTTATTATAATTGTTAAACTACTATAATTAACTATTTGTTTGTCAGATTGGGTCATAAAGAATTTGATTTGGAAGAACAGTGATAAGGTTAGAAGAAGGTAAGCACCGTGGAGATTAAAGAAGTTCACACAGATGCTCAGTTGAGCTTTAAATTTTTTCTTTTTTTAAAAAAGTTATATTGTTTTTATAAATAGATTGAAATCATAGATTTGTTGATGTCTTATTTTTCATGGTTAGATACAAGGGAGGTACAAACAAAAAATAGTTTTGCATATCTCTAAAATACTGTAAGATTATATTGAGTTATTTTACAATAATATTATAAAAGATATATTGTTTAATATTAAGTATAACAATAAAAAAGAGTTCAGAAAAAAAAAATAGAGAAAACTTGCTAAATTTTAAGCAATGCATACATGCACACATGCACACCTAATATAATTAATAACCACTAATAAATTCATAACCATTCTATTTCACTAATATTATATATAAAAAAAATATATTTGTTTATATATTATATATATATATATATATATATATATATATATATTCATCAATAACTTTAACATTTTGATCTAAATGATCAATACAAGTTTAAAGTATCATCATATTCTTGCATTTTTTATTAAAGTATCTAGTTTCAATCAAGTATCAAAGTGAAATATACAAATATATATACTCATAATTTCACTACAATAAATTAAATGTATTAATATCGTAATGATCTAAATAAAACAAATCATTAATATTCAACACAATGTTTACATGATATATAATATGTGTTCATTATTTATTATATCACAACAAAATTAAAAAAACAATTCATAAATATAAATTATTTTGCAACAAAACTTAAAGATAACTATTTATATGAAAGTTGTACTCATCAATCGTATTTAAATATAATTCATAACAAACTTTTAAGAATAAATTATAATATGTATAAAGATATTGGGTTAAAAAAACATATACTTAGATTAAACGTCAAAAAATTAAGAACATGTTTAAAAAAAATTAATAATTTGACATTTTCTCACTAAAAGAGTCATAACTATGGTTTTACACTCCTTTTTAAACTATTTCAAAACCATTACAATACTATCATCCAAAGAAACTTTCATTAAAACTACATTTAAAACCAGTAAAATAAGAAAGAACAAAAATACACATAACTTTAATAAAAGATGATAATAACAATTACATAAAAAAGTTAAATAAAGTATTATATAATTTATATAATATACTTGAAAAAAAAAATTGAATGAACTAATAAAGTTTGATGAGGTTGGGAGAGGGATTCTTTGAAAAAGGTGTGAATTATGTTATAATAAAAAAAAAGAAAAAAGAAGTAAACCGATGGAGTGAATAAGAAAGGGATTGTGTGAAGGGAAAGGAAAGAAAACAACCGTTTGCCAAATCCCAATCCCATGTGCTACGATACCACCTCTTCTTCCTTTGTTACATTCTAATTCTTTCTAAATTAATATAAACAATTTTCGATTTCTCTCCTCAAGCATTTAACCATGCTCCATTGAAATAAGCGATGAAAAACACGTGCATTATGATTCATGATGCCACGTCACACATGTCATTTTCACACACCACACAGACCAACCCTCCAATAGATTCATACTCCAGACTCACCGATTGTGTCTCCCACAAGTAACCAACCACGTCACAATTGCTCACTCCACCACATTTTATAACTATCAAAAAACAACACTTGTAGACTGTGATAAATAATTACAGCTTTTTAACGTCTTTACAATGAATGATGCATTCAATTCTCTTTCTTTCATTATTATATATATATATATAAATAAATAAAAGTTCAATGCTCATTTATTACCCCAACTACAAAATATACATTTATATAGAATTTTACACCATACTAAAACCAACTCATCATACCGGTATACAGAATAAATTTATATTACATACACTTGTCACGATCTATATGTATATATATTTTTTAAATATATATAATATTATATTAGTAAATAAAGATAATGTAATGTTATTAAATTAATATATAAAATAAAATTATATTTATTAAAAATAAAGTAAAATACAACAGAAAAAATAAGAGAATAATTGTTGATAAATAAAGAAAAAGAAAAAAATACAGATAGACGATTTTATAAAAAAAATTGTAAAAGTAACGATTAATTTTCAAAAATTTAATAAATAATTATATTTTAAAAGATAAAATTGATATTTTGAAATGTGGACACAAAAGAAATAATCATGTTTATATATTGTAATATATAAATAAATAATTACAATTAATATATAATTTAAAGATAGTTGCTTAAATAGTTATTTAGTCCTACTTTTGATTAATTTTTTCTCAATTTGGTCCTATTTTATGATTTTTGTTTAATTTGGTCATAAATTTCAAAAATATCATTCAATGAAGTACTTTTATTTAATACGGTTAAAATAGTTAACAGAACAATATATACGTGTCACAGTTAACGTGGTACACGATGCACTATACAATGGCGTGACCGCCTAATTATTGTGACATAATAACATGATGTTTAATTGAAAGTGAGTTAGGTTTAGGAATTTGAGGAAATTGAATTGATAAAAAATCATAATATTTTCAAGATCAAAACTTGAATCACATAAATTTTGTCAATTGATGTTAGGGACAGTTTTCACAATATTATAAGCTATTAGTTCAAACGAGAAGTGATATCTAAAATCTCTTCTTCTCTGCAAATGAATTGTAAGACCACCTGTTAGATGTTTATACCCAAATTCTTCCTCGGCAAGAATCAACAATTCTTGAAATGACGTTTGCTTCAAGTATGATGTGAGGATCACAAACCTCTTAATTTTCTCTTCGGCATAAACGGTTACGTAGCCCTTCAGAGTGTTCACAAATTTTGAAGATACTTAGCTTCCTGCGAATGTTGCCTTTCTATTACCAAGTAAATGAAAACTCATTGTTATGTGAATAGACTTGAAAAGAGAATGTTATGGAAAAACACTTGTAAATATGATGCATATTTTTGAACTTGGAATATGATGGTCCTAAGTAAATAGTTGAGGGTTGTGAAATCGGAGTATTGGTCCATCTGGGAGAATTGGACTTTAATGTTCTCATCAATTTCAAGACTTGATAGTTATTAATAAATAATTTTTTATCATAAATAACTGGATCCTTCCTCGTATGTGCACGAACTTGTATTGTATGGATGGTTTTGATCTTCCGTCAAGCCATATTTCATATTTCCATTTACTAGGGATGGTTCACAAAAATCATAAAAGAAAGATGAAATCTAAATTGTTGAGTTTCACTAAGACTTATTCTTTCGATGAGATTTTTCTCTTTGTTGTACGAGTGATTTCTATTATCTATTAGCAGCAAACTCTCCCAAAAGTTTCTCTTAGCACCAAACCCAATCTGAATTTCCTCCAATTCTTAAATCTAATTCACTTTTAATCAAACATCATGTCATTATGTCACAGTAAATAAACGGTCACGTTACTATACAATGTACCATGTCAGTGGAACAGTAACATGTATATACTGTTTTGTTAACTATTTTAACGGTGTTAAGTAAAATGACTTAATTGAATGATGTTTTCGAAAGTTGGGACCAAATTAAAAAAAAAGTCATAAGGTAAGACTAAATTAAAAAAAAATTAACCAAAAGTAGAACCAAATGACTATTTAAACCCAATTTTAAATAGGAAAATGAGATAAAAACTAAGTCATTTATAAATATAATTAAATAAGTACTTACAGTCTTAAGTATAATTTAACATCTAAATAATCATTTATCAATAAAAAACGATGTGATTTCCATTTTGATAACTACTTATCATTTGATTAATCAACCTTCATTATTTTTGAATTATTATCAAAATATAACTTAATTTAAATAAAATATATTGCTTAAATAACTTATGGACGTCATTTGAATAATATAAGAAAATAATACATGTAAAAATGTTTCTAGAATAATCATAAACTAAAATTAAAAGAAAAAAAAATCATATCAATTCAATTTCAGAACAACTCCAAATTTAGTGTAGGTGATTATATCCTTATCTAATGCATTAGAAATTAAATTTCAAACCTAACTTTTTACTCAAAATTCAAAAACCCAATAAACTTCCAATTGGCAAGACTCTGTCATTACCCGTAATAATTCAACTCAAATATGGAATAAAATCTTAACTACAAATCCAACGTAACTATAATTCACTATTATAAGATAAACTAATACAGATAATCTAATTATAATATTCAATTACAATTTTAATATTAAAATCAAATTTCAACAAGATGAATAAAAATCAATCACCTAAACATCAAAATTTTCAATTCCTTTTAATTTCACCTACCCTTGCGTTATATAAAAAAATATGATTCTACCTTGTGTTGAGAATCCTTATAAATACTCTATATCACTCTGAAATAAACACAAAAATAAAGCTTGTTAATATAAAGGAAGATGATTATTTAATACCATTTGACTACTACTTAACAATTTTTATAAGGATAAAATGATTTTAACAAAAGTGAGCTCTTATATTTCTAAAAGTTAAAGAAAGTGGAAATAGTTAAGGATAATATGAAATGGTATAAAAGAAATTATGATATCAAAATATCTGTGTCCGAATGTAAAATATATTTTTTGTATCGTCTTGTTATATATAAAACAATTTAAAGAATAACGTGGAGACTAAAACAAAATGAGAAAGCTTCAAAGAAAAGATATAAGTTTTAATCTAATTAAAAATGTATTCAATAAATTTTTATTTATTGTCAATCATATTTTGACCTATACATTCAAAAAGAAAAATAAATAAATGATTGTCAATGAAACTTAAAAAATTATATAAAAATTCAAATTTAAAAGAATAAATACATTTTTAATCCTTAAATTTTGATACGAAATTGAAATCTGTCTTTGTTTCAAATTTTGATATAGTTTTATTTATAAACTTTAAAAATAAATATAGTTTTTTTAACACAACTACATTAATTTTTTATGTGTCAAACAATATTTCAAATTGCTATTTGATCTATTTCCACCATGTTTGACGGTATCTAACTCAAATGAATGTCAATTTAAGACATAGTTCAACACATAATTTTTTTTTTTAATGTTGTTTGGTTAAAATATTTATTTTTAAATATTCAACACTAAAATGTATTAAAATTTTAAATAAGAATGAATTACATACATATTTAACTAAAGAAAAAAGAAAAAAAATCCTTTTAAAACCATTTTCTAATATATTCTTAAAGACACCTTGTATAATAAGAAAACAATTTATTTTACTGTAAATCTGAATATTATTTCAGAATGCTTTTAATTATATTTTTATTCAAATTCGGTGAAAGTCTAATTTTTGAATTAAACAATTTTGACTGTAATATAATATATTATGATGTGATAAAGTTTACAGAAAAAAAACATTATATTATTATTTTTTATTTCCAAAATCTCCGTATTAAACAATTAACCAATCCATTTTAAATGTCATAATTTTCTAAATTCGAAATATTTATTTATTATAAAATTTAATTGTATAAAAAATGGTCACAAATTTAATTTTATTAACCACCTTAGAGATAAAAAAAAACTATCTTGTCTCACATTATAATAATACTGGTTATTACGTATTAATATTGGCTATTGGAAAGAAGTGTAGATTAAGAAAGATGTGAACAATGTTGAAAGGGAAAAAAACATAGATAGTTGAAGTGAATGGAAAAAAGTGAATTTGGAGGGAAACCCTACCCATGAGAGGTTCAACGGCTAGTTCTGCACGTTCCCTCAACATGTTAACTACAAAACACAACCGACCACACCTTTTACAGCTTGGCTTCGATCTCTCCACCTTTTTCTAACCTTAAATCACTCTTCCTCTTCACTCTCTTCACCATGTCTCACTGTTCTTACTGCTACTGCATTATACCCCACCAATTTCTCTTTCTCCTTCCATCTTCTTCCAAAAAATGCCCAGAAAAGCATCACCCTTTTTCCACAAACTCTCCCTTCATCTCCTCAGACTCTCTCTTCTCCTCCACAGATTAAGAAAACCCATATTCCCAAAGCTCCTCAAGAGGTTCAAGAAGTGTCAGGAGTTGAAGCTCCTCAAACACTCTGACTATGGAGACTACCAGTTCTCCGCCTCGACCACTCCCCTCATTCCTCGGTACCGTCGAAACCAATTCAAGAACAGTGTCCAACCAGGTCTGTGTTCTTTCTTGTATCTGTTTTGGTGCCTGGGGAACTTCAACGTAGAACGAAGTGGGGAGCGCCAGCTGGCACTGGAACCATTCGAAATTGGAGATGAAACAAGCCTAGCCCAGGATTTGTTCGAGTGTGGTTCAGGGGATGACGAAGGTGAATCCGTTGATCAGAAGGCTGAGAAGTTCATCCAGAATTTCTACCACCAGATGAGAATGCAGAGGCAGGAATCGCTCTAGCTCTTCAGATTCATTTTATATTTTTTCAATTCATTTCCTTTCTCAATTGTTTTATTCAATCTTTGCATTTCGCCTTGGTTTTCCTTAATTTAATTTTCAACCAGGAGAGTAATGGATTGCTTTCTTGCTTGATGGTTTACAATAAATGCTTTACATTGTTAAATATCTCTTGGCTTAATGATAGGCATTTTTTATTTTTTTCATTATAAATGAGTTGTGATGCTTGGTGTAATGAAGATTTTACTAATTTTTTCTGGTTTAGATGAAGATTGTATCACAGACCATTATTTCGTCTGAGATCTTGTGATATATTATATATCATACATTATTATGCAGCAAGATTTAAGATCTATTCTCTAAAATTTCCTCCAAAGGACAGAGAGGATGAGCATATATGATAAATGATTAACAACATTAGTGGTTTTTTAGGGTTCGGGATTGTCTGTTTAAACATCTCTGTCACGTTTGTTGTGTATTCCCTTCTGATTCTGAATAATATAAAATAAATGGAAGAAAACTGACCAGTTCACAATTTTGTTTTCAAATAGTTTTGTAACCATGTTATATTTATGTGGAGTTGATTTCCTATTAGGAAAAGTGATATCACCAAACCCTTTTTCCCTTGTGAAAAAAGAAAGAAAACTGAGAATTGGTTCAACTGGTCATGATTTTTTCTCTGAAATGATCCAGAATTCGTGTTTAAAATTGTTTAAAAAATCACATTAAAATGATATACCTTAACTCTGGAAAGGAAAAAGAAACTGGATTGTGAAATTCATAACCATATTCCACTTTTCTGGACCACTTTACTAAGAAAGGGAGATATCATTGTTACAATCCCATTATTATTATAATAAATTAAAGTATGAGGAATTGCCTAGTTTCTTTGGAGGGGCAAAAGGAAGAAAACCTTTATCTTCACTCATCGTCAAATGTTGTTAGTTTAACCAGTTAAAGGCTCTTTCATATACAACTTTATAAGTTTCTCTGAGTTCAAGTATAGAAATTGTCGAAATTAAATTCAAGAGCCTCATAATCCTCCTAAGATTTCAAAAATATAAATTGTTTTCAAAAGACTCACATGAACTTTATAAAATCATGTATTCTGGGCTTACTAATCACTGTATATGTAAATTTTCAGTTGATGGATATTTCTTGGTCTTAGCGAGTTTTGGTCTCGATCTTAGGGTCATATGTGAATAAGTGGGATATGCCTAAAGATGATATCTGTAAATATATTTCTACGCTCAAATAAGTGTATGAATATGGATAATGTAGTTATGGCATAAGTAATATTGTTAGGGATGATAACATGAATAAAATTAGAAATAACAAAAATAGAGGTTTTATTTGTGATAAAATAGTTTGAAATAAATAAGGTTTCAAACCTTCACAAAATAGTAATCAAATAATAAAAGATGTTAAAATAGAATTTTCACAATATAACTTAAATAGTCAAAAATTTTAGTCAATAACTTGTGACGAATTTAACTACAGAGATTTTAAAAAGTTCGTATATTAATTTACAAAGGATAAAAACTACCTATTTAAATAAAAAATCCACTAATTATTAACTTTTTTTAGTGAGTAAATTATTTGATTTAAAAACTGATTAAAATGAATGAACATAAACTACTATAATAGATCCATATATTATAAAATAAAATACATATTCTTCATATATATTTTTTTATTTTTATTTTAATACAATAGAAAAAAAAAACAATTGATTAGTCTTCTAATAATATATCTATTTTCGTTTGAATTTTAGTTATTTGATTAAGGGAGTGGTTAACTATGTAGGTAGATTATACTTGATGAGCATAATTTAAATGGCAAGATATTAATTTATTTAACATAATTTTGTTTTTCATACAGCATAATTTTGACAATTTTCATTTTTAATGAAATTGTTTATAATTTTTATCTATGATATATTATTTTTGAGTAATTATTAAAATAAAATATAATTAAATATATACAATTAATTATATATTTTTAAATTATTTATTAATATGTTTTTTTATTATATATAGTTATTACTTTTATATTAAACAGTACTAATAAGATAAACCATGTTTTTATTTTTTTTATGATAATATTAATATATTATTTCACCTGTCATAATTAAGTGGCGATGAGATTTAAATGTCAAAATATTTTTTAATATTTAGTTAGAATTAATTTCTGATAGTTTCATTTTTTAAGAAATTATTTTACAAATTGTTTTATTAAAATTTAAACAATTTTTAACTGTTAAAAATTGTTAGAAATTTCTATATCACATCGCAAAATCAGTTAAATTTGAGTAAATATTTTTCATTAAAAACAAAAATTAAAAAATATCTTATACCAACAAATAAAAAACATATGATCTAGTTAAAATTCAAATGGACATAAACCCACCGTACCAAAATTAATAACCCTTTTATGTTTCAGAAAAAGTGTTTCCCGGTTTAAACATTGTCACATTGGGGTCGTAATTGCCGTTAACGAAATGGTGTCAGGAAAGTCATTATTGAAGGAAGAAACACAGGAACATTGAGGTGAAGGAGTAATTATTGCAAAGTACATGTATTGAAGGAAGAATAATAAGTTTTATTTCTTAGTTTATTTAATAACATAAATTTTTATGATGGATGCAAAAACACCATGCATGTTCCAAAGAGTGGTCCTTTTTTTGGTAAATAGAATATTCTAGTTTTCAACGAAGAAGTTTTCTGTTCATTTTATATAGTAATCACTTCAAACATTGTTATCAACTCGGCCCATAAAATCAATTCTGTTTCGATAAACTCATTATATTATTATTATTATTATTATTATTATTAGATTTTTTTTGTTTTGAAAGTGAAGAATTAAGAAACATTGAATTAGAAATAATATCTTATTTTACTTTGACACGTTTCATACTAATCATCAAAATATTATTTTGTACACATTATTTTGACTATTGAGAATAAATGTATTAATCTATTATAATGTCAATAGTTGAAGTGTTGGTTAAAATGAAACATCACCTCTATACAACAACATCGAAGCCCGATATTAAATATCGTGTTCTCAATTATAGATTTTCAATTCCAAGCTTGTTTGTCAAAGGAAAAAAAATAGCAATGTTTTTTTCTTTTTTTCAAGTCAATATATATTCCAAATGACTAGTTTCAAATGTTACTATTTTCTTTAGGAAAACTTTCCAATATTATTTAAAAATTTAGCCTATTTGGTTCTAGGAATAAATTTTGCGGATGTTACAAAAAATTAACATTGAAAACCTAATATAAAATTCGTAATCAGTTCTGGTTAAGCACCAGTTGCGGCCGGTAAGCAGGAGAGCATGGATCGGATCATAATTAGGGTTTGTTTTTTATTTTTTTCTTTTTACATTTGTTGGGCCTCATCTTAAATTGGGTGTGTTCATTCTATTGTCTTGTTTGAGCCCAATATGTTTTTCATAGTTAAACAAAATAAAAATATATCAGTTATTTAACTGATAATTGCTTTTTATTGTACAATATAATATATTTTGAAGAGCAAAAAGTTAAAAATTTAAACAATAGCATTTATAATATAACACAACAAGTAAATAATAATTATAATCAGTGTGGCTGCATGTATCTAAAATATCCGTAGTTTTATAGGATCATTTAGCCTTATAAGAAAATAACCTTATGAGAAAAAGAAATGCAATTCAATTATTTAATTAAAATACCAGACAGAGTCAAAGATTACAAGTTTTATTTTATCAAGAGTTAGATAATCAACTTGAGCGAAATAAAAGACATGCAAAAGTATAGAAAGTCAATTAGGTAATTCCAAGGAAGGAAACACTAAGTGAAAAGAAAGGAAAGAAATCACTTATTATATCAGTTAAGATGATAAATAAATAACCTCCATTAATAGATGAGAGAGATATGTTAAGGAACAATGCTGTCAGTTACGTAACTGAAAGGAAACCTAAACTTACAAGAAAATAAACAACAAAAAAGTAAATATTATATATTATATAACAGTAACATTTCCTTACAAATATTTAATCTTAATATATTATATTTAATAATAATAATAATAATATATCAAAGAACAATGCCGTCAACTCCGTAACTGAAAAAGAAACTTAAACTTGAAAGAAAATAGATAAGAAATCAATAATTATATATTATATAGATTAAAATGTGTGATTTTATAAAAAAACTCAATTAAATGTTTTATTTTTATTTAATTTAATTTAGTTTACTAATTTTAAAAAATATTCAATTATTTTTTTAAATTGACGTTAAGATTTATTTATAATTTATAAATTAAATCATTCTATTTATAAAATAAAAGTAATTTAAATATTTAAATTTTTTAAATAAATAATTTGATATTAATTTTAACAAAAAATTAACATAAATCTAAAAAAATTAAATTGATTATTTTATAAAATTAAAAAAAAAATTGAATTAAATAAAAATTAAAGATTTAATTAAATTTTTTATAAAAATTAGTGTATTAAAAGAGTATTTTAATTTCAGTATATTATATTTAATAATAATAATAATAATAATTTATCTAGTACCAGTGGTTCTACCCTTTTTCACTCACATTTGACAGTAAGCACTTTCTTCTCTTCATTTCACAAACCCGCTGGTGGTTGGCTGCTGTGAATTTCATGGTTGATTGAAGGTTGCTTTGCCTGGGCAAACTAGTTCACTGCTCAGCCTTTGTCTTAATCGGTGAGTCTTTCCTTTCTTTGATATCCTCCCAACCCTTAACAGGGGCACTGTCGCCCTCTACTGGGTCGCCGACTCCTTTGTCCCCTACTCTCCCATCTTAATCTTGTTGGTCCTTGGAAGAAAAAAAAAAAAACAAAAAAGATCTCTTTTTCTATGTTGATTTGAAGTCACGGGTGTGGATGGTGTGGGTGTTAAAAATGTGACATTTTATAGGTTATGGGTGTCATAGGGGAGACAGGGATCCACCACGTTTATGGTGGCAACGCTGTTAGCATCTCTGGTATGCTCTGAATTGGGGGAAAAGCAAAGAGAGATAGGGTTTGAAGCTAAATTGTGATTTTTTGGATATTTGATTTGCTGCTGCTTTTATAAATGATTATACTAAGGGTTCAAATAATTTTTCTACTTGTTAAACTTTTGAAATTTGAATATCTATTATTTTGAAATTTGTGTTTTGGAACTGTTTGTTCTGTTAGATCTTTTATCTTTTATTACAATCACATAGTGTTTGTGAATAAAATTTCCAGTGTTTGGTGTTTGTGATCAATTATTGAAATAAAAATTGCACTTTGAGGTGAATGCTTGATTAACTCTTGTATAAATTAAATCCGAATAACCCGACAAATGTTAGGATTGGATTTTAAAATCTTACATATGGATTATGCTGGCAGGTTGAACCCGACCCAACTCCACTGCAGCTCAGTCCTATAAGGAACCGGGCTTAAAGAACAGGAAACAGAGTTAGGGCTGAACCGGGGATAGTGAAGAGTGGTGTGTGTGTGAGAGAGAATCTGCGTGTTGGTGTGCTGGTAGCAATGGCTGAAGAGGAGCTTGGTGGTTTCAGGATTTATAATTCCATGACACAGCAGAAAGAGATCTTTAAAACCAAGACCCCTGGTAAGGTTTCCATGTACGTTTGCGGAGTAACTGCCTACGACTTCAGCCATCTCGGCCACGCTCGTGCCGCGGTTTCCTTCGATATCCTCTACAGGTACTTTTTTCACCATCCCTTCTCCAATTCCCACCACCCCTCTTTTCACTTCGTTGCCATGCCTCAATTCATTCTAGTTCTTTCTGTACCATGAAATTGAGAATCTAGCATAGGATTGTAAAGTTGTTTCAGATGCTGTCTTTGCTGCATTTTGGTTCAGTTCGTATTCGGCTTTTTTGCTTTTGTTTATAACCATGTAAATGTGTAGTTGAATTGGTTTGTCTGACTGTTATTGTTAGCCAGATATAAGTAGGTTTAGATATTAGACTATCTCAGGGCATTTGAAAGGTTAAATTGGAATACTTCTTTTGAAACATTTGTTCTGTTCACTCTTTTTGTCTTAATTTCACTTTTCTTAGATGTGAAGATTGAGAGTTGACATATGATTTGTACTCTGTTTGACATGAAAACTTGTAGGTACCTTAGGCACTTGGGCTATGAAGTAACATATGTGCGGAATTTCACTGATGTTGATGACAAGGTGAGGATGAATACAATGTTTCTCACCAGTGTTTTATTGTCGCATTATAAGATTGTATCTTGTTGCAACCAGAGGTGCAACTCCCTGGTTTTTAGACCTTTTCACCATTCAGCTGTGATCTTTGCGATTTGTCATTCCGTTTTCTTTTTTTTGAGTAATTTTCATCCTTCTTTCCTTTGCATAATTCTGGTTGTTTATCACTCCTACATTTATGCCCCACTGTATCTATGAATGATACACAAGTGCAATATGAAACTATATGAATGTACACTGTCAATGTGATAACGATTGAAATAAGGTTTGTGTTCCTTCTCTGAAGTCTTGGTCAATATGTGGCAGTTCTCTCTCTAATAAATGTTGTAATTTTTCCATGATCTTTCCTTTTATGGTCAGTTTGGTATGGAGGTAAGAGTGGGTTATGTTATAAGTAGATCAGGTGGAGGTAGTGTGTATTATACATTAAGTGGATCTGGGTCAATATATGGTAGTTCCTTCTCTAACAAATGTTGTAATTTTTCCATGATTATTTTCTTTTATGGTCTGTTTTAGGTAAAAATGTGACTGAATGTTCTTTAATTATTATTATTATTATTAAATAAAATTTTAAATTTAATCAAATGGCTTGTAAGGTTATTCTGTCCATGTGCCGTTCTGCTATTGGATTAAGAGTAGTTTTCTTAGGAGTTTGCAAGAATCTCAATTTCTGTTACATATGCCATAACCCACTGTGAGAACAATAAATATATGAAATCATTTTAGAGATGAAAGGGTTTATTGGGAAATGGGGACATGGAGTGAATAATGATTTTAAATAATATTTTTTTTTCGAGTCAAAATATAAATTCTTTGATCCACACATCCAGTCACCCCTGTTAGTTACCATGTTCTGTTCTGTGACTTTAGGATTCATTTGTCAAAGTGATCCAAATTTATGGTAGAGGATTTAATTTTGTAGGTTTTCAATTGCTATCAAGTCTTATATTTTGTTTAGTATTATCTTCCAAAATGTTTTCAACTGGACAGAGAATTGCATTGAGTTAGGTTTAATCTGTGCTTTTAACTGTAACTTTTATGTGGACATAACTTTAAGAATAAGCCATTCAGACAGTACACATTTCTATGTTCTTCTGGAGTCTAGGTTTCTGGAGGCACCATTCTTTTTGAGAATAGCTCAAGTGTCAATCTTTAAATTTGGTGGTGTCTTTCTTTCTTTTTTCAATCGTTTGACCATTTTTATTTCTTTATTGTTGTTGACTTTTGTTCTTCTTACTTCTTTTCTATAAGTTGTCATCCTTTTGAATTTGAATGATGAGCCTATTTTTAGCAATGCTGGTTTACCTGCATGCTAAGTGATAACAATCATTGTTTGAGGCATTACTGTCAAAATTGCAACAATTTTTACTTACGGGATTGCATGATCCTGCAAGCTCTCACCTTTAACTTTTGTCCCTGCCTAGCTTTTTAATCTGGTGAGACTGGAGTTAGGTTGTCAGACAAACTCATAGGATATTGTAGGAGTCGTGAACCTGAAACGGGTGTGATTTCTGTTGGTTGTCTCTGGTGAAGCAGCACACCACCCTCCCCGTATTTTGACCTCAATCCTCCCCTATCAATCAACCTACTCCCCCTGCCCATTTTCCTGTCTTCCGTGTGGAGCTCAAATTTCCTTTGTCGGTGTCCCAAATCCATCTGTTCCTGTTCTAATCTCTACTCAGTCTCTATGTAGACTATTCCATACCAACATAGTTTTTGTAGTGGTTCTCTACCTCATGGGGTTTTGACTTGTTGAGTTGGCATTTGATCTTATTCATACTTAATTTAATTTTTAATTAAATTTTATAATTTTAAGATTATTTTCATTTCTCTGCTGTTTTATATGTATAAATACTTGCTGGAGCTTTAGGTTGGGTCTTCCCAATCCTTGGTTAGAAGTTTCATTTGTCGTTGAAAGCATATGACTTTACATAGGTTTCGTATCTGAATCTTTAATGTTTATTACAGACTGCTAATATCAGAATTGCTGCAGATAATTAAGCGAGCGAATGAGACCGGGGAGGATCCATTCATGTTGAGTAACCGGTTTTGCGATGAATATAATATTGATATGGCTGATCTTCAGTGTGAGACACCATCTAAGGAACCTCGTGTTTCTCAACACCTTGGAGAGATAAAGGACATGATAACCCAGGTTTAATTTTGCTAAACGTATTGCTGTCTCTGCTTTTGTTTAAATTATGAAGGGAATCTCCTTGCAAAAAAAAGTTCTTTGCTCCACTTTTTTAATTAAATTCCAGTTGACGGTTTTGCATGCTGTTTTATATTAATCAATACTTCCCTTTTTTCAAGTGCACTTGGAGTTCATATGTTTCTTTGAACAGGTTAAATTAAACCTTACGGGTTAATAAACTTCCTGTATACACTATTGTGCTATGTTGTGTACTATTTATAGGAATCTTGGATATTTACTCTTATTGTTCTAGTGACTAGTGGGAATGAATTTAGATTTTCTGTCCTCATGCTTTGACCACTCTGCTTCCCCAAACTATTGAACCGTCTATATGTTTACATATAATATTAAATATAAAATATTTTCCTTTTTCTTTCTTCAAGCAATGTAATGTAGTGTATCCTATTATGATAATTTAACTTGTTATCTTGTTAATAAATAGATTAAAACCATGCAGGAACTATGTAAGCGAAACAAGGGTTAAAAGGCTAGTTGTTTTATATATTTTAATATTGAGAGATATGAAGCTTGGAAGCTGCATTCAATCTCCAACTGAAATGTTAACGAGACTTCGAATGATAACAAACTTACAGCTTCTTTGCTTTGATATTTTTATTTTTAAAACTCTGTTTTTATCTCCCTTCCAAAGTTTCACCTTATATTTTTTCTTTATTTCTTGTTTTCATATATCTGCATAGGAAATTAAAACCTGTGACAAAGTAGCAGTTTTATTAATTAAGTAAAACATGAAACATATCTAGTTGAGGTTGCATGTCATTTTCATTTAAATATATGGCGTAAGAGTTCAATAATGAAAAATTACAATTTCATTGGATTTGGTTGTACTAATTGTCTTTATTTCTGAATTCTAAGGAATTAATTTAGAATTCAGAAGATGGTTAGTTCTTATTCATTAATGTACTTTGCAGATTATCAACAATGGATATGCATATGAAGTTGAGGGCGATGTTTTCTATGCTGTTGATAAATGTCCAAATTATGGTATGCTTTCTGGACAAAAGCTAGAACACAATAGAGCTGGGGAACGAGTGGCTGTGGACTCAAGAAAGCGTCACCCTGCTGATTTTGCTTTATGGAAGGTGTGAGAACCCTTTCTAGTTATTTTAAAATGTTTTATTGTTAACATTTGATCTCTTATATTTCTTAATAATAATAATTGCAGGCTGCTAAACCGGGTGAGCCTAGTTGGGACAGCCCTTGGGGTCCTGGAAGACCTGGGTGGCACATCGAATGCAGTGCAATGAGTTCTTGTTATTTAACTCATAAATTTGATATTCACGGTGGTGGAATTGATTTAATATTTCCTCATCATGAAAACGAGATTGCACAGAGCTGGGCTGCTGACAATGAGAGCCATATCAGTTATTGGATGCATAATGGCCATGTCACTAATAATAATGAAAAGATGTCAAAATCCTTAGGCAACTTTTTCACCATTCGCCAGGTCAGTTCTTAGCCAACTTCCATTCTCCTTGTTAATGATGGTTTTATTTCTTTTTAAATGTTTGTAGAAGGTTTCTCATGATACAAGTTCTTACAAGATGTATGGTGCATATTTTTCATGATATTTTTTCTTGCAGATCACTGAGCGTTATCATCCACTTGCGTTGAGACACTTTTTGATCAGTGCCCATTACAGATCTCCACTAAATTACTCTATCTCACAGCTGGAGAATTCATCAGATGCTATTTACTATATATTTCAGGTAAGCATCCTCCAAATAATCTGTATCAGAAATTGAGTGTTGTTGCTTAGATGTTGATGTGCGCAAGTTCATCTCTCAAGGTTGATAGTTTTTCCCTTATGTAATCTTTTATTGATTTGTTTTCATTTGGGTTAAGCCTGTGAAGTTTCGCCTTTATTGTGAATGTATAAGAAATTATCCTACCTAAATACTGCTATGTAAATTACGCAACTTGTATCTTAGAGATAGAATTTCATGTGCTTCTTTCCCGCCACTTTGATTTTTTGAGGATGAAGGTACTAATGCGATGAAAATCCCTAGTGTATATTATTAAATGTCCAAATGTTTCAAGGTTGACTCTTGTGAGTCTCATTATTAGGTAAATTATGTCTCCTCGATGTTCTTGTTATGACTTGTATCAGACAGTTTGATTTATAAAGGTTGGGTGGTATTCTTGCTGCAAAAATAATTTCTCTTAACTCTACCACAATTTTCACTATGATTTAGTTGCATCGACATAAATTATTAAAGCTACAGATAACTGCGACGCTGCTATTTTTTTTAGACTTAATGCCATTACGCTTGGGAAATTGGTTGAAACAGCTTCCTTTTTGTTTGTTAGACTCTTCAAGATTGTAAAGATGCTTTATCACCATTTCTTCAAGAAGGATCCGAGAAGAATGAAAAGTTGCCTCAAATTAACGAGGCTGCCAAGGAATGTATTAAGAAGTTGAGTGTTGAGTTTCAAACAAAAATGTCAGATGACTTGCAGACGCCAGTGATACTAACTGGTGCTATCCAAGAGGCGTTGAAATTTGTGAACAGTTCATTGAAGATGTTGAAGGTACGGAAATGGAACCAATTTCTTGCATTGCATGAGCGGTGCTGCTGCATTTATTTTTGTATGGGAATTGCATCAGTAATTTTTGAATATGTTTTCTCTATCTTACAGAAGAAAATGCAGAAAAGAGCACAGTTGCAATTGATTCAATCCTTACTGGAAGTTGAGAAGGAAGTTGCAAAAGTTTTGGACGTACTTGGATTATTGTCCTCTAAATCCTATGCTGAGGTGTTTCATTTTATTTACACGAGCTTAATTGCCCCGTTTTATGTAATCTAAAGATACATTCTTTCGGAAAACCATTGCAAATGTTAAAAGAATCGTTGTTGTTATTTGTTCATCAGATTCTGCAGCAGTTGAAAGAGAAGGCATTGAAGAGAGCAGGTCTGGCAGAAGGTGAATTGCTACATTTGATAGAAGAAAGAATTCAAGCTAGGGTTAATAAGGATTTTCTCAAAAGTGATAAGATTAGGACTGATTTGACTGCAAAGGGCATTGCACTTATGGATGTGGGCAACGAAATAATTTGGAGACCATGCATCCCGAGTGAACCAGTTGTTGGAGACCAGAGGGCACCTGTTGTTGAAGAAAAACAGTCCATACCTTCAGTGAATAAAAAAGGGGAAGAAATACCAGGTACAACCTAAAGGTAGGGTCAAAGTCCCTCCATAGCTATTCTGATTAATACAGAAATGTTATAATTTATAAAATACTACACAAGGCTTGAATATTGTATATCAGTTGAAGGTTATTTATGACCATACCTAGTAGTAGTCTAGGACAAAAATATTTTTTATACATTTCTCAGGTTGGGTCTTTTTCGGTCCTGTCCGTGGATTAGTTTAACTGATTTGACAATTGCATGAACAGTGCTCCATACGGAGATTTTGTTTTCGAGTCTCAGATTCGGTTTTTAGCTCTTCATTTGTACTACAGAATGCGGAATATTTTTTCAGGAATCTGGAGTCTGATTATCTTTTATCTTGTTTGCTGTTGATGAAACATTAGCATGATTTCTTAAATTATTCTATTAGTTTGCTTTATTGGTTTGCTATTTTATTTCTCTTGTTAGCGTGGTTACTAATTTGATTTTGTGCCAGACAAATAATTTGAGCAGTCTGAATTTATGATTTTTTCTTTGAAGTTTTATTGTAAATAGTAAAGCTAGATAAACAAATCAATGCAACCTTGATAACTATCTCTCCTGTATCGTATGAAGAGGGTATTTAAAGTTTCTTGAAATTATGAAATATGCCTCTCATTGGGTAAAGTTGGATTGGTTTAAATCATTGCTTAACTCTTTCGTAAGGACAGTTGTTTAAGAAGAACCACCATTTAAGCAGTTTCCTAATAAGCAAGGGTTTCTTAACTTTTACGTGGGTTTACGTGTTAGTTTTCTGTTTTCTTGAAATATAAAACTGATTTATATCTGGTTATTCTTTTATTTATTTTTAATTGACCAGGACATCTTTATTGCTAAAATGAGATTTGTGGGGTTTATTGAAGAAATTTTGAGATATTGGGTGCTTGGATCTTTTAAATGTTTTGACGGGTAAAGCAAACCCGTTTAAGCAAATTGATTAAATAAGTCACAAAAATGGATGAAAAGCTGTTTCAGATTTTATGCATTTTTTAAATGTTTTATTAGTTTTTATTTTACTAATTTTTTGTTAGATAAAAGTCAGAGTTACAAGGGTAATGCGCAGAGCCTGTATATATTTATTTATATTTTGAAAAGATAAAATTAGGTGTAATTTTAAAATTGTATCCATTTTGAGTTATTTTTTGGTAATTTATGCGTTAGTTCACTGTTCAATACTTTACAGAATATTAATATAAGGATTAAATTACACTATTTTCTTTCTGAGAGATTAATGAGTTACAATTTGCCTATTTTATTGTCAGTTTTTCTTCTTTTGTAACTTTAAGCATTGTTGACACGTACGTGAATTGAAATCCATTGGATTTAGGATTTCGAAAGATAAAATTAGGATTCAGTAAATTTGATTATATAAATAATTATTTGTAAAATTAAATACAATATGTCTATAAGGTTAACTTTTGTCGTCCAAGAAATAAATATAAGGAAAAGAAATTCTTGGAAAGTTATTTGTTCATCATCGCTTGTCAGCACCATTAAATAAATTCTTTCGCATTAAACTGGATTTTGTGTAACAAATATTGATCTTTCAAGAAAAAGAAATACAATACAAATTAATAAATATTATGATATTTACTTATCAGTGATGCCGAGAAGAAAGAAATTGATAACGATAAAAATTATAATATTTAGTTATGAAATATCGCCTCGACAAAACATGGATTGTTTCAAACATACTATTTTTAAATTTGTAAGCGTGTTTAAATCACACAAATCAATCAAATAATTAAAGAAAATGCTGATGTGAAACCACTTTTAATGGCGCAGGATCCGATGAATTGAACTTAGGATTTGGCAATCTTATGTTTTTACTTTTATAAAGAAAATTAAGACTTCTTATTTCATTGGAATAATTTAATTTTTAGGTACTAGTCAATTAGAATAAAAAAACTATGGTTTAGCTTAATTACACTTTGAGTATCCAATTCAATAAGAATATTTTGTACTCACGTCTTTGCTAAAAGAAGAGTTTTGAAGTGATCAGTTTATATTAACCGTATGATTTCACACTTCATAATGTTAAAATCATAACATATTCAGAATAAAATATATAAGGTCTTACTTATTAAAAAAAAATAATACATACAAATAGTGCAAAGTCTTTTTCTTTTGTTATATTTTTTTCTAATTATAAAATATCAGTTATACTAAGTATATTGGTTTTATAATATCTATCTTAATAGTTATGCAAAATCAACAATGAGGTAAATATTTATTTGTTGAGAATGGCTTGTGTCCAAATATTTACTTACAAATATCAGTGAGAATTATATGTATGCATAGTATCTATCTCATCCCATCCCATATTTCTTATGATTAATTATATTATATTATTATGATTAATTATTAGTTTAATTACTTAAAGGGGTTTAATGAAGTTTAAGAATTAACTTTTATAGTTTGTTGCAAGTTTAATTAAGTGTAAGAATTAAAACATTGACTATGATTAATTACATTTATAATATTTGGTTATGTTTAAATAATTTAAATTTGTATTTGGATGATTTAATGTTATGTTTGATTTTGATTGAAAAATAATTTTTTAATTGTTATTGTAATTTTTTAATTAATATTTATTATTCAATTTACATATAAATAAAATGCACATAAACAAAGTGAGGGTAATGCCGATGATTAATTACCGTTAAAAGATTGATTGATCATTTGTGAAATCTTTTTTTTCCACTGCATTTTCTATTTTATATTTTAGCACAAATATATAAATTATTGAATTTCAACTATTTCAATTACACAACTAAGATTCTTTTAACAATAAACCCGTGTCATCCATATTCAAAGAAAAACCGTAATGGTTAATTTATATTTTTAATATTGTTTAAGATGTTTTTTTTTATCAATGGGAGATTGAGACAATATTTTGACTTTGTAAGGACAAATGAATTAGTCATTTATATAGTATTTTTTAATTTATCATTACATCTTTTTCATAATATTTCAAATGAAAGGGTGACTGCCGAGTAATGAGTAATGGTAACTACTTAATCAATATTGTCCAAATTTTATTTATGAAATTTTTAGTAAATGTAGTTAAAAACCTTGTATCATCATGAGATCTAGTTAAACCAATTGTCATTTATTGGTTAAGACTTATATAATAAGAGTTAAATAAGTTAGATTAGACTTTTATAAGTCTTTAACAGAATATGATTTATAGATATAATCCTCACATAACAAAATTGTTATAAAATTGAATTTAAAATCTAAAATGATATTAATATGACAATTGAATCTAACAATAATATTTTAGGGAACTTGAAATTGTAGGATCGATTTCTTCCGTTAGAACAAAAAGAAAAAAAATTATCAATATTCTAGATTTAAATTTATTAAGATAAAATTATTATAATCAATCATCACACGTATGTAACATATTATTAACTTTTTAACTTAGTCACTTTTACCACAATTTTGTTTCTAAAAAATTTCTTTGAAGTATAAAATAGAATGATTAGTGAGTTTATTTTAAGCTAAAAAATAAATAACATCACAACTAAAAGGGTTGAAACGTATCAAGTGCTCCAATATATATACTTTGCCGCCGATATGTTAAATTCAAATTAATTTATAAGATTCAACAATTAAAGTTGGAAGGGAGAGGTGAAGAAGTCGTGGGTTCGACTTCTCCATTAACATCTAAATGATGAGTAATATTACCTGTTAAGAAAAAAAAAATTATGATTAAACACTTTTAAATAAAAGTACATCAGAGGGAACAAATCCTAAGATGAAGCATGCTTGAAACATAGTGAGATGGATTGGAACAATAGGATCTTAAGAAGCTTAATTGATGAGTCGAAGCAAAAGATGCATTAAATATGTACATGTGGGTTTTGGGCAATTGGTTTGGTAGAGTGATAGCTGGGAATGAGTAGATGAGGAAGTTATAAAAGAGATCGATGCCGTTCTCCTCATCCCACTTTTGAGATACACCGAATCTCCCAAATAGATTATGATAATACTTCAACTTAACCATTAATGTCTTACATCTATTGATGATTTGGATTTCGTCACCACTAATTTCCACCGTGCATTTCACACTTTAGGACTATCCCAACTCACAAATGCCGTTCAACCTGTCCCCTTTCTTAAAGTTCAAAGTGCCTACAACCCAAGACCTTCGCATAAAGCAAATAGCCTGTTATTACCACACACCAAAATGCTCTTGTGTTGTGGGGACACTCACATTTCTTCCAAAAGCAACAAACATTGTTCTGCCAAAAAGGACCCGATACCACCATTTTTGCTTACCCTTTACCACCGATTCAAAACTTAAGATAAGATAAAGAAAAAAAGAAAAAAAAAAACAGCTCAATAATAAGTAATTGTGAGGTACGATGTTAGTGGTCGTGTGGGATGCATATATTTTGTTTTTTCCGCGTCCTTTGAGGTTTTAACTAATAGCTTAAACTTACATTCATAAATCATGTCAATGTAGACACATGTAGTAGTCAATCAAGCTTTTTCTTGAGAGAACAATTTTGGGTCCCATCTTTATCTCTTTGTTAAATAAAAGCCCCTAGAGTTGAAGTACACGAAGAACCTTGAGCAGAGACCTCAACCAACTTTTTCTGCTAACTACTCTCATATGCACCGCAAACGTTTGTCTCCAACTTGACCACAGGAGCTTTTGGAGCCATAGAAATTAGAAAGACGTACGAAACAACTGTACCATTCCATTCCAACACTACTACTACACTACTACTGCTACTACTTCCTCTCTAGCATGCATGTCAGACCTTAAAATATCTTCCACCCTTTCACCTTTATCAGTTATCTACTCCATCGATCTCCTCTTTCGCAGTGGAAAAGGATAAAAAGATAAAACGGATAGAAATTCGAATGGTCTTGTCTTGCTTTTCAGCTTCACAAGTACCAAAGGGCATATTGTATTTCAAGTTTTCTGGTAAAACAAAACAATTAGCTATTTTGGTCACATATTCTCTATTCTCTCTATGACGTTATTGAGTTAACAAGGTTAGCCGTTCAAACAAAGAAAGCATCTCATCTCACTGCACAGTACCCTCTGGTTTTCGGCATCTTTACGACCGTAATTGGAAATTTCCTTCCAACAAAATGTCACAACTTATTTGTCAACAACAATACATGCATGCCTTAAGATAAGAATATGCCTCAAAAAGTTAAATAAACTTTAAGCCATATTTGTCTCTAAGTTGCTATCCATAAAAATATATCTATAGTATACAGTATAATGTGGTACAAAGAAAAACCTCTTTATACCTTGTATCTCCGTTGCTGCTTCCTATCCTGCAATCTTAGAATTTGTAACATTAGGGTCGTTAAATCTTGTAAGGTAGGTATATGCAAATCATGAGCCAAACCAAACTTGCATGAGAAGTAGTAGAAAAAAAGGAAAATTGAGAGTTACGCGTGAGAAAGGGATACAAGGTTTGGTTAAGTGATGAAAAATAACCTTTTCGGCGGTGAAGTAATAAATTTCGCATCTATTACAGGTGCACGCTAGGAAACAAGGCAATCTAACTTTATCAAAAGTACGAGACAAGTCGGGGACAATCACACATGTTTCACCTAAAATTTTGATTGGTAGTCACTGTAAAACACTTCATATAATCCAATAAAAGGAATAAGTGTTATAGTTTCGCATAAACTGGTCCTTACAGTTGCTACCACTTTATTTGTTACTGATAAGACTCCTGAATAGTTTATAACTAGCAGTGTGATCTGTGGTTGTTTGAGTGCGCCAAAAGAAGGATTGTTTATTAGCATGTTCGTAAAGTTTTTTCACTTGGAAAAGTTTTTGAGTTGTTCTTCTTATGAAAACAAATTATTTACAGAATAAGGTAAATGATTGAGACATCAGTTGAACTTAAAAATTTGTAATTTGTGATTACTTTTGAACCATTCTTTTCCAGTTTCGTACGTAATTTATTTCTGATGTGAAAATTATGTACTGTACTTGCAGTTACAAAGTAAAGAAGATGTAATTATATTACTACATATGAAAAGAAAAGTACAGGAGAAAACAATATACTGGATTGTAGTCAGAGCCTGACTCATGGTCAAGTCCAATGACTCATGGAACCCTAAGAACACGCACCCTATGTTGGGTTGTCTGAGTATTCTATTTAATGAATCCCTCACCTAAAGGCCCCCACTTTCACGGGAATAGGTTAGAATGTACGCACAATCACTGTTTTCATCACTCATTATCACTCCAATCTCGCAAATCATACACTTATAATTAGCTCAAGTACTCTTTCACCAATGTTATCTATTGTTCCACTCTTAAAAACCCTAACTACAAATTCATGGTATCTTTGTAGGTTCTAATTCCTGCATTATATCACTTGGAATCACTCACTGTTCGTAAAGGCAGTACCTGATCTACATGGTAGGTTTTGGGGGCACTAACTTTATAGTTTTTCTGTCAAAAATATAGATCCATGATTATAATAAATTATTCCATAACTTGAAAGATCATTGCTATCTGAGACTGATTTTCACATTAGAAAAATGAGCTTATTTCTTAACCTTTAGACATGGTTCACCTAAAACTTAATCCTTTGTAACAAGCTAAGGTACATAGATGGTTTTGGTAATATAGTTTGTTTTTGTTTTTGGCTGGAACTTTTTCCATTTTTGGTTGTTGGTGTTGTGATAAAATATGAAATGGGACATTAATTTGAGGTAGAGAGTTGCGTGAATAGTTAAAGACCCCACCCACGGCATTAACATCACGCAAAGCCGGATCGTGCGGCTTTGGATCAGTGTTCTTTTGTCGTCCTTTCTTTTTCCAACTTCCGAGATCTGGTTGGTTGACTGAATGGTTACCATCGATCGCGTGAGAAAAAGTTCAAACTAAACTTCGGATTGTTGCACACGAAAATCTTTCATTGCCACCATTTATCATAAATTCTCAAGAAGAGGACCATCTTTTGTTATTAGTTTTTCAATCACTCACGTAATTTAATCACTCGTGGTGCATGTCAACCAACAAATGAAGACTCATCACTCACTTTAATTTTTGAGTAAAAGGTTAAATCATTTCCATGGCTTCAAACAATTAAATAGTTTGTGTAGTGGACGCTTATATGTCACACACGCTTTCTTCATCTTTTATAACCCATCTTTATGGGCAATTAACAAATAAAGTTTTCTTAGGTACCTTAGGTTGATGACGATTGACACAAACTCCATGAAAAGGCACTGAAGTGCCTAAGATAAGACATCCAAATGCAGATTGAGACCTAGTATAAAGAAAGCCCTATAAGATAGGTCTTTCACCTCCCACATGTCATGTGATCATCATATATACTTTTCTTTTGTTTACAAAAATTTTCACATTTAATCAAGTTATGCTCCTTCCCGAAATAATTATAGCAAAATTTCTATATCATCTACTAAGAAGAAAAATTGGAGTAATTTCAGTATCATTAAGAATCGTGTGAAATAATTAGAAAAAAATATTCAAGGTGCGCGAACATCACTGCTCAAATTGACACATGCATTTTCTTACTCAAAAGTCTTTACACAAGTATTATATATAATTCATTTTTTTTTAGTATCTGAAATATTTACAACGTCATTCGCATTATATATAACTTTTGAAAACTTATTTCAAAGTGTTGAAATTTTTAGGACTTTTAATAATATGAGAGATATAAGAGATATATGTGATATGTTATACGGAAGAACATATTTTTGTATTTTATTGATATACTCTATATATAGAACAAAATATAACAGAATATTAAGTATAAAATAATTACAATATCTCACTCTTAATATAAAATAATTAATTTTCTAAAACTGAAATATATCTCTAAAACTGAAATATTTTCTAAAAACTAATTTAAATAAAAAAGATATTAAGTAATATTCTCAACACAAAGCACATACTCTCTTATTTGTAACATTTACACATTTTTTTTTATTCAAACATTTAGAGAAGACACAAAACCAGCCATTAATATGAAGTGCATTTTTTAGAGAATATAAAATGTTTCCACCCAGTCACATATTCTACTGTTGTGTGCTTATCAATTACCTAACAATCATCCTTACTTCATAAAATTAATACATTCTTGAAACATCTATTTTTAAGTATTTGTAACATCATGCCAGAACAATCAATCCAAAGATTTTTGTTTCAAAAAATACTTTAATATTCTAATTCAAAAGATATTTGTGGCTACACTCTCTCCAATATTAAAATTCTTAAATATTACAATTTACAAAATTCTCTAATTGATTTTTTTTTAAATAACGACAAAGGATATTATTGCTATGAGAAAGAAGAGAAAGAAGAAGAAGGAGTGGCAGAGCGTTGCAAGTGAAGTACAACAAGCAAACAAAATGATAGCATTATAAGAAAACATGAAAATACTAGAGAAAGCTGTCATGAAAAAGTGCAAAACACAAGTGAACAAAAGTATCCTGAGTCAATAACTCTCGAAGTATCATAAAGACTAATTGAAAGTTTTACAGAAAACTTGAAATGTAAGTATACCACAGATTTAGTTTTATGGAATTTGCCAAAAAGAAGTGTTGCACAGTTTTGAGTTCATGATAGCACTAGCACAGATACTATTTGTGCTCATGATTCGTGCGATACAGCAAAACAAAGATTAAGAAGTCTCAGATTTTATCCCTTTTATTACTCTCTTTTTCAATTCCCCCGTCGAAAATAATTTTCTCAGCCATGATTATTCCACCTTTTCCCAACCATGCATATGCCAAATGGAAGCAAAAGGTCCAGCAAAAATGATTATACCTAATGCATCGGATTCAAAAAGCCACACTTTCATGCATTATTACTCTAGAGAACTCCAGCTAAATTTAACAACTTGTGTATTCTATAATGTCAAGAGCATATGTCACTGTATATATAATTATAATTTATAATTCTTCATATCTTATTGTTCACCATCTTATCTTTTATTCTCTTCATTTCATATTGATTGACATTTTTACTTTGAAGGAAATATTAAAAATTTTATTCCAGTGCTGTCTTCAATTAAATAATTTATTTCTAAATGCTGAGAAAAAAGTAACAATATTTTAGTAGTTTTTTTTCACCAATTTAAACATTTATGGTTTTCTTGAGATAAATTGTTTGTTAGAATTAATTGGACTTGTATCCTTCATTAAAATCTCAACATATCAATGAAAAATGTGAAATAACATATTCAATAATTTTAAAGATATAGTTACTAATATTTTAAAATTGTTGAAAGTGTGAATATACAAATAGAATTTTTGTACCAACAAAAGTCGGGTATAGAAAAAAAAAAAGAGAGACTAACTTTCAATGATGTAGCTAATTGAGACAAATCCCTACTAAGAAAGGTGGTAATATCTTTAATGAGTGAGAGTAATTTAATTAGGAATATTGGTCTAAAAGAGGATTTATTTTTTTAGAGGATAAATGGTACCAATCCTCATTGTAAAATATTGACTAAAATTGATTGAAAATCATAATTTTCCTTTTCATTTATTTTAAAAACCAACTACCTGCTTCGAAAGATAACATGGGGAGACCAATGAATGTCCAAGTTTGTGGGGATGGAGAATGAAAAAGAAAGGGAGAAAAATATTGTCTTAGTCATCTTCCAACTCCTACAATGTCCCTTTACATCTTAGTTGTGAAATCCTCATTGACCAATAGTGCAAACCTATGCTACGTAAACACAGACTTTCGGAGAAGAGTAATTTGCAAAAGTCACTATCTGCTATAACAAACAAACCTTCTTTTCGTGTAGATTGGGTATCATCACCTATTCTCTCTTAACTTCTTCATCAACCTCAAGCCAATTAGAACCAACGCAAACCAATTCAAATTTCATGGTCCCAACCCACATGCATGCTTTCAGTGCTATTTTATTAGGAAAAAAAATTGGTTAAAGTACATTCCATTTTTGGGATGTGTAAGTGGGTGAAAGACAAGAGAGAAAAATTTAACACATGTAGCCAGAAAACAAAAACAAAAATGGGAAAAAAAACATTTTTTTTTTCACAATATTATGAACACGTATACGAACTTAATCATGTCTGTAATTGGATTAAAGTGAGTAATAAGAAAGCAGAAGATGGTTTTGGGGTTAAAATTTACAAGAAAGCTTGACTAGTTGGTGACTTGCGTGTGTAAGCCATGTTAGATTAACTTGGGAGTTCAAACAGCTAATGGTGTTTTAATTCTATTGTGTAAGAAAGGTTTCTTAGTTTCTTTCTTCACCAACCACTAAGGATAATTAACTCTCATGTGTTGAAAAGCTCTAAAGAAAGCAACGATCTTTTTCTCTAACTGCCCAAGTTTTCAAATATCTCATCATCATGGTTCCAAAATGAACCAACCTTTTTGTTGTTCCACAAATGAAAATTCAAAATTACTGATCCAAGCAAGCAAAATAAGAGAAAGGTAAAACCGAAAGCATATCCAACCTCTTAATAAAATCTAAAAGTATTCTTATTCTTCCCTTAACCTCTCTTGCGAAAACCAACTCCACCTGTTTCCAACTAAAAGATAAATTAAAACCAAGATTTTTGCTAAGCTAGGCAGATAGAATCATCTTATAGCTTTTATTTAAAGTGACCAAATCTTCTTTTGGGTTTGACATGTTTGAATAAAAGATTTCGATAAATATTTGCATAATGGGTGCCAAAAGCACCGACCTTGTATTATCCTAATTCCATTTAATATACATTCAATATTTCTGAACTTCACTTTAAGTCTTGAGAAAGATAGAAAGATCGAGAATTTTGGGAATATACCACTTGTCAACATGACCGTTTCTGGCTACCTCATCACTCTCTTCCCCAAAATTTATTCCTTTCTGTCCTTAACAAAGTCTTCTTGTTGAGATATATAATCAATTTTGGTCCTCAAACTATTCATTTCTTCGCCACTGTTCTATATATTTACACTATCTCCTTTAATAAACTTTGAAAAAGATACTGATGTTAACAAGTTACCACAAATCATGGGATAGAAAGTTTTTACTATAAAATATAACATTAATTTATTACATGTTTGCATATTTTTAATACCAGAACAAACCCTGACACAGTGATATAGTTGTGTCTCTATGGTGGGTTGAGCTCAAGATCGAAAATTGTCTCTTTACATATGCAATTATATAATAAAATAATTCGCTCTCATATTTTTACACAATAAACTTTCTAATGCTGGTGTGAGAAATAGTTTATTTTCTGAATTAAAAGTTTCCCTTTTAAATATTAGTGAAAGGCTTGTCTTACTCTTACCCACAAGTCTCTTCAGAGTAAGCACCAATTGTTGTCAATTATTTTCTCAACAAATGAAAACTCTGTCTGTCACCATCGTTGTGTTTGGACAGCAACTTATTGAACATAGATATGAAGCTTGTTGAGTGAATTATGGAAGACAACGAAAGATTGGCGTATTAGAATGAAACACTTTTTCTTCAATCAGCTAATCAAAATAAACTGTGCATTTTCCAATTGCCTTTTTCTCAGATATTAGTCTTCTTGCTATTGGTCCCACATTTTATCAACTCTTTCAAGTTCAAGAAGAAAATAAGGTACCAACAAACCATCGAAGGGTTAATATATTTATATAGAAGCTCTTAGTGTCTAGAAATATTGCAATAATATTTCACGTTCTTTGAGAGACATAATAAAGATCATGAAAATCAATTAAGGGAACGAGGGAATTAATTAATACATCAATCTTCATCCAAGATTCTATCTCTTTCTTGCATGGTTACTGTTATTGAAGCATATATATTAAATTGGTCATTTATGTAACAAGGGACACAATTATTTGGTTTTTCATTGATGTCTCCAATCAGCTATAAGGTATTCGTGTTTGATAAGGCATCAAATGTGGCATTATAACATGGTGACAGAAAGAAACAGATCAGTTATCATTCCCCTCCTCACCCATCATAAAATGTTTACCCAGAAACTTCCCATTTACACTTGAGTGAAATTTAATAATTATTGTTGATTTTTCGTTTTCAAACCATTCCTTGAATCGTGTCATTGCTCAATAATAGACATAGAGCTTCATGTGTTGTGACCACGTGATTCTGACACTATTGTTATTCTCACGATCACCACCTCTTTTAACCATTGATCCAAGGACAGAAGCAATAAAACCATGAAAGGAAGGTAAAAAAGATTGCGTACTACGTTCTGCATAATATGTGCAGAAAATGTATCTAACCTAATCAAATACACACTCATCATAAAATCTTCCTTCGTGGCTACCAATAATTTTTGCCATATTTATCTCAATTGAAGGTTATAATTATGAAAATGTGGCTACGAATCTAATTTAAAACTCTGGTAAGTTAGATTTGCATATATACAGATGTAAGATATATATTATATTCTGATACCATGTAATAACAGGTATTGGGCAGTTACCATACACGTTGGGATGCTTTATCCTTTTCACATTTTTCACCTCAGCTAAGTACAATACTTTCAAAGATCACTGATCATTTGAAGAAAAGTTTTGAAAATTTCACAATCCGCTGGACTTAAAGATTTGTGAAAATGCTTACTACTTAATTATGTGCTTTATATTGATACTGCTATTTTTTTTTTAATAAAAATACCTTTCAATAAAAAATTACTGCTAAAACAATTTTGAAACTCACTGTTACTATGTTTAATGGTTTGAAGTTATTTGAATGAATGGTATAATCTTTTCACATTGATTGTACTTTCTGTGTACAACCTGTCTAAACTAGTGAGGGCCGTTCTTGCTTATGTAAACACTTTTATTCATTTTTGGCCATAGGAATGAATATATGTGGTTATAATATTAACATACTGGTAAAAAATCCAAATCCAGACTTCAAATCTTCGACACGATGAAATAAATATCAGATAGGTCACTCTCCCCAATCCAGACATAAACATCTGATATACAAATTGATGTTTTAATTCTCTTTAATTAATGTAGTCGCTTGCCCACTAGCAAGACTTTTCTGGCATAAAAATTAATTAAAAAGCCAATCATATGTTTTCTGGGTATTCAAAGGTATATTAGCATCCTTTCATTATATTAATGGACCACAATGTGCTCAATAAAAATACCGCACCGATTCCATGCTAAAGATTACAAATATGAGCATCTTTATTAATGATACTAAATTCATTGTGGCAATAATTTTATATAAGTGAGTTAAAACTTTGAAGAGATCCAAAAAATAACTTATACAAGTTGTACTCTACATGTACAAAGTAACTCACTAAAGTATAATCGGTTAAGATACATTTTCTAGAGTTTAAGGTAACAATTTGATTTATTAATTAGGTACGTTTATCAACTATTTAATTACTAGTCTTCTTAAGTCCTTTTGGGTGCATAATAAGACGAAAATTAACAAAAAAAAATGGAATTACAAATGTAGATTGGTGATGTACAAATTTTGAATGGTATGGCAAAGAAAATTAAAAGGAAAATTAGTGGATGTGAATTTATATGAGCAGTTGTAATGTGTACTAAGTGAAATAATTTACGTGAAAAAATAGCAATTAAATATGAAAATGTACAATATACGAAGCTGAAACAGCCAATATATATATGCCCTTAAACGGCGCGTCAAGCCTGAACAAAGAGACGGTTACACTCACTGAATTTTAAGCCGAGCCGAGCCGAAAAGTCACGGCGCAGCTGGCGCAAGGCTAAGGTGCAAGTCTAAGCCCCATGCATCATCAAATTTGGGCCCACCATCCCCTTTGGAGAACCTACTCAAAGAGGGCCCATCAACCGTAGCGTGGTGGGCCCGGGCCTGCACCTGCACCGTTGACAAAGCTAATTGCGAATCACCTACAACGCCAACATAGGGAAACATCCCTGCACCCGCGGCTTTCACACCCGTTATGGTAACGTTGCTACTGTTATTACTACTCAACCCGTTGTGGCCATTCGCCGACGGGAAGGCACAGCCGTGCGATACTGACACGTGGAAGGGAGGAGGCGCGGCACGTGGCGGCACGTACACCCACGGGGCTGCCGGGACCACCATGGAACCCGGAGGAGCCAGTAGGTGCGGCGGCGGGGCGAAGGCGGAGATCATGGGGTTACGCGCAAAGGAAACGGCGGCGTTTCGCGTGGCCTGTAATTGTGCACGCTTCAATTGCTGACGCTCTTTTTTGTGCGCGTTCTGGTGTCCACCAAGTGCTTGTGAATTTGCGAACTCTCGGCAGCAGTATTGGCACTCGTATTTCCGGTCGCCGGAGGACGGAGGTCCGGAACCGACACCGGCGGAGTCCGGCGAGGCAGATGGGGAAGTGGAAGAGGCCTTGGTGGTTGAGTCTTCCACGTCATCATGAATGACCACCTCGTCTTCCTCTTCCATGGTGATGTCTTCATGGACGCTGAAGCCAAAGAGCTTTAAGCTGGTCGGGGAAGTGGGGTTTGCTCTTTTGGCTTTGTAGTCAAGTTGGGTTTCCATGGGCGTGATTTGAGTTGAGTTGAGTCGAAGAAGGGGTAGTGAAAGTGTGGAACAAGAAAGGTAGGGGTAGTTTAATGTGCTTGTATTAAGGAGTAGTTTGTTGCATGTGTTTGGGTCTATTTATACCCAGGATTCAATGGGTTTTGACAAAAAGCAAATTTTGTGTAGAAATTTAGAAATAAAAGGTGAAGAAAGTGGGGTCATTGCGGATGTCCCAAGGAGAAGAAAGTGTGTGAAAATATGGGAACACCACCCTAGAAGACCCACAGCCAAGGGACCCAAAGGCTTGGAATTTGTCTCTTGATACAGTGTTTATCTCCATTGCCTTTTTACTCCCTTCTTCAAATTACAAAGGTGTCCCTCTTAAACCTGTGTTTGGATTCATAATCACTTTACAATTTCATTTAACGCAATTTTAAATGAATGTTCTGTATTTGGTTTAATCTTGAAACTGAATAGGAATTGAAATTATTTATATTTTACAAGAAACTTTTTTTTTCTTTCCAATTCTGCAGATGTTATTAGAAACACAGAATTCAGCAGCGTCTGAATGAATTATTTGACGTGTGAAGAGTTTGGGGTAAAAGAAAAAGACAGTAAAGAATATTGATATATGCAAAAGATGGGAGGGTGAGGTTTGAGAATGTGATGCATGTGATGGGAGTATGGCACGGGATGAAAGTCTTAATGATTGGGTTTGGAAGGGAGGCACATATCATTCTCTTTTCTGCTTCACACACTTAAACTCCCTCGTGTATGTACGAGGCACTGTACATAAAATTATATATGTTTAGTTGGTGTGACTCACCAACAAAAATAAAGGGTAGCTATTTTGAAGGGCAACTCCTAGTCTCTTTCAATCAACTTGCATCTGCTGAATTATTTATATGTAGCAGCATCAAACCCATTAAACTGGATGACTAACATATTCAAAATTAAATAGACAGTTGGACCCATTCCTTCGTTTATCATCCCAACCCATCACACACTTTAATAATTGGTATGTCTAACTCAAATCAGTAGAGAGAGAGAGAGAGAAACAAGAAAAAAAAAAGTCATTGGAGTCTCTGTTTATGAAATTAGGGTTTGGAGAATTTTCAAGCCATGCTGTCTTACTATAAATATTCTATTTATACATGTTTAGTTTTAGCGTAGTGTCTGATAAACCCCGCCCAAGAAGTTTTCAACAGGTTAGAAAAGTTTTGTGATATTTGGCAATTTTCAACCTAAGTTCATGCATTTGAACGTTGCGTAAGATGACCAATCAGAAGCTTACCACCTTGCATAATCTACTGATAAACATTTGTTAAAGGTCTGACTCAACATGAACTTCAGCATTGAGAGCCAATTCCTTGATGACACGTACGCACACACATATATCACTCCATAATGCTCATGCCACCCTTTTCTCCATGACTTTATTTAAGATTGCTAAACAATTAATTAATCAGGCATCAATTCAGAAAACAGATGTTCCATTTGAAATCGAAAGTTCTCTTTATTGGACACTTTTGACATAACATATTCCATCCTTTAAAACATATATTATTATTGAAGATTGACGAAGGAACGAAACCCAATGAACCACCGTGAAGCCCATGTCTCTATCCTCCCACCCTGGCCTCTGCTGACTCCAACTAATTCTGCAGCTGATGCAAAGAATTATGAAATCCATCCATACCTCACTACCTTATTTTATTTGTTTCCATTTTTAGCTTCTCTCACAGCATCACGTGAATGAAAAATCCCACCACTCAACAACAAAATTTATAGAAAACTCATCTGAAAATTTTTATATTTACTAGTTTTTGTTGTCTGAATCTATAAACCGACAGCTTCACCCACCACCATTGCACATATCTGTGTCTAGAAAAAGCAGAAGGGGCCCTACAAGTGAGATAGAGAGAAGAACTTTCATAGTATAGCATCCAAGATCCTAAACCAGACCATATATGGCGTTCAGATCTAATTAACACCGCCCCACTAATCACTGCTGCATGTCCCACGTGTCAACATCGTATTCACTCCGTATTCATCTCAGGCTAGATACGCTTCTTTCACACAAGGGATGTGTTTTTTGGTACAGACACCGAAATGCTCCAACCAACACCTACATCATCTACTAGATCTACACATATTTTATATATTCAGTTTCTTTTTTTGCAGTGATATCTTGTGTGTAATTTGAGTGTCTGTGAGAAAGAGGAAGGAATTTGCATAATTATTCCAAGTTGGATTCTTGTTACACATGGCATGAGTAGGCATGATGGAAATTTAGTGAATAAAGTCAAAGTTAGAAGAATAAGGTTGTGGATGATACTAAGTTTAGTTCCGAGTTGGGGTTGTCTGAAAGGGCTTTGTAATGTTATGACATGGAGGGCATTGAATTGAATATTATAAGGTTCAGGTGTGTTTGCGAAACTTAGGGTTTGGGTCCCCACCGTTACGTGTTGATGATGATGAATTATTGTTTATGATGTTTGCGTGATTGACGTTGAAATCTATATATAATTTATATATTGGTTTTAGCTTTGAGAGAGATCTCTGCGAATCTTACTAACTCCGAGAGAGAGTGAGAGTGAGAGCTTTTTGTAGGCTTGTAGTCTCCCACTTATAAAGCATAATTAATCATACATAATCCTAATACTTATGCCAATATTTATCATATACCAAATTTTTAATTATAAAGTAAAGCCTTCTTCAATTCTAAAGTTTTCGTCACAACTCCTAATGTGACCCACCCTGTCCCCTCCTTCCAATATGCCTTATATTTTTAAACCATTCCCTCCAAATTAGTCAAATTTTCCAACAAAAATATTTCCAATATCCCTTCACACTTATAACCTTTACAGTGAATGTTTATATTCCTTTTTAATTGCTGCCTAGATTCGTAATAATAAATTATCATTAGCATAATCTCCCTGTCGGTTCCAATTAATTAAGAAGATGATGGATCCAATTCACTAAACGGACACACTTAATTAACTTCACCTTAAAAATCTGTTTTAATTATTTGATGAAGAAGGAGAATAAATATTTAATCTGTTTTCAGAAGAATTTTATGGAAGTATATTTATATATAGATGTACAATCAAAAGATGAATTAATAATATATTTTAAAGTGAATAAAAAAATATAGGTTGGGCAAAGTAGGTGTAGCTGGGCCACTAAAATTGGAACATGAGGGTGAAGAGTGGCTACAGGCCCCCTCTGAAATGAACACACAACACAGAGAAACGAAATTGACAATCTCGTATTGATGTGTGTAGTGTGATTGAAAAAGGTTAAAAGGAGTTTCACGTAGAGACAGTAGTTGTTGTTGGGACCAGGGGTGACCAACCAAAATGTTTGTACCAATTTTTGGCTTCATCTTGTGTGTTGTTGCCTTCCATAAATGGCTTTCTTAATTTCTTCTTCTACCCACTTCGCTTTAATTTCTTTGATTACGATGTTTCACACTGTTAAGTAATTCCAAATCATATCCTCACAATCTGCTGCAGTGCCATTCCACTCTTCCTTCTACTATCTTCTATTTCTAACTCATTCATGCATCTGTCCAAATTTTTTATTTCTGCAATTTACTTCATAAAAGGGATTTTCAATCAAATTAATTTCAAACTGATATCATCTGTGTTTGAAATTTTCCTTCTAAAAAACCATCTTAATAGTAAAATCCAGAGTGTTCTTTTTTATCTAATGCATATAACTCATCTAAAATTACTTCAAACTTTCTATCAAAATCAATACTTTAATATGAAACTAAGCATGTAAAATTTGCATAAAATCATTTTAGATTTTAAAAGAGATAACCTATTTCACATTCAATTAAATTTAACCGACAAAAAATTTAAAAGTAAAGTAAATTCAAAGTAACCTTCTATATCAGACAAATGGTTTGATCTTTGGCTTGAAACTAAATCTGTTTAAGTCACAAAAGCTTTCACGACATTGTTCTTTGGAACGTCGGAAATAGATGGAGAAAATGTTTAGACAGAATTAGAAATATACACTTTATGATTACTCACATTTTTAGGGAAGGAAACAAATATTTAGACAAACGAGTCAACTTGGGTATTGACTCACTTGTCAAGTTCTTTTGACTTTTCAATCTACCCTTAACTTGTTTTTATTTTTTTATTTTTTAGAAACAGGTCTGATATGCCAAAATTTAGATTTAATTAATCTAACTGATTGTTTGTTTTTACATGAGCTTTGGCTTGATCCTTCCATATTGTACTTTCCTCTTTTTTATGATAATCTTTGGCTTGAAACTAACTCTATTTTTTGTCACAAAAGCTTTTGTGAATCACAACATTGTTCCTTGGAACATCACGGGGACATACAATATCAATGAGACATGAGTCCAATCCACACATAAGGGATTGATATCATTCTTAATTAAAAACTTTAAGGCGATGAGTTTATGAATTTTCATCTTTATATGACACTAAACTTTCTCATTTTTATTTAATGTGAGACTTACACTCATTTGGACTCCCAACAGTTTAGATAGAATTAGAAACATACACTTTATGATTACTCACATTTTTAGGAAAGAAAATAAGTGTATAGACAAATGATTAATTTGACTCACGAGTCGAGTTCTTTTGACTTTCCGGTCTACCCTTAACTTGTTCATTTGATTTTTCTAAAAAACAGGTTTATATGTCAGAATTTAAATTTGATTAATCTGGCATATTGTTTACTTCTACATGGGATTTGACTTATCCTCTCCCATGTTGTACTTTTCTCTTTCTATGATATCTAACCTTTTATAAAAAAAAAAAACCTCAAGTTTTTTCATTTAAGATGATATGTAGAGTGATCCATATTGATGTTGAAGTGGAGGTTCATATATACCAAGATATATACTAAAAGAAGGAAAAAAACTAACGAAAAGTGAAAGATAAAGAAAAAAAATATAGGGAAAAGATATTTATAATATATATATATATATATATATATATATATATTCGAGTGGATAACTATTTAAACATAAATATTTTGTAAGTATAAAGATCAAAATATAAAAAGAGCATATGTATAGAAACTAAAATGTAAGTAAAAACAATTAAGTGTTACGCCACAACATTGTTAAAGGTTTATTTAGTAATTAATAATAACTAATAAAGGTTTCTTTGGAATAAAATCTAAAACAAATAACTCTGTTTACATTAAAAAACTAGTAATTTAAAAGAATAGGAAATAAAATATAAAAATCATTCGAGTACTAGATAAAAAGGTTGAATAAATATATTTATTAGAAAAAGATAATGAACATTTTAACCCTTCGATAAAGTTAGGCCGTGTAGACTATAAAATTAAGAAATACGAAAGATGAATACTCTGATCTGAATATAAAAGTGCAGACTCTTTAAAATGACCCCAAAAATAGGACTGAAAAATCAAGTCATCTCAAAAGAGATTCATATCCAAGCTAAAATGTAAACCCAAAATAGGATAAAAAGGAGCAATATATATACAGGACCAAACTATTACAAAAATAATCTATGATATAGCTTATTTGAAAACACTTTATTATAAAATAGCTTATGAAAAAGCTTAATGATATTTTCCCTGTTGTAACATTGTTTTATCCAAAAAATAGTGAGGTTTGGGACCATGCAGGAGCACTAGGCACTTGCTCACATGAACACTTAAAATGTGTCTTGACTTGATATAAGTTGGGGATGGTGGTGAGAGGATTGCCCAATCACACTTAACCATTCTTATTGATTGATTAACAACTGTCCTCAAAACAATTAAGTAAGAGTTAGTTCCTAATTAATTTTAAAAATTTGAAGTTCTTGTAATGGTTTCCACCATCAATTTTAGAAAAACCACTTCCGTGGAGGGCATTAATCATGCTTTCTTTTGTTGTTGTTGTTGATTGAAGTGACGCCGATATTATCATTAAGATCACCCGGATCCTAATTATGGCCCACCAACTTGTGCTTATAGTAAACTTAACCAATCAAATTACAAACCCAAATATTTAATTAGATTATTGATAGACATGATCCTATCATATTAGAACCCCATTAACTTTCTAATCATCTTTCTTTCTTTTTGCAACCATTACTTTGGAAGCATCCATAAAGGATTAAAAGATAACCTCAATGTGACTTAGATTTCAAGTTGGAAATCCTTTTTATAGATATGTTCCAAGTGCTTTTTTAAGCACCCCCAAACAATGTGCGTGTGACTCAATTAGCCCCTCCATGTATTCCAAGTGACATTACCTACTTCATTTTAAAAACCAATTTCTTCGATATTTTGTGGGGTGGAGTTACCTTTAAGTATGTCTACTTCTCTCTCTCTCTCTCATATAATTAACAAACCAACAATTAATTAATAATCTAATTAACGTGAAAGGTAAGCCTAAGTAGATTAGTAGTCAAGAATGTCCACACAGAAAAGAAAAGAAAAGAAGAAAAAAACGTAATTTGAAAACCCCTTGCACTTTTAACGAGTTTTAAATATGCATTTTAAAGTTTTGGAGAATGAAGTTTTTGATAGATGAGATGAGAGGGAACTGTTGTAGTCAATCAATGAGACAAGAACAAGTGCGTGGTTTGCTAATAAAGTGACCAACATTTATACCACTATATGCTAATGCAATATGCCACTCACATAACATATAACCCAAACTCATCCATGCTTAGGGAACATTTGCACGTGACATTTTTTATCTAACATTAATTATACATCACCCATTTATATATAATAATAATAATAAAAAAAATCAATTTTGCAGATTATCTGCATTCACCAAATTAATGCCATTTTCTGCTGTTCCACCCTCGTTCCTATTTAATTAACTTTCATTATTTTCTATGATTGGAATGCTTTTTAATCTCTATGTGTTCGTCCCCAAACCTAGATTCTCCATCTTCATTCCCCCCCCCACTTTTGCCAAACATAAGACAACTTTCATTTTTCTGGAACTCTTGTCTTTCTTGTAAAGACAAGTGTTGAATCAGATTCCTATAATTAAAACTAATATGCAATCACAATAAAGTTAAGTAACATAAATTTAAAATTAGATGAAGGTGTCTCGAATCTTGCCATACCTCGACTATTGTTCACCAATATCATGCATAAATTTGCTATCTAATTTCAAATCACGCCTTATTCACTATTCTGATTTGATATTTTATGTATTTTTCAAATGCATGCTAAGGAAGTAGAAAATATAAACTGAATTGCAATAGAATTGATTATGAGTACGTAATCTTAGTGTGAGAGAACTTTCAAACCGAATTCAATAGAACCGTTGAGTAATTTAAGTTCTGTCCTTAAACAACGAAGAGTGATAAAAAAAAAGGACATGCTTTACATTGCTACCTACCTAGGTACGACAATTGGATAATAAATTGCAGGGAAAGTGTCCACGAAACCGTCGCATGTATAAACATAATTATTAGATTCTGGTTCCTTGAACGAAGGAGGAACCTAGTTGAGTAAATCCAATAACCCAAAATATATTTGGGCAACTTGCTTTTAATAGTCATTAAAAATTGTAATTATAAAAAAAATAACGAAATAGTAGATATCCACTGATTTCATAATTTTGTTGAGATGTTACTCTTGAATCTCTCGCTTCTACTTTTGCAACACAGTGAAGAATTCTTCACCAACAATTATTTTCAAAAGTTTCACCACATAAAATTACAATTATTGTCATAAATAAGATCATTTTATTTTTGATATAGATCTTGCATACATGAGTATTTAAATTTAGAGAGAGTTGTTTATAAATGAAAAGAATTGTTTTGATAAACAACTCCAATTTTAAACAATTTATGTATATAATCTATATTAAAATAATAAGTTTGTTTCAAATAACTCTTAAAAGTGACTTCAATTAAAGATGCTCTGATGAAGAATTGATAGATTTTGTAGAATACTGTGATTAACTATAATTGAATTGATCTTTTAAATTAATTATTAACAATAACTAACAAAAGATTTAGACTATCAAATAAATTTATCTCTAAATTAATTTCTAAACATATTTTTTTGTCACTAAGTAATACGAGAATTTCATTACCCAATTTGTCACTGAATGATTATAAAAAGATATTGAGCATTGAGCACATATTTTTAGAAATGTTTTATTTAAAAATAATTTGAAAATAATTATTTTTCATTTTTTAATCCCATTCTAAAAATTCAGTCAACCGTTATTTTTTCAGTGAATTTGATGATGTGTAAATTTGTGTATGTTATGTGGCAGTACTTAATTTTGTAACGAATCCATTGGAAAAGTAGGAAAATTATGGAGGTGATGTGTTGGTTAGGAATAAAAGGTGGGAAAGGAATAAAGTAAAACTAGGTGTAAAAGAAAGGTTGGTCGATTATGTTTGAAATTTATAGTTTGCAACTTAATGAAAAGATGGCAATAACATGTTAGACCCACTCTTCCTCAACTCCTTGTTGGGAGCAAAAGGTAAGGACAAAAACAGTTTTTTGTTTCATGGCTAATCAATCTATAATGGTAATCACAACTTAGGACTATAGTACTTCATATGTTGACTTGTCAATCTCTTTTCCCCCTAATGTAAGATCTATAATTTTATTAAAAGAAATCCAATAATAATAATGAATGAATAAGTTCATACCAAATTAAATCAAAGCAAATTACGTGGCAGCTTAACACATCAATATCAAAGCAGCAAGACGTTAGATAAAATTATAGGGCAGAAAAAACTGGTGTTTATGTTAGAATACTAATGAATATCATGCATATTGCATGGTATTTATGAATATACAAGAAATGTAAAAAAATAAGCACAAACTCATACTATTATATGTTATGCGGAAAAAATTAGCATGGAATCAAATTGATAATTATTAAATATGTAAAACGATAAATATGATTTACAATTATTAAAAGATAATAGTTTTAACATATGACAACATATGAATGGATATTAGGGTAAAGCATGTACTGCATTCTAATTAATTTCTATAGAAATCATCCTCTTTTCAAAAGTAAAGATTCAAACAGACAACATAAAAATATCTACAGTGTTTGTATATGCAGAGCAAGGATGAAGAAAGTGAGTTACAAGAATGAATTATCATTACAAATAACAATATCAAAATTATAAGTGTTGATGATAGGATTCTACAAGGAAATTGGATGGTGTGGATCCTGTTTGTTTGAAGGAGTGCAAAAATATAGGAAACAGTAAAACATATACTGTATACCTTCGAATGCATCACATACCAATGAACTGATTAACCAACTTGTCGGAACCAAGCAAATGAAAAATATTCCAGACATAAACTGCAACTGCAACTGCAACCCAAGCTGACTGACAGAGAAGCAAAACCATGGTTACTAACTAAAATATTAACCCAACCTCTTATCAGAACCCCTAATATTCAAGTTAAACCATTTCTTTTTGCCCGACTTGTCCTTCCCATCTGACCCTCCATCTTCACCGGGGCTCTCTTCACCAGTCATTTTGCTAGAACTTCCATTGCTAAAATTACTACCATTTCCACTGATATTGGTTGCCTTCACAATGGTGAAGGAAGAATGGATACCATCCCTTTGTTTCAGAAGCTCGTCTACCTGCATACCAAAGCAGATAAGGCCTCAATATAGGGTCACAAAGACATAAAACAAACTTTTAATTTATTCGCTTCACATATTGTTCACCAACAACTGCATAAGTATCCCTTTATAATTGGTAAAGGAAATGGTGAAATAAACTAAAACATGTTTTCCGCAATTTCACTTTTACAATTCCAAAACACACAACTCAAGTCATGTTAGACATAAACCCTGAATTCACGCGAAAACACCCAAAGAACATCTTATGCATTTAGGACTTCAGAGTAAGGGCCCTTTAACACCAGACAGGAGAAGGTTATCGAACTCTCAAGTCCAGAAACGGGTTAACAAGTTTTAAATCAAATGTAATTTTTGTGTGATTACCTCCACAATGACAGTGTTCTATTACGAATCAAATTGTTCAAAGAAATCAACACCTTTTTCAATTTCTTTCACATTAAGAATTTATATATGATTTAGGTGACTATGTAGTTTAATCTTATTTAGCACTAATGTACTATCATACTTTATTAATGTGATTTTCTACTTTTCTTTAATATGAAGTGGAAATATTTAACTATTGTTGTATTAAGAGTGTGCCTTTATGCATACATGTCTTACGAGTTGACTTTGGGTCTACGAAAGCTCCCCTCCTCAACCTCCCAAGTTTACAATCTTGGCATAACGACAAAGTGATAGGGTCCGCTAGTTGCCTGGAAACTATAATTGCTAGAAAGGTCCGAGTGGGATATTCATGCTTGATGCTTCAACCCAAGTGACTAGAATTTGAATCTTATCCCAATGTTGAGTAACAAAATATGGTCATATTAGAGAAAGATAAAACCTTTATTAAACAAGGACTCACTATGATTTGTTGCATGGCCTGCTAATTATATTTGATAAATATTATGATTTCTGTCCAATATGACCATATCCTGTTGCTTAACAATAGAACTTCCAATCCTAGTGACCACTGTATAGGGATACATTAATAAGTTTATTTTAAAAGTCAATTCTTTGAAATAGAGTACATGAATCATGTGATGATGTATATATTAAAGACAACCTAAGATGAGCATCATATGGCACAATAGTTGAATTATTACCTTTGTGTATTTTAGCCCGCCAACACTAAACCCCGGGAATAAAAAGAATGAAAATGTGTGCATTTATAAAAATATAGAGTTATGTAGTACAGTGGCACAAGTTGAAAGAACGTACAGATTGTTTTTCTTTTGTATATCTGTCTGTCACTTCCTGATAGCGCGCCAATGCCTGCAGGTATTAAGAGAAACAACAGTCCTTATAAGTGTCTCAAGAAAAACACTAACTACGAATGACTAAAGAAAATAATAACCTTTCTATATTCTGCTTCAAATTGGCGTAGCTCATTCCTCTTTCTTAAAATCTGAGCTTCAACATCCTTCAGTTTTTGGGTGGTATCTTCATACGATTTTGCACATACTGCCTCAATAGTATAGCTAGCAGTCTTAAAGAAGTTATCACCTAAACAATATTAAGTTGAATCAGGGTACATGTAACTTAAACCGATTTATTAACAAATAGCCTAAGTTGGCAAAAGAGCAATATGACAAAATAAATTATTCAGACCATAAACAGCAAATATGTGAGTGCCAGCCTTTAGATCTGAGACTTCACAAGGCTGAAGACCTTCCAACCTTTTAAAGAAGGCCCCTTCAGGGTCCTTGGCCATCGCTAACTGCACACAGCACTTACAGTAACCACCTTTTCCAAACAGCCCGCAGCAAAGGAAAAGAAACCTAAAGCACATAAATTTCATACCGCATTCACTGTTGAATCCATTCTATACACTTGAAAATGTAAGAAATACATTCCTGCAGATGTCACCTTGCCAGTCTTCTCACTATCTTCCTGTATAGAAAGACAGATGCATACAATATCAACAAAATATACACCTAATTGGGATTTTCACATACATTACATCAAAAGATAACTAGCTGCAGTTTGTGCAATCTGCAAATCAATTACAAGTAGCGAATAACCACATGATCTGTCTCAATATTATTTATAGAAATAATTGGTTACAACTTGTGGGCCATTCAAAGCTCTTTCACAGAAAAATGGTGTTATGATTCTCTGACTTGTGAGGAGCATCCACTTACTTTATATAATGTATCTGCATGAAGTGTTTTGCAAAGATTGGCTTTTTGGCAACTTGGTTTTATCCAGATGAGAAACACAATTACCATTAGTTTTAAATTTTTAACGGCAGTCATGGCAGTATTCGAAGTTGTGCCATCGTACTTTTCACTTTATTTAAATTAAAAAAATAACGTATTTTTTTCTAACTATCAATGACTATCAACATTATGTTACAAGGAAAAGACTAGAGAGAGTAGTTCAGCTATTTGTTAATGGATAACAGTTGAATAACCTAATAGTCTAGACTCTTCCACAGTTGAAGAAAACACAAGATTTGAACTCTCAAAGGTTATGTACCTTTCCCACAACAACAGGTTTTACTTTCACAAGATTTATACGCCCATTCTCAAGCCTAAATGGTTGATGGGGCTTACCACCTCAACTCACTCACTGATGGTATAATTATTTCAATCTTATATTAAACCCACGAATCCAAAGGGTAGAAGGGAGTAATTGTAGAGCAGTAGAAGCACTAGAACATGAAATTTACCTGCAATGCCAGACCGTAGCCTCCATTCACATCTTGTTCAAAGTAGAGCAACTGAAAAATCACCCTTCAATATTTCAATCCAATACCAAACCCAGAAGCAAAAAGCACAAACGGACAAGGGAATTGTTAATAAAGACATAAAAGAATAAGTGATACTTTGAATTTGCTTTGTGCTGTTGAAGTAACTCTAATTACAATGCCTGACTCGGCTTGTTGATCGTTTATTGTCACACCAAAAAAATGAGCACATTGCTTCTCTACCTGCAACAAATTGTGACATAAGTGGAACACATACACGACCAAGATGACTACTGTCTTGCTTCATCCATAGTGAAGAAAGTAAGAACCTTTCCGCTAACTGATGTTCCCATTGGAAGGGGTCTGACTGTAACAGTTCCGTTCAGAGCTTCTTCCAGAACATTAGCTGAAATGGTAGTCTTGATAGGGACACCCAGTTTACTGTAGCAAAATAAAATAAGAAAGAATTCAAAGCAAAGGAAGAACAATTTTGAAAACAAATAGTCTTGCACTAAATGTACACCTGAATAAAGCTGCAAACATTGTGTTCACTGTCCCAAGATTAGACAAATCAATCTCCATGTCCATGCTATCAGCATCAAGTGCCTGATATGTATTGGTGGAATATCTTAAAGAACGTTGCATATCAATATGAGAACTATATCGGGAAGAATATGAATTGAAATATTTAAAAGTTTGTAAGAAATACACACAGATAATACTACATAAATCAAGACATTTACAATACACCCATTAAAGGAGCAGAGCACTGAAGAAAAATGAATTTTCAGATAATAACAAACCATTAGAATGAAGATGAATGCATGGATTGAGGGCAAAGAAAAAAGTCTAACAAAATAAAACATAGATAGGTAAACCAAAAAGTAGCACTTATGTACACGAAGTCAATACTGAAATAAATGACAAATATTCACAACTATCTTGTATGAAATACAGTTTTGGTTAACAAAATATCATAAATGTATATATATATATATATATATATATATATATATATATATATATATATATATATATATATATATTGCATTCCACTTGAATTTCAAGTTGCAGACAGGTAATATAAACGTTTTAGCTCCTCCCTCCCGGGATGTAAATGTCGAGTAATAATACAATCTAGCAGGTTCAATCATAGATCACAGGAAAATTAAGATGTTAAAACATGCTGATCATGCTCCCCAGAAAAAAAAAATACAGCTAACAAGAGAAAACACATTTTTTATCTGTTTGCTACTTTGCCCTGCCAGATAACTTAAGATTTGTCCAATGTCACATGCCATATTTTTGTTTTCATGCTGTAGGAAGAGTTTGGGAAAGAAACAGAAAAAGATGAGAAAACAGGGTTTGATTTCGTTTGGAAAAGAAAGGAACCTCAAATCCAGCACTGTCATACTGCCTTCTCTTTTCTGGGTCAGACAAGATACTATAAGAATATGCAACCTCTTTAAATAGCTCCGAAGCTTCAGGATTGCTGGCATTTTTGTCAGGGTGATACCTGTCGATTGTATAGAAATGTGTAAAGAGATCCCATGCATGTTTTCCATCATAATTGGCATACATAACCAGAAAACAACCAAACAAACTCTTGTTTTATAGAAAACCAAAACAAAAACTGACATCAGTACTAGTATACTGGTCTGAATTATGGACGAAACTTAAATGTAATTCCTTATAGATGCTTTTGGTGTTATTCTAGAATAAGAAATAGAGTTTCCAATCAATTTTGATCTGTAATGCAAACTCTGTTTTGAATCCCAAGCGGCCAACCTCAAAAACAATATAGCGGGATAGCTGTTATTTAGAAAGTTTTTACATACTTTATATAATATATACTACGTACATACACATTCTCAAAAATGATAGAAGTTACTCGATATATGATGTTCACAATTTACAATAGATAGTCACTGATGTCTTAAACATACAATTTAATACCAACAAAAAGTCAAATAAAACTTTCCTACACAGGAATCATCGATCATGATCTTCTAAATCCAATATTTCTTTATCATTTTCACCATCATTACCGAAGTAAATTTCCTTTTTGGAATTGAAACCCCAAAAACGGCCCTCGAGAAAAGCCCTGTAGTCACTTTTCAGAGGTTTCTGGAAACAACTCATACCACAGTCATCCCAGCCGCTATTCGGCCCATTATTTGATCTGTTACCGCAACCAAACTAAACAACTCAGCAGAGGCCCCTGTAGTAGCCATCTTCCGCTATGCTGCTACAGAACACCATTTAAAACCCCTAATGCAAACCTTTATTAAGTAGATAACTAAGGTGAAACTCCAAATAAGTTCTGTCCTTACCAGATTTAATCCTCCTCTCAGATCTCCGCTCCCTAGCCCCCTTCTTTGATTCAGTGCCATTTGTAACATGAGAAGTTATTACTACTACAGATTATATAAGAATGTTATCACCCTCAAAAGTTCTTCAATGAGCTATCTCACTTAAGAAGACACGCTAGCGTTTTACATAAGAAAAAAAAAATCAGGGAAACCCTCTTTCTCATTGAATAAAATTATCCAGAATCCAACAAGATGGACACTACTTCATTTGCATAGGAAAGGAAACCACTTAAAAACAAAACAAGAAAACCTAACGCACTTAAAGCAAACAAAGACAGCAACTTCCCAAACAGACAGAACGACATATGCAGGTACCCACATGAAAGTTTCAAACAATACTAAACACACACAAAATCAAGAGGGGAAATGAAAAACCAAAAGACAAGAAGGAAACGTACTTAAGAGCAAGCTTTCTGTACGCCGTTTTAATTTCTTGATCGGTTGAATCCCTTGACACGGACAATACCTCGTATGGGTCACGTCGATTGGCTGGGGTAGACGGTCCTTCCATTTTTGAACCCATTCCCATTTACTACCCCTTCTCTCTCTTTCTCTTCAAACACCGTGCAGCTCCAAAGGTAATAAAAAAACGACCTTTGTGTTTCAGAAACAGTGTGGCATGTTACTCATCGACCCAGCTGCCCCAAGATTCGAATTCAAAAGCAAATAAGATGTTCCCAGCGAAGGAGGACGGCACGCGATTCAAAGCAGCATTGGATCGGTCGTGAGTTGGCTTCTTTCCTCGGAATGGTAAAAAGCAGAAAATTTGCGATGTGGAATTTGGGATCTAAGCGAAACCGTGAGAGAGGTCAATTTGAAATGAAGGAAGCGAAAGAAATATTGGGATTGGATTTTGAATTTGCAGGAAGAGAAAGAAGCTCGATTGAGTCTCGTAGGTATGGCTTCTGTGTGATACGTGCCGCTCCAAGACAAGTTCTTTCTTTTTATTTATTTTATTTCATTTTTTAGTTTAATTGGGAATTACGAATGCTCAAGGGTTAACGTTTGACCCCAATTACACTCCGCAAGTTTTCATTCACCGGTTTTTTAAACTCGTGTGGCTGGATTTTATTTTTTTGACATGTAATTTAGACTTGTTACGATGACATCAAAACATTACAGGCAAATTATACTTTTAGATATTGGTAAATATTTTTTAGTCCGTTCAAAATAAAATTTTATTTATCTTTGATAAATTAAAGTATTAAGTTTTATTTTAATTTTTAACTATAAAATCCTAAAAATTAGATTAGTATCTAACTTGTTCAGCGAATAAATCGCATATTAAACTTTATTTCAATAAAGTACTGATAACTCAACCCAAGGTTTGAGCACAATAAGTTAATTTTGGCTCGTTCAAAGAATTGTTACAATTATCACGGACAGATTTTATAAAAAATTGTTTTGCTAGGTGAGAATATGGTTCGTCTAGTAACTTCAAACATTAACCGAGTCTCATCTAACAATTTTTTTTTTTAAATCGAATGTTTTCACAAAATTAATTTTGTTCAATGAATTTACATTATTCAAAAAGACAAAATTGATAACCAGATTAACTCGGTTAATTAAAATTTAAATTATTCAAAATACTTAATTGAGATGCAAACTTAATTGAGACGTGGACTTATGAAATTTTGATAATCATATTATAATATGAGATATTATGAGTTGTATAATTACAGTATGAAATATTATGAGTATTTAAAATTTTTAGAATTTGTAAATATATGAGAAATATAAAATATATAACAGGCTTAAGTAAAACTGTCAAAACGGGTTGGAACTTGCGAGCCAACCCTGCTCACCACGGGTTGGGTTCAAATTTTTTTACAAATTTCAATACGAGTTGATTTTTGACCCGGCTCATCTAGAACCCGACTCATCCGGGTTGAACCCGTGGTGAGCCGGATTGGCTCACCAACCCTCCAGATAAAAGGGTTACACAAGTGTTTTTTATTAAGTTGGCCTTTACATTTGGGTAATGTTAGTTTTTGTTTTAACCAACACATAAATAATTTGTATTTTTTTTTATTTTGGTTTGTATTTGGATTGTATTAAAGTTTATTTATATTTTAATTAGATTATAATTTAGTTTTGACTTAAAATAAAATAAAAATATATATATTTTATTTAATTAAGTGAACCCGTGAGCCAACCTGTTTACCCCGCCAACCCATGGTGGGTCGGGCTGGGTTCAAATTATTTTGGCTCGCTAAAAAGTGAGCCGGGTTGGGTTGACTCACTAAATCATCAAACTGTAGTGGGTCGAGCCGGGTTGGATGTGTTATAAGAGGAATAATTTATTATATTATTTTATTCATATATATATATATATATATATATATATATATATATATATATAATATATAGTCAAATGAGTTCATGTATTCTTTCTGAAAGTAAAGTTACAAAATTATTGATCCAAGAATTTTCTCTTTTCAAATGTAAATCTAAACAATATGCAAACTTAAATGAGTACGAACTTAAGCGAATATTTATTATATCCTCCTATGTTATTAAAATTAATTTAGTCTTCCTTAGTAATAATAATATTCTAAAATTTGGAACCTAATACAAGATATATGATCATAACATATTTTTAAGTGGAGAGAATTAATTTTCTTATTTTGATTATAACAATGACAAAATCATAAAAAAATAAAAAATATATATTCTACTTAAAAACCTGTTTGATTAAAATTGATTATTATCTTCCACTATAATAAAATACGTTCAAACTAGGAGAAAGATGAGGTATTAAAGAAAAAAAATAAATAAAAGAGGGAACCGAGTCTAGCTTCATTAAATAAGTGATTTTCGCGATAAATAACTCAAATGTTTAAAAAGGTTTAAGATAAAATATATTTTAGATTGATATTTTATTTTTAGTCCATACAAATATTTGGGTTGATTTTTAATAGTTGCGTCAAATTTAGTAAGTAATTTTGTACATAACAATATGTTTGACACGTCTATTAACTTTATTCATTATTTTAGTATTTCGTGTTGTTATCAATTAAATTAATCAAGTACATCGATATATATTTATTTTTGTTAAGCATTTTGGTTATGATCAAGAATAAATTGGTATCTTTTTTTTTTTAATATTTTTTAAAGGTGGGTGAATAAATTATTTAAATGAGTTAAATATCAAAATAATAGGAGAACTACTTTTTTTTCTCAATCCAAATAAAAGATAACAGCTTGAGTTTGTATAAGTATTCAAATTAAAAAAAAAATTCGATAACAAGTAAATCTAATTAGTATACAATACCTTATATATATATATATATATTTGCAAAGATATTTCGGGACCACTTAATAAAAAACATTGATCTTATTAAAGGAATCCATTTAATTTTAATGACCAAAAATAAAGTATCCAAATTTTATAGGACCAAATTCATAGATTAAAAGTGAATCAAATTTCTTTTGTCTCGTTTGTCTTTGTTCAATTTAGTAAAATTATTTATATTTAGGGTCCAATACCAGAAAAAACAAACTAAAATATAGTAGAGAGAAAATCCTACTTAATAAAGTACATATATATATATATATATATATATATATATATATATATATATATTATAAAAATAATATATATTTTTTTATTTTTTATATTTTTTTTTGTTTTTTTTAATAATCAACGTGGCAAAAAAAATCATAAAAAAATATACAGCTAAAGAATTGCCAATTTTATTATAAGTTGATGAAGTTTTTTTGTACCATGTAAAATTAGCAATTCAAATCAATAACTTTAACATTTTTTTTTTGTGGTTATAAATTTAGGGAAAGGGATGTTGAACGTATTTTACTCTTTAAAAGAAGTACACATGTCCTTCACTTTCTTTTTAATCAAATGGGTCTAAACAATATTATACTTTTAACTCTTCGAGTAAGACAATGAAGAGAGAAAGCAAAAAATAATGTTTTTTAAATAATATACTCTAAGCCATTTAGGTTGGGGTTACGTGTATAGACTTTGAGAGGCTTCTTAATGGGTGCACACTAACAAAGAAAATAATGTTAATAATATTGTTTTAGATGTCTTTTTGCACAACATTATTGTCATTTTCCAAACCACGTACAGATTCCTCAGCTTTCGCCCTATGATTTAATTGCATGCGTAGGGGAATCAGTGTGTTGAATTTTACTCAAGAAATTAATTTGAGTTTAACCAAACTGGATTAAAAATATATGTATATTTTCAGCTCTTCTCTTCTTCTAATTTATTCCTTGTCATGTTTTCAGCCTTCTGCTAAGACTTTACTCAATACAATTAAAACAACCTTTTTTTTTATCTTTCTTACAATCTGGACAGATAAAAATAACCAAACCATGTCTATTATTTCTATTAATTATGGGTGATTTGTTTTTCTATAATGTTGTATTTGCATTTGGAAAACCACATGCAACACTGCTTCAAACGTTGGATTAGGTTGAAGAAAAGAATTGTCCAAAAGTTTTTGGTTTGTGATCATGATCACGTAATGTTTTTTGCATATATAAAAAAATATACATGTTAAGTTTTGAACTTCACCTACTGCACTTAACTAACTCACAATAATTTAACTTTTGCACCCACTAGTGGTGGCTCATAAATGTTCGTAATACACTTTTCTGCTGAAGTTTGTTTCAACTATCTGTTTATTTTGGAAATAATAAGGTGGTTAGTTTGAAGTAAGAACTTCACTTCACTCCCTTAATTGATTCACAGTTGCTTTGGCAATGGCAGCTCATAGACTTGCTCTCGTAATCGAAAGCCCTTCAAAGGACGATGAGTTTCTGCTCCTGAAGCAGCGACGCCCTCCCAAATTCCACGACGAAGAATACGACTCTTTCGTGGATTCTGATCTCTGGGACTTGCCCTCGGCGCCGTTAAACCTGCTGCCACCAGAGTCAGACCCACCGCCTGTGGTGGAAGTTGCTCCCTCTCATGCCGAATTCGAGGACTTCGATTTGAGGAAATTCGATATCCGTTCGGCACTCAACGAGGTAGTGTTCTCAAATTTTGAATGTATCGAGTCTTTGCGCTTTGGTGATGACGAATTTGTGTGAAACGATATTCCGATTAGGTGTTTGGACAACTAGGGTTTGGGAGAGTTGAAGGAGGAGGTTGGAAGTTCCTTAAGTATGTAAAGGAAGCTGCCTTTGGACCTGATTCGCCCGTTAACACAGTCTTCATTGCTGGGAAATTGGTAGCGGTTGAGGACAAGAACTCTATAGGTTTGCTTGTTCTCATGTTTGTCTTTTGCACTTCTCATCATCATCATCATCATCATCATCATCATCATCATTACTAAAATTGTTTATTCTTGGTAATGAATGAATTGGGTTGTGTTGTGTGCTATAAATTTGTTGTGCAATTATATTGAATTTTATCTGTGCCCATACCTTGGACTGCCTCAAGATGGTGATGCTTGTTTGTTTATCTCTGTTCAGCTAGTTTCTGTTGCTCTGTTTTGTTTAAATTAGATTAAAAACTAACGTGAATTCGTACCGGAAGGATCCTCGCTATGTGAAGGTGTGAGAGATGGTCATTGTAGGCAGCCTTATCTTTGCCTATGCAAAGAAGCTATTTCTGGATTCAAAGCTTTGACCAACAAACAACTGTCGACATAGACTAAATTTTAGCCCCACCTTTGTTAAATTAGATCGTTGAGAAATTGTTCTGTCTAAGAAAATATGCATTTTTTTTCTTCTTTTGAACAGAACTTGGAAAGCTGAAGGGTGTTTGTGTCTGTTACTCTGTTACTTTGTTCGTTATTTGTGAAAGGTTAACTTCCTCTTTCATTTGGATTTTGGATGCGTTGCTAAAAGTTTTGATTCTCAGCATATGAAACAATCTTCCAAAGCAGCATAGTTTATTTACTGGTTATATGTTTACATATGCATGAGGTTAGAGATGATGCTAACGTGAACACTCAGCTTCACCTCTTGTTCATAAAATTGCCTCATCTATAACATTACATTATTATATATAACTATCATCCTTTTTGTTTTTATATTATTCCAATCATTAAACATGCATAAAATATATAATCTTTGTGATTTATTCCATGAAATCATTTTAGGAAGTGATGTTTGAGTACCACTTAATCAAGAAACAAGTGTCAGAGATAAAAAAATGTTGATAGAAACAACTTTCACTCTCAGCACTTGTTTGTATAAAATTATAATTGGTATATACATCTGAGTTTTCATAAGTTTAATTTAATAATGATTTTCAATTTGAATATGGTTTCACTCTCACCACTTGTTTGTATATACTATGTGTGTGTGCATAAATACATACTTAATATATTTGAACATATCGTATTTTATGTTTTATTAAGATGAGACAAATCGTCATGTTGGATACGTGTATAGTATCCCTCCATCATAGAGCAAGTGTTTTCTCCGTGGGAGTTTTTCCCGTTGTATACTTTTTGTGAGCAATCTAGCTAGTTTGAATGAATCACAACCCATTCTCTAATGCAAATGTATACTTTCAAGCACCATTAATCTATCTTGTTTTGTTCATTTTTAAATTTCAATTGTGTCAATAACATTTTTTAATTAATTTTAGATATTTATAAATCTATTCAGATTCATACAGATGGATGTCTGTCCAAAGCTGTCTTAACTGGATCCAGGAATTGAAACCATGTGGAGATCGGGTTGGACCATTGGTTGTTCTTGGTCGTATAAATGAATCATCTTTTTCTACAAAGTGGGAAGTCCCACCAGCCATAAACCATCAGGTTTTCTTTCTTTAAATTTCCTCCATTTCCTTGGTGGGAGCATATATTATTATTGAATATTGGGAATTACAACTTTTAAATAAATAGGGAAGCTGTGATACTGGAGAAGCTGTAGTTTTCTAAATTAGGGCAAGAATTTAAATAAACTGTAAAGCCACTTGTTTTCAGTGGCTATTTTGAAAGATTTTGTCAAATCAAATCTCTGGGAGCAGTAATTTTCCAAATGCTGTCATGGCTTGTCAGTATTGCATCAATAATACACCCCAGACCCCACTCTAAAACATTACTTTTTGGATTTGTTTTCCTATGTTGAGGCAAGGCTCTAGCACTGAAATTTAGCATATGTTTAGTTTACTAGATTTTCACTGCCCTTCTATATCTTCACTGGCAAATCTGCTCAGTCACTTTGTTAAGTGCTTACGGGTTAAAAGGACAAAAACATTCTTCAATTGAGTAACACATACGGTTAATCTTCAGCAAGTCAAAACTTTGTAGTCCAAGAACATAGCTGTATCTGGATATCTCTGTACATAGAAAGGAGAAAGGGGAAGCTGGCTTTTTATCCTTCAAAGTCATTATTTTATAATCTGCTGCAAAATGAAGTTTGTTTTCATTTTCAGGAGTATCCACCTGGTGTTATCATTATACCTATGAAAAGTAGGACATTAAGGCCTTTTCACACCACAAATTTGGTGGTGTTTGCACCTGAAAATGTTCCAAATAATTCTGAAGAAAATAATTTTGTTGTAAGTGGAGATGCACTCATAGTTGATCCAGGATGCCTATCTGAATTCCACGTAGAGGTATACTTCCAGATTTCATCTAGCTTGTGCATGTAGTCCATAGCATATGGCCTTTGATTCATCTTATATCCAGTTTTCAATTCCATATTCATGTTATGGGCATTTCAGTTTATACTTGATCATACTGAGTTAACTGTTTCTGCATTTAGTTTGATGTTACTTATGCAAAAGCAGAAATAAGTCATTTGTTTGAGTGTAATGACTGTAAGTTTTTTCTACTCTAGTGCAAGTCATGTGATTTTTGAGGAATTTACATGGAGATATATGTTTGATGTTTCATTCCCCTCCCCGATATATACCTTCTATTATTGGTTGATTTCTTGTTTGGCTTTTGAAATTTGGTCTTCTCATCAATTAAATCTTAACATGTCACTCTGTAATGATCAGCTAGAGAAAGTTGTTAATGCTTTGCCAAGACGGTTAGTGGTCTTTGTCACTCATCATCATCATGATCATGTAGACGGTGAGTCTTTATTTAACTTCATTGACTTATGCTTTTTAAGGTAGATTGTGCTACCAGTATAGTTGGTGAATGGTGAGGTAGCAATGATAAATAGTCATTTATACATTGTTAGACCTTAAAGCTAAATTAGAACCAAGAAGCAGCAAAGATATAATCTTATAATTGTTAATTTCCCATGTAAAAATCATTACTTGTTCCCCTCTTCTGGTATGATATTGACTGTAATGGACATACTGTTGTATTTCAGAAACAAACGTTTCAAATATATTTTTTCACCCTTTGTGACAGGTCTCTCAGTTATCCAGAAGTGCAATCCTGATGCTATTTTGTTAGCCCATGAAAAGACCAAGCATCGCATAAGCAGAGGTTATGTTGTTATTTTCATTTCAATAATGTTACATGTGTACAGTTTGCAACTTGTTTTTTTCTAGTTTTACATTGGATAATTTTTTCCTTAAGCACTTATAGGAGAAGAAAATAAGGAGGTAAAGTGGATTAAGCTTCTCCTACAAGTTAACAAATCAACTATGCCCTAAACTTTTACAGAAACACTTTCATTTAACTTCTCCAAAAGCTCTTGTCCATAAGTTTAGTTTAGTTTGATTTGTGGAAGAAAAAACACAAGGCCTTGTTATTTTCTGTTCCTAAAGGGACATGTGGGGGAATTTTTCCAAAAAATGCCTAACTTAATAGTTTAAAACTAGAACCGATAAAATAAATTTACACAACTAGGAACTAAATTACGCACATCCATGGTGATGCAAGATATATTATGTATTCGTGTTGATATTTCATAAAAACCTGGGTTTTGAGTAAAAACTTATGAATCGACTTTCATATGAACTTTAAAATGGTCACATTAAAGGTTCAAAACCCAAACTTTTGGTATCAACTTGATTAATACTTGTGATTCATGATAATTGTATTTGTTGCTATTTATATGTTAGGTGAGAGATGCTAAAGGATATGCTTGGTGTAGTATTATGCAATCAGGGTCTTGATAAAGTTAGTGAAATTTCAGGACAAGAGAGCAGAAGCAGTACAGCTGGTTGCATGTTTTTGGCGTCTTGGATCTTATTTTCTTACAATTAGACCCCAAAGATCAAAATTCGAACAGATTGTTTGGAATCATTAAAAATGGATTTTTGATTTGATTAAGAAACCAATTCCCAAGTCATTTAAAAAAAATATTCGCAACTCATTTAAAATATGTTTGGAACGTGTTACACATAAATTTAATTCATTTCATTCTCAACTTCCATTGCTTATTAGAATAATAGAATTTCTCCCTCAAAAAATCTAATTAGTGCTAAATAATCAATCCAAATCATTAAAACTAAATTTGAATCAAATCCACTAATATTCCATTTGCACCTGATTTGAGCTAATTTCTAAATGTACACAACACTTGTTTTCAAAGGATTTCAACATCTTATCCGTTTTGGTTTGATACTTTCCTTACAAATATATCAATATGCTTCCAAATTATGGTTGCAGATTGACTGGAAGTGAGTTATCCTTCACCGAAAATTTTTCAGTCATTTTCATGCATATTTTGATGACAGTGCTATAGGCATTCTTGTGTTGCATATTGGAGTCAATTCACAATTAAATTTGTTATTCATATATGTGTATATGACTACTGATATACAGTTCTATTAAATTTATATTTCATGATGACAGATGATTGGTCACTTGGCTATACCTCAGTTACAGGGGATGAAGACATTGTCATTGGTGGTCATAGATTGAGAGTAATTTATGCACCGGTACTTTTCACCTGCATAATCCTAGTTGGCTTGAAATATCTTGTCTTGATCTTATTTAAGGCACACCCACTATTTTAAAAGATTTGTATGAGATGCACATTACAAACCATTCAAGGGCAAATTTGAGCAGTTAAGCATATAGGAAGATAAACTTGAATAATGAAAGGAAATAAAGAAATATATTATTAATAACAATCATGCTATCACATTGTCAACTCTTCTATTTTTAACAACCACATTATCTTCAGAAGGGAAATAAAATCTGATGGAATGAATGTGAAGATTCTAATGACTTTTTTAACAACCACATTATCCAGTTAAATTAAGTATTACTTTAATTCTTAACGGAGTTTTTTTGAAGTCATAAGTATGGTGAGAACATATTTGTTCTCCATAAAGATGCTTTCGTTTTCTGCGAAATTTGAAAATTATGTTTGGTTCAGGGACATACAGATGGCCATATGGCACTGCTTCATGCAAATTCTCATTCCTTGATTGTTGGTGATCATTGTCTGGGGTAAGATTCCGTGCTAGATAATAGATAGTAAGTAAAGAAAGTTTAAATATCATGGATGGAATCGATACACTTTGAAAGTTCATATGTTTCATGTTTTTACTCATATTGGGATGGTTGTGAAACTTTCATTACATTTGAATGCTTATCATTTGAAATAATTTCTTAGTTGGGCTTTGGACTTCTGTTTTGTAGATACTTGAAATTGTAGTAAACTATTTTACTTTTAGAGTCCCGATGACTTTTTTGAAGTGTATGTCTGTGCTGTATTTTTTCTAATTATTACTTACATTTTTTATTTAATAAAAAAATAAACAAATATTGCATGTTACACAAGTTGGTGAACTTTCTGAGTTTATGAGATGATTGAAGTTAGCTCATTTGCTGTCTAGAAGTCAATAAAGAGTAAATTATCTACTTTCAACTTTACTCTTTTCTTTCTAGTTAGTGAATTTAGTAAAGACATAAAGGAGAATCAATCTGCTAGAATTACCTTCATCAAAATCCTCTTGTCAAGAATTGATGAGGGAATACATTGTCTACTTAGTTCTAATGCAGACAAAGAAATGGTTTGGCATGCTGAATTTGTGTTATTTTATCCAACGTTGAAGCCATCTCATTTCCTCTCTGCAGTTACAATTATTTCAAATACCTACTTATATTGAAGTTCTTTTGATAATTACTCTGTTAAATTATTAATTTATTTTGTTTCAGTCAGGGAAGTGCTGTGTTGGATGCAAGAGCTGGTGGAAATATGTTTGTAAGTGCAAAAAGACGTCATGTTGGAAATGCATATTATACAGTTTAAATTATAGACTAAGATTCGCTGATAAGAATGTTGAAGACTTGGAGTAAGACCCATTATTCTGCATTTCTGACAAAAGTATCTCTAGACCTAATGGGACAGTTCCTTTGAATGAGACTGTCTTTTAGGATCCAGTTCCCGGTAGTCTAGTGCTATCATCATTTTGCACCCTTTTTCTATATTATTTTAGTGACAGTAATAATTTAGTAGTTGGCTGCTCTTGTTGGAAAGTCTGAACTGACTTAAAGCAATCACCCTTAGCTTATTTTAATTGTGGTTTATGAAAATTCGTTAGCTGTCTCATATGAATACCTATAGAAGGGTTAACCTGGAAGGCAGTGAAGTATGAATGATTGTAATTGTCATCATTCCCTTTCTGTCATGCCAAGTCTCAAAACTTGTGTCATTTGACATGGTGCTTCTGTTAACTCTCAAAGTCAGCACTGTAGAAAAATAACCTTTAAGAGTTGTTGTGTTTATCTCTATGGATGTTACTTTTCATGGCACTAAACCTTTTCATACCCAGCCATTAGCTTCATGGGGAGAGTAATCTAGAGGTCAGCAATTGTTGAGTCATTACCTTTTCTTATGGTGCAAGATTCTCAAGACTCCATTCTTGAAGAAGATACCACTGAGGAAGCCATGGACGAGGCAGGAAAGGTAGATCAATTCTATGGGAAGAATTATCAAGGAGAAAGAAACCCTCTCTTGTCTTGTAGATAGTTTACTTGTTCCGTGCATTTAATTTGTAAAATTCTATTGAGGGTTTGTTCTAAAGTGTTATTAATGACCAATCAATTGCTTTGATCAATTGGCTTGAGAGGAAGGACACGGAAAAAATCTAAAGTACTTTCTTGGGATAGAGATAGCCTATTCCACACTAGGTATCTTTATCTCCCAAAGGAAATATGTACTTAGTCTTGTCAAAGAAACATGTAAATTGGGGTGCAAAACATTCAAAATTCTCATTGAGCAAAATTACAATTTTGGAATTGATAAGGAAAGTTCAACAATAGAGAAGGCTCAATACCAAAGAGTAGTGGAAAAACTCATTGATTACAAGTGTGGTAAGTCAATTTGTGCATAATCTTTAACAGAGATTCCTCGAACAATAGATGAAATTCTTCAATTTTTGAAAGCAAGTTTAGATAGAGGACTTTTATTCACAAGAGAAGATACATCATATTCATGGAAGTGTATACATATGTAAACATTGCAAACTTTGTAGTTGACAGAAGATCCAGCTCAAGGTATTGTGTTAAAGAAATCGTATGATATGTTGGAGTAAAAGAATACAATGTAATTGCTCAATCTAGTGTAGAAAAGAAGTTGTGACCTATGACACACACTATATCTGTTGTATGTTTGGTGAACATACTTGATTACCTAAAAATAAAGTATGGAGACCCTATGAAGCTGTTTTTTATAATAGTTAAACTATGTGCACTGCACATAACTACTTACAAAAGGACAAATCAAGCAATAAAGATTGATGGACACTACATCGAAGAGAAGCTGGACAATGGTCTAATAGCTACAACCTACACCCCTTATGGGGCTTCATTGGTTGATGTTGTCACCATGGGACACCCTATAGTGAGATTCCGAGAACTTACTAACAAATTAGGATTAATTTATATCCATTCATCAACTCGAGAGAAAGTGCTGTACATGCAATAAAATCCCACTGTGTATTTGTTACTGGGTTGATTTGTTTTTCTTTCCTACTTTCCCTACTTTTATTAATACGTTTAGTTTTCCTTTTTCTTTAGTAAGTTTAGCATATAAAAAGGTATAAAAGCTTGTATTGTAAACACAAAATACATTAAATTATTCTTTTTATAGTTGAAGTTGTCTTCCTAATATAGTGTGCTTGGAGGGAAACTAAGGGAAGGGGAGTGGATTATTTCTTAATCCATTCTCATCCTTTGTTAGGAGGAAACGGAGAGGAGCAAAATTCCTCCTTATTCAAAATTTTCTCTATTATGATATCAAGGGAATTTAGAGAGGAGGGGAGATGATTTATAAATTATAACATTTATAGTGTATTGACCAAAACAACACTATTTATATTTTGAACTCCAAAATTATATGGTATTAAAGTAAAATAATTTTAAGATCCCTCTTCTCTCCCTGTGAACCAAACAAGAAAAGGTTACTTTCCCTCTCTTCCATTGAAATCCCTCCCCCTCTCTCAACCAGACTTAATACATAATGTCTAATTAAAATTTGTCCCCTCCCTTCTTCACTCCATTAAAGTCCCTCCCCTCCCTTATAGATATGTGCAAAGTACAGTTACATCTCTGGAAGTGTTCCATGCATTGGGAAATATGTCTGTCTTCGTGATGCACCCCATAGCATCTTCACCTTCAAAAGAAGGCAACGTTTTTCCACTTTGCAAAACAGAGGAACTTATTTGACAAAGTGGGAGTGGAGTATGGTACTGCTTTTGGTGATCCCTGTGATATCAAACTAGAGAATGATGTTTGTTGGTGCTGCAGCTGGAATCCATCCTGCACTTCAGCGTGTAAAATTAGGACTTGATCTTAGTCACACTAGTCATCAATCGGTTGGGTTGTATGTTCTTTCTGTGTCATGTTATGTGAGTGCACCGGTTGATCTTGTCCCATGAGTAATAATACTTGGTTTCTCAAACTTGAACTATTAGTGGGCAACACATGTCTCTTGGACATCCAGTTGACCATTCTAATCAGAATTCGTATTACTAGGAATTAATTAAGATGGAAATGCTAGAAATTATGTGCAGAAGCTAGAGAGAGTTCTTTAGGCTCATAAAAATCAACTGTATTCTCCATATGATCCCATCTTATTCCCTCCTCCTTTATCTAACGTATTTAAAATTTTCTCTTTCTTTAACCAACTCTAACCTCCCACTAGAAATTCCCTCCTAAGGTTGTTCTAAGCACTTTGGCATCTAGGCTTATGTGTAGAGACTGAGAGGCTTCCCAAGAATAGTAGGCCTGGGTTCCCATAAAAAGTACACTAAGGGCATCTCTGATGCAGGAGTCATAACTAAGTTCATAAGTTTAAGCTTTAGATCTTATAAGATATTCTTACTAGAAAATGCTGATGTCGCATGAAATTTAAGACTCTGCTTGGATCATAAGAATAAAAAGAGTTTATTTTAGTTTTGAAAACTTAAACTGTAAATAAAAAATTATTAAAATGTGGGTCTTGTAAGACCTTTGCTTTGAAGAAAAAATTGCAAGGTCTTAAAAGTGATGTAACACAGTGAGACCCACATAAAGTTAAATAAGATACCATAGTAGGACCCTTGCATAGGAAATGACATAACAAATAAAATGAAGTTAATAATATTTGTTTTTTGGATGTCCTTTTGCTCAACATAAAGCTGCCATTTGCAGGAGTACTTCCAAACCACATACAAATTTCTGGAGCTTTCACCACATGCTTTAATACCAATGCACGGGAGGGTTAATGTCTGGCCAAAACAGATGCTGTGTGGATATCTAAAGTAGTGATCATATATTACTTTCTTCCCTTTACTAGATAGCTTAATGTTGATATCTTATGTCAGAGTCGACAACTAGGTGGATTTTTATCATTATTTTCAGGAACCGCAGAAATAGAGAAGCTAATATCCTGAAAGCAATTGAAGGTGGAGCAAAAACTTTGTTTGACATTGTACAATATGTGTATTCTGATGTTGACCGTGGTGCCTGGGTTGCTGCATCAGCAAATGTGAGGCTCCATGTGGATCATCTAGCTCAACAACAGAAGTTACCAAAGGTAATGACTCGTATTTATTTGAGAATCTTTAGTATCTGTTGGTGAAAGATCCTTGTCTAAGATTGCAGTCCTAGTCAGCTTTATTTGCTTAGTTGTTGGCATTTTAATATTTACTGCATGCTCTGCGTCTCTCCTTGAAGTCTCTTCCCTGAGTATTTTGGTACATTCTCTGGGAGTATCATTACACTACTCAAATAAGACTGTGATTTTTGAGATTATGCCTTTAGATACTGTCAAAGTGGTTTTAATTTTGAATAAATCAAGGTAAAAAGTGTTATTTTGCTAGAGAAAATAAGTTAGTTTCTGAGTTTATTTTCCATGATCAATAGTAGTTAGTAAAATCATGAAGCAGGGGATGGAGCCACTTGTAGTCTGATAATTACACTACTTTAGAGATAGTACAATTATAATATAAAAAAGTTATATTAAGAAAAAAGCTTGATGCGATGTTGTATGCACTTTTTCAGCTCCTCTTCTTTATTCGTTGTTTTGTTTTCATCCCTTATGAGCAAAATAGCCCTTTCTCATCTGACTTTCTTTCTAACCATGTAAAGAATCTGGTACCTGAAATGTCAAATAGCTCTGATCAACGTGGACAGAAAAAAATAACAAAACCTTGACAACTATTTCTAATAGGATAATGTTTTTCTAGAATGTTGGATTTTAGTTAGGGAAATCAGACTTAACTGCTTCTAACTTTGGCATTAATTACTTTCCTCCTGCATATCAATATTTATTGCTTTGTTCTTATATGATTGATTAGTTTGAATGGCAGAATAGTGCATAATTCATTGAATTGCAGTTTTACCATTTGTCTTGAGAAAATTGTTCAACGTAATTTGATAAGTGTTCCACATTGAATGAAACTTAGACAATTTTTGTGAGAATGTGCAGGATTTCTCTCTGGAAACATACAATTCCAGTTTGGTTACATTTGTTGACAATGTGGGTAAACTATAATCGTGAAGACCTGCATGATTGGCTGGGTGACTGTCGATTAGTTACTTCAATTGCATTTTTTTGAGAAAAATGAGTCTATCCTCCAAGTTGTTTGCGTTGAAATAGCCCTAGATAACCCTAGATAACGGGAACTCTGTGCAAACTATCCCTTGTTTAATAACTGAGGATAATGACTTGTGAGATTGGCTGTAATTCTTTCATGGAACTGACAGAACATGCTCTCCTTTAGGATTTTTCAACCCAGAAGTTCAAAAATACCTGTGGGCTGCATTTTTTATCTCGATGGATATGGGCTTACACTAGTGGCAGTTTATTACATCAAATAGGGAGGTCTTCATTTCTTATTGGGGGTGTTCTTGTATGCACTGCTGCATTATACTATCGAAACAAGTTCGCTAAATAACCAGGTGTATCTCTGAGAGAGTCATTTTCACTGTGATGATGGGGAAGTGGGATTGCTTAATGGCACAACATGTATGAGAAGGAAGTAGAGTGTAAATTGTGAGCTTTGATGTAACATGCTATTATATTATTGGAAGACCACTTCCAGACTTTAGAGGCGTTTGAGATGTTCTCAGCGAGTTTGTCGTCCATTTACTGGAAAACAGTTTTAATATTATTTTTTGTGCAATTTGCTTGAATAGTCTAATGGTTGAATCTTGTTTGCAGCATCACTTACCCAGTTTCTTAATTTTTTTTTTTAAAAATGATCCATTTTGATAAATTTAAAAAAAAATAAAAAATTCGAAGTCAACAAGTGTAGAAAAGTTGTCATCTCCTAATCTCCTAACGAATAGAAAACTTACGGGAACATTTACAAAGTTCATAGTTTAATAATTATTTATAGTTTATCTTGCTAAATTAAAACAAACATTTTTATTATTGAATGTCTTATGTCTTATTTACGAAGTTAATTTTTCCATTTAATTTTGACAAATTAACTTACAAAAAGATTTTTGTTCTCTATCTTACACTTGGTTATGAAAAGGTTTGTTCAAATACACCCTAGTAGCGTGTTTGGATGGACAAATTTATACAGTAATTTATTTTTATCAAATAATTTAAAATTTTACTTTCAGAACAAAATATGTTATTTGGATAATAAAAGTTAAAATAAATTTATAATAATAATTATGTTATTTAAATTATAGAAATTCAAAGTTAGAGAGAGGAAACAACGATACAACAATTAAAAATACCAAAGGATGAATAGAAATAATTATTCTAAACTCCCAACAATAAAAACTGATAGTGACAATTACAGAAAATGATACAAATAATTTTAACCAAAAAAAAAATTATGTGAGAAGTAAAAGATCACAAGTAAAAAAAGTAAAAATAAATCAATCAAGTTCCACGTGCTTCCAATTCTAATGCTTAATATGAAAAACAATATGCTACAAATCTCTTTTCAATTTTGAGCTCAATCAGAAGCTAAAATCGAAATTTGAAAATGTTCAATAAATATATAAATTAATGGTTGGAAGTAAAGTTGTCAAAATGGGTTGGAACCCGCGGGTCAACTTGACTCACCACGGGTTTGGACCGGGCTGAGTTGAAATTTTTTTACAAATTTCAATACGGGTTGATTTTTTACCCGATTCACGCGGGTTCAACCCGTGGTGAGCCGGGTTGGCTCACCAATCCGCAAATAAAAGGGTCACACAAGTATTTTTTTTTATTAAGTTGGGCTTTACATTTGGGTCATGTTAGGTTTTTTTAGCCACTGCATAAATAACTTGTATTTTTTTATTTTGGTTTGTATTTGGATTGTATTAAAGTTTATTTAAATTTTAATTAGAATTAGAATTTAATTTTGACTGAAAAAGAAAATAAAAAAATTGTATTTTTTTTAATTAAGTGAACTCGTGAGCCAATCCGTGGTAGGCCAGGCCAGGTTCAAATTTTTTTGGCTCGCTAAAAGGTGAGCCGGGTTGGATTGGCTCACTAAATCATCAACCCGTGGTGGCAGATCTTACTCAATATTTGTGGGGGTGCCAAAATACACTTAAAATTTATATATTTAATTATGGATCCGTAAGATTATTGAACTCAATAATAATAGAATCAGTACTAAAATTGTCAGTTATATTTTTGTTTTCAATGTAAATAATCATATCATCGGCAACAAATTCATCCTCCATTTTATTTTGCAATCTTATTTTAATAATTTTCATTGTAGAAAATTATCTTTCTATTATAGTTGTAGAAACAAAAAGAGTTAAAATAAGACGAGACGGATTAAAGAATCAATAATCAAGTAGATGTAATTGACTTCCTATTTTTGTCAAAGATTGATTTTTTTCTATTTTCTTTCTCACGGTAGCTTCCATTTTATCACTTCTAAATAATTAATTTACTCTTTTATTTCTTCATCAATATACTTATATTTTTTTTTTAAACAAAAAGACTAAAAGATAATTTATCATAATCTAAATAAAAATTGTGATACATAGTTAATAAAAGAAAAATAATGAAATACCAAATGAAACTAGTTATTAAAAAGCACTTAGTACATTATTTTTTCTTCTATATTTATAAAAATGAATATATCAAATACTCGTAAGATAAAAAAATTAATATTAATTATTAAACTAATATTTCACTATTAGTTGAGAAAAAAAGAATTACTTTTTTTCTTTAATAATAGAAGAAAACATACAAAAAATGAGAACACAAAATAATAAATTTGTGTTCAATTTTTTTTTCTTCATAAACAAAAAAAAACAAAACAAATAAAAGTCTAAAGTAGGTACAATATGCGAGAAATTCAAAAAATAGTGAGAGAGAAAATAAAAAATATCTTAATAAATTTGTTTATTTGTTATTAAATTTAATTTTATGCTTTATTATTTATTAACATTAAATGTTATATTTTATAAAATAAATAAAAAGATACCTATTTTAATTTTTATCAATTTCCAATATATACTTTTATTATTTAAAAAATTTCAAAAAATCAAAATTCTTATATATAATTTAAAAAATAAAAAACAAAACAATTTTCATATAACATAAATAAAAAGAATTTCAAAAAAAAATTGGGGGGGCCACGACTCCCCTGTCCCTTCAATGGTCTGTCATTGCCTGTTCTGACAGCTCTAGTTGGAAGTCTAACATCGACTAGAAATAAGGCAATTTCATAATATATAAATCGATGCAAATATCACCTTATAAGCCCATTTTATGGAATTGAGTTAAGTTTAAAGTTCAATTTTTAATATAATATTAAAGTCATAATCAGAAAACCTATTTTAGCGAGATTTCTATTTCTTGGACATTCACCCACTATCTCAAACCACCCTCGTTCAATTTTATAAACAATTTTAATTCAATAAAAAAATCTTAAAATTGTGAAATTTTATATCCAACTAAATGTATCGTACCATTCAAAATCAAACTGAGTTGGAGTGAGATGATCAAGGCATCCCTCGTTGAAAAAATTATACAGAACATTTTATATTTTATCTCTTTTTTTTTCTATCTATATGAATAAAGTATTGTAAATTTATATTTCTAAGGTTTGTCTTTTAATGGTTAATTTTGCTTTTACATATTTTATTGTATTTTTAATTCTTTGAACATTTGATGTTTATTCATTCGAACGTTTTATTTGATCACTCAATTAATTTCAGTGTGCTGCAATAATAATAATAATAATAATAATTATTATTATTATTATTATTATTACTTCATAATTTTCATCTTGTTAAATATTATTTATGTATAGATCATGATATTATGACTCTCATTTTTTATTTTTTAATTTGATTTATGGTAGATAATTAATTAATGCATCATTATTTTTTTTTCTAAAAAAATCAATGATGTACGGTAAACCAAATCACCAAAAAATAAAAGATAAGAATCATAAAGTCTAAAATTGTTATGCACCTATTGTCGGGGTAGCAATGTTTTTCGGTTTTGTCACCTTATAATCACGATCAACCGGTTCTGTTTGGCATTAGTTATTTCTTTTAATTCATAAAAATTTATCACAAATGTCACGATCTTTAATCTGTTAAGTTAAATACTTTACGGTTTAATAATAGTTTTCAACTTCGTTATTTTTTATGATAGAAGTATATATTAAATTGATTATGTAAAAAAATTCTACCAATGACGTATAGTCATATATTATTATTCAACGCAATTTGTCAAATTATAAACAAACAATCTGTGAATTAAGTTATTGTAGCATCGTCTATGAACATTTGGCCACGAGATAAAAACAAGGAATATATTAAATTAGTTGAGAAATAATTGGTGGGAAGAAAGGGATTAACACATAACTTCGGTGGCAACGGATTCTCGTCGTGTCTTCAATACTTCTGACTAAAAAATGTTACGTTGAAAGCATCAGAATAATATGTTAATCTCAATCTCACCCTTTCGTTCTCTGGAATTTGAGAAAAAAAAAATTACATTTCCCTTTTTTGTTAAGTAAAATTGTAAATGTGTTTTTTGAAATAAGTTATGTAAAATACATCCTTAAAGTTCATTTTCTGTTTATGCATTAATTGAAATGCCAAAAATCTCAGTTAAACTGGTTTGAATGATTCTCCAAACTTACACTTAATTTATCTGTTTAGTTTCTACTTTCTCACCCTTTTCTTCGCCTTCTTGCCAGTGGTTTCTGAAAACTTTCTGATGGATAGGGATAAATCTAAATATAAGTATGTGAAAAAACAAATCTAGAATAAAAAAAGATTAAATTTTGCATCGATCGCTATTTTCTACATAGTTTGGTCTTACTTTAAAAAAGAATAATTTAATATTTTATATTTTTAAAGTGATTCAAATTGTTTCTTTGGTCAACTTAATCTTCATCTTTCACCTTTTTTATTTCTTTCTCTCCTTTCTCTACTTCTCAAATGCATTTTTGTCCATTCTCTACCATACTTAACTTCTTCCTCCCTCCAACTTGCACCCACACCCAACCTCTTTTTTAACAAAAGTAATAACATAAAAAAAAAAACTCGTTTCTTGGATAAATAAAGAAAAAAACAATCTTTTTGTTATCCTTTTTAGTGTTGACAAAAATAAAATCCAAAAAGGTTTATATATACAATGCAAGAGAAGTTAAGTTGGAACAACATTTCAAATAAGGTTTCAAAACAAAGTTTTGTTTTCTATTTTTGAGAGAAAGAAAGAAGAATCGAATAAAAGGGAAAGAGAAAAAGATGAGTTTGAGTATAAGTATTTGGTGGGGAAAGAAAGGAAATGAGAATAAGGTTGATGGAGTGCAGTGGATAATGGGGGAAGAAAAAGAAAATTGAGGAGGAAAGTTTTTTAATAAATTTGTAAGAAAAATCTTATATAATATAAAAAATTTAATAGATTCTAAGAATTTTTGTTGGTAATAGATTTCTTTTGCAACTTTTACTTATATTTGTAAGAACATATTTTCGTTATGTTTTTTTTAAAATTACTAAGGCGTATATATGAATTACATATTTATTTAAGAATGTATATTAACACTTTATCCAAAGAATAATATCCTATTATTTCATGGATCTCCTCCAAAAAGTTGATTACTATTATATATATATATATATATATATATATATATATATATATATATATATATATATATATATATATTAATACATATAATTTTTAAACATAACTTGTCCTAGTTGAACTGAATAATTTCGCATAAATCAGTTGACATATGGTTGTGGTTATTTCAACTAGTTATTAAACTCTTATGGATAATAATATGTTTAAAAATATATAAATGTCAACTTTTATTTTATTTGGAAGAAACTAGTATACAATTCACACTTGACAATTTCTCTTCTTAAGATGTTTTGACATTAACAAACTCTCTCATATTTATCTTCACGTGAAAAATTATCTCTCACAAGAAAATTATTAGATGATTATTAAAGATTACGTATTATTTAAAAGTACTACTATATACGATATAGGCGTAAATTTGATGTTATCAAATTGGTATTAGATGTTAAATTAGGCTTAATTAAAGTCTAGTTTCCTAAGATGAGAATAGAGTTTGAACTATGGTGCTATATGCTATTATATTACTCTTTATTCTCAGGTTCCCATATTCTTATCATGGGAGAGAATGTTAGAAATTTTAACATTAATTAAATGAATGACCAAATTATACTATACAAAATTTTCATATCATAGGCCCTTTAAAACTAAAAATATTAATGAAAGATTCTAAAAGTGTGGTTCTTATAACATCTTGTCATTTGAGCAAAATTTACAAAAAAAAAAAAAAAAAAATTTTAAAAGTGATGAAACGTAATTTCTTATCACAATAAAAGTATTATTTAATTAGCTTAAACTTATATAAATTCACCTTATAAAAAATATTTATATATAATATGAGATATCCACTTTAGATGTCTGCTTTAGAACATAGAGTTCAGTCATCATTTGTATAAAAGGAGTTCTGTCATGAATTTATCTTTAAAAGACGTCTTAAAAGATGGAGGGAGATAAAAATATTTAAACTGTGTTGGACCTTGACTTCTAAGAGATGTAAGACTTATTGACTTGTTAGATGTATCGGAATACAAACAAATATAACTTAAAAATTTGTAAATGAAAACTTTATAGTTGACAATTAATTTTTTTAAAATAACATTTTTTTGCATTTTTTCTATCGTATTTTTTTTCTCTAAATGAGTAATTATAATTTTCAATGTATTTATCTTTTATTTTATTTTTATTTTTGTACACTTTGTTTTATTTTCCTTTTTTTTTTCAACTGAAAACAGAGTTACAATCTCACCCACCTCTCTTTCATAGGTTCAAAAAGTAAGGTCTTCTCCTCTACCCATTTTACACGGTTCAACTTATCTATGCACGACATGCGTTGTCTCATTCTATTATTAGCATTGCCACCCACATTGACTTTTCTTATAACCTTTTCAGAAACTAGACTTTCATACCCTTTGGAAAAACCACACCGCTTAACAACTCTACCCTAACAACACTATTATGAACAAGTACCGATATACAAGAGTCATCAAATTTTATTTGACAACAATTTTTTTCAAAAACACAAATTCACACGCGTCTAATATAACTACAATTCTATTAATGCTCATTTCTTGCATTATTCTCAGCATATCGTTTTTGATTATTGGATTGAATTTTAGTTTTGTGGAGAAATTATTCAAGATGCTCCCATCTTCCACGAGACCTCTCTTCTGTATATAAAACACTTTTTTATTTGTTTTACGAAAAGTTCCACAGAAATGGAATGGTCGAAACTTCAGTGACCAACCACGTAAGAAAAGGAGGTGTTGAAAAATATGTAGTTGGCGGCTACATAACCCTAACCAGGTCTTCGTCGTAACATACGTTTTGAGAGAAAGAAAACGTCTTTGTCGTTTCAGCATTGCACACTGTACCAGCAACAGGCGGCACCAGTTAACGACAACAGAATCTGCATTTTCCTTGTAAACTTCAACGCGTTATTTAATGATTTCCTACTTCCAATCACCCACATGTAATATATTTATTGGTTTCTTGTAACGAATTTGTATATAATTAATCTTCGACGGGTTTCCTAAACCCGCCATAACTGTTTCTGGATTTTTCAACTTCAGCTTTTATTCAAAGCTGTTACTATTCCAGGAGAGCATAAAAAATAAAGGAATATACTCATCATAAGTGACCATCGAGGACAACATAGCAGAAAAAGTCACCTATTCCAAGCCATCGACTCCTGTTTTTGAAGGGTCTGTTTGTGCCATAAATTGAGCAAAGGGATAGCTTTTCTTCTGCCTTTCTTGATCTCTCTCCACTTCCAGGGCTTTCTTTCTCTTTCACCCCTTTTTATTTTCTTTCTTTAAGCTTCCATCGATTTTTAAGTCTCAAACTAGGTAAACCTTATATATAGAAAACACTTTCATTTGATCTTTTATCGAGATATTTTAATCAGAAGATTAGTTCGTTGCTGATACAGTTGAGTTGAGTGTTTCATCAAGTAACGTATTTCTTATTGCTTCTTCTTTACAAGATTTTAACTTTGGCACCCATCGTATATACCCATATAGCAGAGTCATCAAGGAATTTGGTGTTTTTGTCCCCTGGAGAATGAAGGGCCAAAATAATCAATACCCCTTAAACTCTGTTTCCAAGTTTTTCAATGCTCAATTTCACTTTGTTCGGTTCCTCGCCTATATCGTTATTCTGGGCTTTGGTATAACCATTGGGGTTATCTTCAGTTTCTATCTAAGAAACTGCAACTTTAGTCTACAATTCACGCAGTTGTCACTCTCTTCCTTTCCGCGAACACAAATCCTGCCAACACCAACAACAAAACCAGAAATATCTAATCAAACTCAAATTCACACACTGATTCAAACTCAAACAGAAATCCAAACAGAAACTCGAGCTGAAATTCAAACTGAGAGTGTTCATGTAGGATTGAAGGATTTCCTTCAGCCTCCGCAAGTCGTGCATGATATGGACGATGAGGAATTGCTATGGAGAGCTTCAATGACAGCAAAGATCCCTGATTACCCATTTGACCGTGTTCCGAAGGTTGCCTTCATGTTCTTGACAAGGGGTCCTCTGTTTTTGGCACCTTTGTGGGAGAAATTCTTCGAAGGGCATGAAGGTTTGTACTCAATTTACGTGCACTCCAATCCATCCTACAATGGATCACAACCGGAGAGTCCTGTATTTGAAGGTCGGAGAATTCCCAGTAAGGTCAGTTGGTTTCTTATCCAGTTCCCTGTTACATTTACTATTGGTTTATTGTCAATTATGGAAATGACTATTCTTTGTGTGGGTGGGATCATTAACGTAGTCAACGACAAATATATCATCTACTGAGAACCTATAGCTACCTAATTGGAATGCATCATACAATATGCAAATTTTTGTTACCAAAAAAAAAAGTTCATACCCTATGACTGTATTTGTATTCTCTGTTGCAGGTGTCTTGTTATATTCTTATACTTGTAGCTAGCTATGCAATTGTTTAATGGTAAGAACAATTAAAAAAACCAATAGAGGGAAATGTGGAGAAGAAAATAGAACAGAAGAAAACTGGTTACAGCTAGCTGCTACTGGTTTAGGGAAACATTTCTAAATTAGCAAACCCCAATTGATAAAAGGACAATGATATCTACTACCTTTTAGTGTAAATTGTACACCATGTCAAGTCTTTACAAATTGATTCATTTGTCTTATCAGAAAGTAGTACTCATATTTTGTGTGGATCCTTTTTTACAGCCATAATTTCTTGTGTATAAAAATAAAGTAAAACGAATCTTAGTCCTCACATGATAGGGTACTACAGGTTTTAATTTTATTTCCATTATCTAGTTCCAATACCGATAATTTGCTTCAATTTAGAAAGAAACATTGGTTCTTTCATTATCTCATTATCTGCTATTATCATAATGCAGGAAGTGGAATGGGGCAATGTGAACATGATTGAAGCTGAACGTCGCTTGCTGGCCAATGCACTTCTTGATATCTCAAACCAACGCTTTGTACTGCTGTCAGAATCATGCATACCACTCTTCAATTTCTCAACCATCTACACTTACTTGATGAACTCTACCGAAAACTATGTCATGGCTTTTGATGATCCAAGTTCGGTTGGGCGAGGCCGATATAATATCCAGATGTTGCCCGACATCTCCCTCAACCAATGGAGAAAAGGGTCCCAATGGTTTGAAATGGACAGAGAGCTTGCACTAGAAGTAGTATCTGACAGAAAATATTTCCCAGTTTTTCAAGACTACTGCAAAGGTTCATGTTACGCAGATGAACATTACTTGCCAACGTATGTGAGCATCAAGTTTTGGGAGGGGAATTCTAACAGGAGTTTGACTTGGGTTGATTGGTCAAAGGGTGGTCCACACCCAGCTAAATTTCTGAGGTCGGAGATTACTGTGAAGTTCCTAGAGAGTTTAAGGAATCACAAATGCAAGTATAATAACGGAGATAGCATCAATGTCTGTTTTCTGTTTGCTAGGAAATTTGCACCTAGTACTGTGTCAAAGCTCACGAAGATTGCACCCATGGTAATGCATTTCTAATACTACCATAGGTACACAAACACAGGTTACCATTATGACCATTCATTCATTCTTTTTATCTTGTAAGTTTGTAGACTTGTTTAATCAAATACAGTGAGTTTTCCATTGGTTCCATACATCTGTCAATGATAATTGGATGTTTCAAAAATGGTGACAAAGTCGAAGAAATACAAAACCATTAAAAGATAATACACCTATTATAGTAGACATAAAAAATAAGGTAAGTGTGAAAGCACAAAAGAAAGAGCGAAACAAAATAATTTGGATACCTCCCTATTCCTTGACGGTCAAAAAAGACAACAAATGTTAATAATCAGTTAAATTTCGCTAATCAAACCAGGCATGCTTTACTTTTGAAACCCTTCTCATTACACAGTCCACGTCAACCATTATTGCACTGACCCAACAATGAGGTTCTTCACCCACATACCCCAAAGCATATAGTTGCCCTTTACCTCTCATTTTAGAGCTCTATTATGTTTAATAATTCATACAAACGCATCATTAATTTCACGCAGCTTTAATTAGCGGAAAACCTCGAAACCAAAATCAATCTTGACATTTAGGAAACTGGGCAAGGACTAGCACCAAACCAATACGAGATTAAAAATAATTAGGAAAACAAAACCCTCAATAATCTGATTTACAATACTACCACCATCCACACAACCTAGTTAGCACTCAGTCCCTTATTTCACTGACTTGTTCCACACGCATCTTCAGACAAGGAAGGTGACTCGGAAACAGAGTCCGTCGAGTCATGACACGGCGACACCTCCACCCCACGCAGCTCCTCAATCATCTTCACGACGTGGCTCATCCTGGGTCGTTGATCAGGGGCTGCCGCGGTACACGTCATCGCAATCTGAAGCAGCCCCACCATCTCCTCCTCTATATCCTTATACCTCATCAGCTCCAGATCAAACACTTCAGCCGTCCATTCCTCTCTCACCACTGACTGGACCCACCTCGGCAGGTCCACCACGCCACCGTAAGCACTGCCGGCACTCTCCACCACGGAGGGGCATTTCCCTGTCAGAATCTCGAGCAGGAGCACACCGAAAGAGTACACGTCAGACTTCTGGGTCTGTTTTCGACCATCCGATGCCTCCGGCGCGCGATAGCCGTTGGGCCTCCCACCCAATGGGCCTGGGCCCGCGAAAACCGAGAGCCCAAAATCAGACACGTGCGCGTTGCCCTGCTTGTCGAGTAAGACGTTGGTGGATTTGATGTTACCGTGGGTGAGTCTAAGGGACTTGCACGAGTTATGAATGAAAGCCACGCCTCTCGCCGCTCCCGCTGCTATTTTCAGCCTCGTGGTCCAGTCCAGTGGGGTTCGTCCGGGTCCTCGGTTCCCTGTCGGAAGCACACCAATTCGACCATCAGGTTCCATTTAATTACACATTTGCCACTACATATATAACTTTCAATTTCCTGATGCAAACACCTACTATGCACTTTTTCGACATTCAACTGCCAAAAGATAAAGCTAAAGGCCAAATGTTGCAGGAAAAGAACATAAAGCACTATACTTCTCCTATTCTTTAATTTTTTTATTATTGAAAAGCAGTCCAAGACAAAGAAAAATCAGTCTGCATGGTACAATACATTGTCCCGATTCCCAGGGGTTTATGATTGTGATTTGTACAGCAACTGTTCAGTTAACAGTTCCTTTATCTACAATTGCTGGAAACAATGTATTAAAAAATTACTACAGCGTTGCGAGGAGGGAGAAGGAAGGAATCATCATAAAGAGAACCCACCCAATGCACATGGTTCATGATCAAAATTTGAAGGAGACTCTAAGTGGACCCCCCAGTGAAACCAACTACATCTAACCTACATAGAGGGTAACCTATGGGTATGGTGCTGGCTGCAACGAAAATTAATTTCAAAGCAGTTAACCCACTCTTGAGCTGAGGAGCAGCTAAAGAACAAAAAAAATGTAAAACTTTGTTTTATTTCATTCATGTGGCCTATGACATACAAACAGACAAACAGAAACAGTCATGAAGGTGGAAATGGAAAAACGAAATGACGTAGGTAGGTTAGAGGTACCGTGAAGGAGCCAGAACAAGGTGGCATTGGGCATGTAATCATAGACCAACAACTTCTCCTCGCGCGCAAAATAGTAAGCTCTCAAACTAACGACATTTGGATGCCTTAACCTTCCCAACACCTCCATGTGTTGCTCGAATTCCCTCTTCCCTGTAATCTGCGCGTCCTTCAGTCTCTTCACCGCAACCACGTTCCCATCATCTAGCACTGCCTTGTACGCGGTCCCAAACCCTCCCTTTCCAAGCATTTCCGCAGATGCTCGCAGCAAGTCCTCAAGTTCAAACCTTTTCTCACCCTCGAAGAACACCATGCGACCCCTCTCAAACCCTCCCTGAGCAGGGTACGGACTTGACGAATACACAATCTTCTCACTCTCAAAAAGCTTCGTTCCCTTCCCCTCTTTTAACTTGTAGTTTCTCCAGAAGTAACAATACAAAAGCAAAGACACTATTGCAAGAACCAAAACATCACCAACTATAATAGCTATAAGCGCCACCGGGCTTATTTTAGAAGCACCCTTCTCGTGGCTTTTACTACTTGACGTTGGTGTTGACGTTTTTGGCATTGAGCTTGGTGAAGATGATACGGTGGTTGTTGGGTTGTTATCGTTATGTGGTAACAACGGCGAAGCAATGGCGCCTTCTGATCCGGGTTTGGTTGGGTCGGATGCGCATTTTTTTACTGGGGCACCGCAGAGAAACGGGTTTTGCCCGAACGATGATTCGGGGAAACTTGATAATGGTTTGGGTATCTCGCCGGAGAGGCGGTTACCGGAGACGTTGAATTCTTGGAGGTCGGGGAGGTTGAAGTCAGGAATGTGGCCGGAGAACTTGTTCCCGTCGAGGCGGAGAGTTAGGAGGTGGGTCAAGTGAGAGACCGTCGCCGGAATCTCGCCGGAGAAGTTGTTGCTGGACAGATCGAGTCGGTAGAGGCGAAAGAGCGACGTGACGGTCCCCGGAAACTCGCCGGAGAAGGCGTTGCGAGACAGGAACAGGAGTTTGAGGGCAGTGAGGTTGGAGAGGTCGGGAACGGGACCGGAGAAACGGTTTCCTTTGAGACTGAGAACTCGGAGCTGAGTTAGTGAGGTCAAGGGATGAATGGAGCCTTGGAGGTCGAGGTTTTCGAGAACGAGTCGCGAGACACGGTCGCCAATGCACGACACGCCGCTCCAGGAACAGGGGCTGGTGCTGCTGGTGTTCCATGTTGTGAGCTTCTGGGAAGTGTCTGAAGCGGTTTTGAAGGCCACGAGAGCGTCGAAATCTGGGTTATTGGAACCTTGAACCGTGAGAAGAAGAAAATGAAAAACCAGAAAAGGAGCAAGGTGAGAGAGTGTCGCTGCCATTGTTACTCTCGCAGAGAGAGAGAGAGAGAGAGAGAGAGAGGAGCGAGCGAAGAGTGTTTGAGTCTGTGCCTATGTAAATGGTTGGTGTTAAATGTGGAATTAATGTGAAAATGAAAGGGCTTAACGGTAATAATTTGGTGGAGTTATTGTTATGGAGAGAGAGGGATTAATTGCAATGAGCGTATCGTGTTAATGCAATGCGTGGTTTTGGTGGTTTGGGAGTACTGACACATCGTTCTGCCTCAAAAGACTATACTAATATGCAACTTTTTGCTGTTACGTTCAACTGAAAGACCACTCTGTCCTTCCTGTCCTCAAATGTTTATCACCAATAATGGATTGTGTTATTGGTTAGTAGTGGTACTAATCTTTTATTATTTTCTAATACGTTTGATGGAGACTTCATCATTTATTACTCAAGTTTATATCCACCCTTCACGGTACCACATCCCTAATTCGTGACGAATACAGTTGCTAATTGCGGGGATTTATTTTGTGCGTGTATACAGGGTAATAGGTATTTTAATATTGGGTGGAAATATTATATTATTCATATATCATAAAAAAATTTAAAATTAAATTTATATTTCATTAAGTTAAAATTTTAATTAATATTAAATTTTAATTTATGTTTTATTAAATATAATTTAAATTATATTTAATTTTACATTTTTAATGATTTTATTTAAACTTAATTTTAAATATTTATAAAATATGTTTTTTTAAATATTTGTCGATATTTACGGATATTCGCAAGTTTATTATCATGACTATCAGAAAGTAACTATTTTAATATCTTTTTATAAACGTATTGGTATTGGATGTGAGTATTATATTATTTGTATTTATGGATATTCGTTAATTATAAAAAGTTAAAATTAAAATTAAAATTATATTTTATTAAATTAAAAATTGAATTAAAATTATATTTGATTTTGCATTTTTTATAATTTTATTTAAACTTAATTTTAGATATTTATAAAATATGTTTTTTTAAATATTTGTGAATATCTATATGTATCCATGAGTTTTAAAATATCTGCGAATATTTTTTAAACGGGTATCCATACGAATATCAAGACGGATAGCGGATAAATTTTTTTGTCGTAGGTCGAGTTACAGATAAACACTATCTGTGTTCAATCCGATCTATTATCATCCTTAACCACGTCTAAGAATAGTTTGAAAGTTTTTTTTTTTTTAATTTATGCATAGTTATTAATATACTTCGATTATACCATATTAACATGCTGTGATTATAAAATGAGTTCATATTACTAGGTACAAAATGAGTTCATATTACTAGGTACAGTTAGGAAAACATTTTAGGTTTATTATCTTGGGTCTTTTTCTTTTTTCATTTCGATCGAAAATTGTCTTTCTATGTTTTAGTTTATTCTTATATTTTTATTTGTACTTTTTTTTTACTTATACACGTATAGTATTTAGTGAAATGTTGATACTCTCATGCAATAGTGCATCACATTAGTATACGTGTGTTGGTGTGACATTGTGGTAAAGTGTCACGTTTGTATTTTTATTAATTGTGACATGTTAAGACAGCAAAGAAATAAAATCACACTATTCAAATTAGAGTTATTAAAACAGATAATTCGGTCCGACCCGACTCAATCCATCATGGGTTGATGATTTAGTGAGTCAATCCAACCTAGTTCACTTTTTAGCGAGCAAACAAAATTCGAACCCGGTCTAACTCACCACGGGTTGGCGAATTAAACGGGTTGGCTCACGGGTTCACTTAATTTAAAAAAATACAATTTTTTTTTTACTTTTTTTCATTCAAAACTAAATTATAGTTATAATTAAAATCTAAATAAACTTTAATACAGTTCAACTACAAACCAAAATAAAAGAAATACAAATTATTGATGTGTTGGCTAAAAAAACTAACATAACCCAAATATAAAGCCCAACTTAATAAAAAACACTTGTATGATCCTTTTATCTACACCAACCCGACTCACCACGGGTTCAACCCGGATGAGCCGGGTTCTAAATGAACCAAGTCAAAAATAAACCCGTATTGAAATTTGTAAAAAAATTTCAACGCAACCCAATCCAAATCTATAGTGAGTCGGATTGACTCGCGAATTGTAACCCATTTTTACGTCACTAATTCAAATTATAATAATAAAATTCGTGTAAAAGTGACAAGTTAATATTTTGTTGATTTAATTTGAAGAAATGAATGGAGTGGCAGAAGATAAATCTGGGATCCAAGAGTAAGTTGAATTATAGTATAATAGATGGTAATGAGCTTCACATTTTGGTTTTGGAGTTACTTGCACGTGTTGGCCCATCTCAATGAAGCATTAAATACTTCTCTTTCTGCAATTCTTCAGCGTTTTCTTCTTCTCAGTCCTTTCTCCGTCAAAATCTTCTTCATATTTTTTTTGCCCCTCCATGGGGAACTTCACTTTTTTTTATATTGCATAGCTTTGCATCGAGAAATGAAGAGTGGAGGATCAAAAACGGAGTTCAAATGGTATAAATAAAGGTCAATATGACAGAGACAGATCTTGGATTCAGCTGCGAAACACTTATTTATTTAATCTTCTGAACTAATACTCAATTATTCATTTTTTATTGCTAATTGGTAGAAGAATTGTTCAGAACTGAGGTGATCTGTGAGAAGCTACCTCTCTCTGTAATCCGTACTAGAACCTGCTACTGACACCCATGGCTTACTCTATCATGCCAAATTAATAAAAAATACGTTTCTAATGTACATTTCACATGACCAATCGATTAAAATTTAAAACAGTATTATTTAAATAATTCTCTCTAAATTTAAGGAACCTTTATATGTATAACTTATATTAACATAACATTTTTGTTTATAAATAATTATTATACCCAATTTTCATCGGAGATGTTCTCACACGTTTCGTACCATTTAATTTGTGTTTAGAATACTTGAAATAACTTTAAAAATAAAAGTGAAAGAGATATAAGATAGTTAAAAGTGATATTGTTTATCTAAAATGAGACAGAGCAGCAAAAATGGAAAATTAGGTGATTACGTATTTAATAGAAAAGAAAAGAAAATTCTTTATGTATGACTGTTATATTCATGGATTTTATTTTAATTTTTGTGTATAACTATCACATGTTTAAATTATTTACATAATGAAATATGTAAGAATGGTAATATGATATTGCACTCAATATGTTAATAAATAGGTATTAAAATATTTATTATCTATGAGTAATAAATACTTATAGTATTTTATGAGTATTGTATCGTTAAAATACACCTGATATAAAGATAAATATTTTTGTTATCCTCGATATACCGTTATAAAATACACTGATTTTAGATATTAAAAAGTTCTAATATATTTTAAATTGTTAAAATTTATATATTTTGAATGTAAACAACCCTAAAATAGAAAATACAAATTAGTAAAGACACAAAACCACTTTGGAAAGAAGTCTTGGAAGGAAGCAAGACTTGATCGAAGCTTTTTAGATTTCTTAGCCCAAGGCAGCTCGGTCACTGTATCTTATATTATTTTGTAATTGCTTCTTGCACCTCTGCAAATTTCAACCTTCATCCCCTCCAAAGGTATGAAATGTTATAATTACCCTTGTAGATTTTAAAAGATCCCTACTACTTTTGTGTTTTCTTCCCGCTTTTTTTCCTTTCCCATTAGTACATTGCAGTGTTATATTCTCCCTTTCCCTTCTCCTGTCATTTCATTACAAAGTTATTTCTTTGTTCTTTTCTCTCTTTTTTGTTTTCCTCAGACTTGGGTTATGAATGATTTTACTGCGGCGTATTTCGATCATGGAAGACGAGTGTTGCGGATCGTTACCACCACTCAGGTAAAAATTTACTTTTTCTTTTTTTTACTTTCCCGATTAAAGATTCCAGAACACATCTACCTCTTTCTCCTGAAAATACTGTTACACTTTCCAGATAGATCTTTCCTAAACTCATTCACCTTCACTTCATTCTGGTTGTTAAATTATTCTTCTGAATAGTTGAATTCGAAAATACACTTTGCACATCCACATCTATTCTGATCATTTGTTCCAAAAGCATGTTTCCGGAACACGTATTCCGGTAGCTTCAACTTCGACACCGTCTCTAATTTTGACAAATCACCACTACCTCCACCAAAGTTTGCCGGTGAAATCTTTCATGTTACAATTACCACCACAAACCACTGTCTCCATGAATGATATCACTTTCAAATAAAATTCTCCCAATAATAAAGTTGAAATTTCAAAAAATGAGAGGTGCGGCTTCATGGCATGCACGAAGCTATTGTTTCGCTATTCCCAAATATTGAAACCATACTTTCTTTTCTGGTGCAAATTTTTGCTAGACCAAAATCTGAAATCTTAGACTTGAAATTCTCATCCAAGAGAATGTTATGAGGTTTTATGTCAAAATGTAGAATTCTTATATTGCAACCCTTATGTAGGTATCGTAGTCCTCGAGCAACACCAATTGCTATATGGTACAGCATTTGACAGTCCAATTCATTATCTGTCAATAGGGCATTTTCTTCCAAGATAAACTTCTCAAGCGACCCATTAGACATAAACTCATAAACCAAACCCCCTTTAGAACCTTCATAACAGAACCCCGAAAGAGTGACAATGAGAAGTTCTGCTGATACTTGCAATTTCATTGGTGAATTCCTCGTCTTTATCTTTCAATTCATTTAGGATCTTCACTGCACCATCACGTCCATCATGGAGTTTTCCTTTGTATACACTACCGAACCCCCCTTGGCCTAATTATTTCTGAAGGAGTTGGTCACTTTCTTTATCTCTGAATAACGATACCTCTTGGTTTGAAGGGGTCCATGCCTTTCCAAAAAGAGCTCAATCCGTTGATTGATTAGGGTTGTTGAAGATTTATATGACAAAGAGATAAGATAAGTTAAACAATGTATAAATTGGGACAAACCTTACAAATTGAGTCAATCTTAAAAGACTAAACAAATAAACTGCAATCAATATTGAGTCAATCTTAAAGGACTAAACTGCAAGGGACAAAAGGTACGGAAATTGTTCTCTAATTAAATTTAAAATTTGATTTTGATAATTTGAATCTTATCAAATACATGGTATATCATCAAAAAACAACATATGTAAACAAGATTTAATGAGCCAACCTGATAATACAGGAGACATATGTTGCAGAAACTAATCAGTACTCAGAAGGATATGTAGTGTGAGACGTGCAGTTGGTGTGATCAGAGGAACTAGGAGGAGATCTGGGAGGTGAAGAGAGATAAGGTTTTGGTGGTATTTGCAACACCTCCAAGCTTCCTTCCATCATATCTACCACTCTACTCATTGCTGGCCTATTTGATGGGTCTGTCTGAATGCACCACAAGCTCACAATAATCAACTTTCGTATCATTTCTCTATCACTTTCACTTTTTATGCTTCGAAGTCTAGGCTCCTCATTCAGCTCAAGACGCTTGTAAACCCACTGTGGAAAATATACTTCACTTGAACCTTCACCTTCAACATTCTTATTCATCTTTGCCCCCACCATTTCCAAAACAACCATTCCATAGCTATATACATCAGATTTATGAGAAACACCTCCAAAATTTCTAGAAAATACCTCAGGAGCAATGTATCCTGCAGTTCCCCTAGTTCCCAATAAGGACACAATACTTTCCTTTTTCTGACATATCTTAGCCAATCCAAAATCTGAAATCTTTGGACAGAAATCCTCATCAACCAATATATTGTGAGGCTTTATATCAAAATGCAAGATTTTAGTGTTGCATCCTCTGTGTAAATACTCTAATCCTCGAGCAATGCCAATCGCAATATTGTAGATGGTTTTGCAGCTTAATCGAAGGCTAAGCTTGCGTGGATCCTTGTCTTCATATATGAACTTCTCAAGGGATCCATTAGGCATGTATTTATATATTAGAGCTCTTTTAGAACCTTCCTGACAGAATCCTAGTAAACTAACAATGTTAACATGAGAAGTGACACTGATGCTGGCAACCTCGTTGATGAATTCCTCACCGTTACCTTTGGAGTCGTTTAAGACTTTCACTGCCACAAGGCTTCCATCGTTTAATTTGCCCTTGTAGACGCTACCATAGCCTCCTGCACCCAATTTGTTTCTGAAGGAGTTGGTGGCCTTCTTTATCTCTGAATAACTGTATCTTTTGGCTGCAAGATGACCGTGGGTGTTCAGAAATATCTCAATGATCTGGTGGCTGGGGTTTTTCTTGTTGTAAAAGCGTCTTCTAATGCGCCAGCCACCCAAAACTATAACTCCGAGTGCTCCACTCACGCATGCAACTGCACAATTTATATATAACAGTTTAGTACACTTAAGGAGAGAACAAAAATAGATTTATCATATGATGTAATAAGAAGAGAGAGATAGAAAAAAAAATCTAGTATGTAATAAGTGTAAATAAAATCAAGATTATATATAATGTGATAAGAGAGATAGAAAGAAAAAAAAAAGTATGTAACCGTCTCATCATCCTCATTTCAATTCCGACTCGATAAATATTTATTATAAAACGACAAGTTTCATTAAATATTTGTCATGAGTCGAGGTGACAAGCAAAGAATCTAAGGAGGATTTGGGTAGAGCAAAATCTAGACCGAATAAAGAATCCAAACAGAATTTGGGCCTAGCAAGATCTGGCTGAACAATGAATGATTTTGACCGAACAGAGTCTAGAATGAGTTTTTCGGTAAAAAGTTAGGATGGATTTATTAGACATCGAAAAGGTTCGAAGAATGATGATCATGTAAAACTTTTCTTTTTCTATAAATAAAATACTCACTTCTCTTGCTAAGGAAAAAACTATTTTGACATTAGTATTTTTAAGTTGAGAAATGATACATTGACAAAGTTTTTTTGACAAACTTTTTGACCAATAACTATTTTTGGTAAAAAAACCCTAAAATTTTATTATTTTATTATCTTAACTTCCATTAAAAAATAAAAAACTTACTTTATTTGGTAAGTTTGTCAACTTTGTCAATCAAATCTTTGTCAAAATATTATTTTCCTTTTAAGTTTACCTAAATGGAGAAAATTCTCCTTCTATTTTATCTTCGATAAAAAAATAAAATAAATAATCACCTACGAACTTGAGTAAAGAACAAAATTTGTTCCTGGTTTTGTTCTCCTAAAATACCATACCAGAACAATATATATAAACTATTCCTATTTAAAATAATTTAACTATTGCTCAATTGACAATTTTTTTTTTTATATAACCAAAATAAACACTGTACGTAATATTATTAGTTAAGGGTCGAAGGAATTTATTACTTACCTGCTATCACTATAAGACGAGTTTTTGTTGGTTCCTTTCCTGAAAATTGAAAATAATAAAAATTACAGAAACATGCAAATACTTCTTGATTAGCACGGCAACATAATCAGATAAAGAAAAAAATTATTCCAAAGAATAAATGCGAAATTAATTAACATTTAAATGATAAAAATAATATTAAATATAAACAAAATTAGAAAGTAGGGTTACACTACTTGAAGTATGTATTTTAAAAAAGGTTTGACATTACTAAGAAAAACTTATTCAAACATGCATACCAAGTCAAACGAGCTTTTGAGATAAGAAAGGATAAAATAAAAACTAGCTCAAACAATAATGTTCTTACATATCAAAACATTTGTAAATCTTCTTAAAATAAATCAAATCTCAAAAACATCTCATTCTTAAATATTTTAATATTATTGAAATATTTTATTATCAACATGAACATTATAAGACTTCGACGCTCCAGAGCGACGGTGGTAGAAACCTGGATTTTTTTTTTTCAAATTACAAAAAAAAAGGGGGGATTTTAATGTTAAAGGATGAAAACATGTTTAATTGATTCTTGTATCAAGTAATTGAGGGAACGAACCTTTGTCACAGTAAAACATTCCGGTGTTGTCAACTCGACATTGGCCTCCATTAGCATACAGACACCTAGAACAGTTCTGAGACAATTCTATTCCAATTTCGATTTCGAATGTAACGTACTTGAAAGGATCATTGGGATCAAGATCCACAAACCGAACGTCCATGTTCGTAGGAAGCTGAACCATTGTACATCCTTTGAGATGAGTGTAGCTGGAAGAAGGGTCGGTGTCCACCACTGAATATATTGTTTCGTTTCTGCAAATTGCGGAGTTAGAAACAGAATTGTTTGGTGCAGCACCGAGGGCGGGGTTACATCGGAGTACGTCTACGTAATGATTTAAAGGAGAAGTCTTAGCCAAAGGCGAGCTCACAGTGAAAGTATAGTTCTGATTGAAGGCTTCACAACTTCGTTGTAGCAAAAAGTCGCGGAGTTCATCGTGTTGCACGGTAATCGTGAACTGCTCCAGCTTCAGAATATCAAACCATTTATTGTTGTTTTTTATGGTTTTTTTGGCCCCTGGTTCGTGGTCATCACAGCCATGTATCACCAATATTCCACAGTCTCGGTGACGCGTGTCGGTGAAAGGAAAACTGATGTTACCGAGATCGCCGCAGTTAATCAAGGAAGGACAGCTGCCACCCAATACTGCTTGTACTAGCCATGCCATCAAAACGACACCAAACACATGAAGTGCAGCCATCTTCGGGTTCCTTCTTTCTCGAGAGTGCTTTGTAATGGCCTCCTCAAAGAAAAGTCGTGAAGAACAGAGGAAACAGAGGTCATCACGGAAATGTTCGCAAGAGACAAGCAAAGAAAAACAACCAAATGATGTGTTATTTTCAACCACCGACTTTGGCATGCAGCCGTTTCTGACTGAGTCAACATCCAACAATATTGTTATTACATTGAACCTAAGATCAAACCAGTTTAAAAGTCTATTTTTGTCGAGTTCATGCGGCGGCAAACTCAGAAAGTAATCGTAGTTGTTACTGTATAACTTCCGGTAAATCACTGCAACCATCACAATTATTGCTCTATTTTAGAAAGTAAAACACAAAGAAGCAGAATAGAGTCGATATAAATTTGAAATACTGTAACATTTACTTCATCTTATGTAGTATCCTAGCTCACAAGTCACAAATTACAATGTCTCACTTGATAAATGGATGGGAGAAGTTGAAGGACAAGACAATAAAGGTTTAGGTGGAATCTGCAATAACTCAACTTTGCTTTCTAGCATTTCCAACACTTTACTTATGGCAGGTCGGGCTGAAGGATGAGTTTGTATGCACCATAAGCCCACAATTGCCATCTTTCTTACCAATTTTTCATCACTTATATTTCGCATGTTTTGTAAACCAAGTTCCTGCTTTGATTCAAGACGATTGTATATCCAATCGGGAAAGTAAATTTCACTTGAGGGGTCTACCCCAGTCATAGTGTTCTGTCTTCCTCCAATCATTTCTAAGACCATCATTCCATAACTGTAAACATCTGATTTATGTGAAACTACACCAAAATTTCTGGAAAAAACTTCTGGAGCAATATAGCCTGCTGTTCCTCTAGCACCAAATATTGACACCATACTTTCTTTTCTGGAGCAAATTTTTGCCAGACCAAAATCTGAAATCTTGGGATTGAAATTCTCATCCAACAGAATGTTATGAGGTTTGATGTCAAAGTGTAAAATTCTAGTATTGCAGCCTTTATGCAAGTATTCTAGTCCTCTAGCAACACCAATTACAATATGATACAACATTTGATAGTCCAATTGATGATGTGTGATTAGTGAATTTTCTTGATAGATAAGTTTTTCAAGTGATCCATTGGACATAAACTCATAAACCAAAGCTCGTTTAGAACCATCGCAACAGAACCCCAAAAGCGTAACAATGTTAACATGAGAAGTTCTGCTAATACTAGCAACTTCATTGATGAATTCCTCTCCGTCATCTTTCAATTCGTTTAGGATCTTCACTGCAACGTAACGTCCATCCTGTAGTTTTCCCTTGTATACACTACCGAATCCTCCTTGGCCTAGTTTGTTTCTGAAACAGTTGGTCACTTTCTTTATCTCAGAATAACCATACCTCTTAGTCTGAAGGGCTCCGTGTTTTTTCAGAAAGACCTCAATCCGTTGATTGGTTGGATTTTGCTTCTTCCTTCTTGTACGGTACATCTTGACCATCGCTAGCAGTAAAACAACTGTAACAGCTGTACAGGTTTTTCGTATCAGAGATTGTTTAAAAAGAATTAGAAAGAAGAATTAGAAAGAAAACCTATACAGAGAAACATGATGATTTCGGTTATACATAGGATTAAAGAATTTAAACTAAGCAATAACTAATTAAGATACAAAGAAAGCCTAAACTCAGTAGATTGACGGCTAATTTTGATATTATGGCTGCTTTAAAGACCAGTTTACTAATGGTTTTCAGCTTTTAGTAATCAAGAACAATAAAGAGCTAGAATAATGCTAAAGTCTTATAATGCCTAGTTTTGATGCACTTTGATAAGGAAGCAATGTGAACAGACAAATAATCTAATTCCAACTTTTTGATAAACTATCCTTAAGTACGACACTCACTGGTTAAACTTTAAGGTATGATGACTGTTTTATATGAAGAAAGAAGAGAATACTCTACCATTACAACAAACTCACACAAATATTAAGAAGCCCCAAAATTACTTTAAAGTTATAAAGACTGAGAACATTTATTTAATAAGTGGTGTGTTAGTAAACGAAAACACTAAACTATGTTACCAAAAGTAATTTATTTTAATTAAAAAGTAAATAATAACAAAAGAACATAAAAAAAAAAGAAGAAATTTCTCAAATTCTAATTTAGACCAATTAAAAGGAAAATTCATCTATATGCATTACCTAATGCGAGTCCCAGTACCATTTTCGGAACCCAGCTTCTCCTCTCTGCAGATGTTAGAATATAGTTAACAACTATTTTGGATAGAATTATTGAAACAAAATCAATCGTTAAAATTAGCCTTCGAAAAAGAACACGAATACCGAGCAACTGTTTATGCTCTAATTTTACTTAGAATTTAGCGTATCATCTACCTTTCGCTAATTCAAGGTATCTGCTAAATTTATATATCAGATAGAGTATACTGTATATGTAGGTGTTAAAAATGTAAAATATTTCTGAATACCTGCGGCGCAGTAGAATTTTCCTTCAGTGTCAAGTAAACATTGTCCTTTTCCATCACGAAGACAACTTTCACATTGATCAGATAACTGAACTTCAACAGCGATATTACTTGTTAGAAATTGAAAGGGGTCGTCGGTAGGAATTCCTTCTACAGGAAGCTGAGTGGTTGAGCATGGTGCTAAAGAGCTGGGCCACTGGAAACCCGGAAGAGTTAGTGCATTTGGAGGGCCATAGATGATTTCGTACTCAGAACAGTTCGAATATGTATGAAAATCGTTGGAAAGGGAGGGTTTGATGGAGTGATTGCATCTGAAGATGGTGATATTATATTTGATGCTGAAAGAAGCTAAAGGAGAGGT
>Ga0214542_1000140_pt1 | contig 104735 bp, 51 predicted proteins | sample CNSS1metaG_FD_160096 | JGI IMG/M metagenome (GOLD analysis project Ga0214542, IMG submission 160096) | Root nodule microbial communities from cowpea collected in UCLA plant growth center, Los Angeles, California, USA - CNSS1 | ecosystem: Host-associated > Plants > Roots > Nodule | place: USA... | reverse complement strand
ATAAAAATATATATAATATATATATATATATATATATATATATATATATATATATATATATATATATATATATATATATATATATATATACTGCACATGTGTTTAGTTGATAATAATATTTTATTTTTATCAAAATAAATAATGACGATAGTTTTAATTATTTTGAAGAGTAAAATAAATTATTTTTAAATTATTTAAATTTTTTTACGTGTAACGTGACGATTAAAAAAACATTCAATCATCATATCCAATTAACCTGAGGTAGAATTTTTTTTTTCCTCCATTCTGAAACAATTGCTGTTTTCAAGTTGTAAGAATTAGAAAACACAATCATATCCATGTGTTTGCTTCACACCCTTGCAATTTGTTCATATATCCAGAAAAAATTATACTAGTCGATATTCGAGTGCATCATCTACTTTTTAAAAAATAAAAAAGTTAAATTATTTCTTAAATATTATATTTATTCATTTATATTTTCATAACATTATCTAAATTTTAAATATATGAACTTTGTTTAATTTAATAATAATTGAAAAATGAAGTTATTTTTTATTTATTCTGGAAGAGAAATGTACGGATACTCACAATTAAATGAAAAAGGAGAATATGGAATTAAACTGATAATATTGGTGTAATGAGCAGTAATCTAAAAATGGGCATTATATGGACAAGGAGAAGGTCTAATATTCTTGTAATTTTAACATTGTTTTCATATTAATTAGATGATTTATATTTTTTTTTATTAACTGGTGAGTCATCCAATTTGTTTATAACTTTTTTAGGTTTATTATTTTTAAAATTTTGGCTAGCCAACTCAACAAACCCACTATTCATAGGATGTTTTGGTAATGGGTCCAACTCAACTTATTTTTAATGTTAGATTCCTTTTTTTTTTTTCTGATTTCAATTTCAAGTTAAAGCTAAAACTAACAGTTATTTCACTTCTTAATTTTTTTATGTAATTTTAAATAGTAGAATTAAATTCTTAAAATTATTCAAAATAAGCATTGGGTTTGAACAGTGGAGTGCATTTTTGCAGGAACCAAACTAAACTAACCCAAAAAAAGTATATTCAATTAGTTTGTACGAATACTATATCTCAAATCCTTCATAATTAACTTTTAAATCAAAAACGGATTAGTGAGGTAAAACCATCACGAATCCATCTTTACACCTATTAAATTTCCATTTCTTTTTCACTCCAAAATGATTTCAGGAAAGCATTTTCACTGAACCCTGTTAGAATATTTATAGACTAAAAAAATTGAGTTTATACAAAACTGCTGTTAGCCACTCAGAATTGAATTTTAATCAGTGACCCAGTGCCATACGATTCCTTTACAAATACATGTAGGTGTACATTCACCAAACATACTAAAGTACCATCTTGATCCTGATACGTTTAAATACTAAATATCCAATGAACCATATGTAAAAATTATATGATCAGTGAACAGAATTTCAAATATTTTCTGAAACAAAGCAATCTATGAAACAAAGCATTGGAAACTTGCATCCTGGTTAGTGGATCATGAATATGGAGTGCTTGGTGAAAGCATAAGGTAAGCTAATGATTGTAGTTTGTATTGACATCTTCTGGGCCTCGCCTTTTCTTTTTCCCTTCGCCATGCCTTGACCTCCTAGGTGCTTCATCCTCACTTTCACTGTCATCATTCCGGAAGTTGTTCACAGCAGGATGATCATCCTGGTTGCCTTTGTATCCTTGCTGATACTGCATCTCATCATCAGGTGCACCACTTTGACTCAGCATGTCTTGACTCTTACCCTGCTCTGATCCCGAACCATACCGATCATTTCTATCACTAACTCTTTGATCTCTTTTGGCAAGACGGTTTGTGTTCTGAGGTAGGGGTGGAGGTGGCGGAAACATTGGAGCCATATTAACCGGCCTGCCACCTCTCGGTGGATTTGCCCCTGCAACCCCCATTCCCCCCATGAAGGGACCACGTCCAGGATTCATCATCATCCCAAACCCACCACCCGGAAACATCCCTGGTTGAGAAGGTCGCCCACGAAACATCATGGCGGCCGGGGGACCTCCAAAATCACCAGAGAACCTGGGACCGTATGGTGCGAAAGCACGCGGTCCCACACCAAAAAGATCTGGCATACCAAAACCATCAGGTGCAACTGGCCCATAGGATAACCCATCACCCATCATTACAGGGTTAAAGCCCTGCATTCCAGGCATGGGTCGGGCTCCACGCCCAAGAGGCATATGAGGTGGCCACATCATTCCTCTGCTCCTACCCCTGCCTTGACCAGCTGGCCCTACACCATGACCAAAGCTCTCCTCTTCTTCATCACTTTCTTCCTCTTCCTCTTCTTCATTGTCTTCAAATGGAACAATATCTGGATTTTCTCCTCCGTTATCTGGATTCACTCCCTTTGCTTTTTCTTCTTCCCGTTTAGACTCGGCTGCAACTGAAACGGCCTGTAAATACGAAAGAGCTGAGATTAATCCAATTCTTAAAACGCCTCAGTTCAACACTGCTGGTTATGTTTCGAGCATCCATCCACTCTAAAATGACTACTGAAGTCCGAAAATAGCATTCAGCTAGTGCCTCCATTTCGAGAAATTCAGTATATGCACCCAGTCGAAATCTTTATAATTATATGAACTTGTAATAAAGATTCGTAAGACTGCGAAAGCCTAAAAAGTAACTTAGCCTATTAATTAATTAGTCTGATTGAAAAATTTTAGATTTTACTCTCCTTTTTACCTTTACCTTATTTCTATCTGATCCTTAAAAAATTCAACCCGTGAAGTATAGAAGAGAATAATTGATTCACAAGAACTTAAGAAAGCTTCCCAATAAAATGCTATGCTACAAAACGTTGCCATGACACTTCTAAGGTTAGTATTTCGACTTGAGTGTTGACCAATATCTCTGAGAGATTAGCTAACGATTAAAGAGAGAGACTCAGGATAATAACTGGCACATAAAATCTTCTTTTCCTAAATTTCCTTATAAAAAGGTTGTTCACCATAGATTTCTGAATTACAAGGTTATACAGTCCAACTAAGATACCTACGAGGAGTTACACTCATCATTATGTTATTACCTCCACCCCGCTCTCTTTATCAAGGGTTGACAACTTAGAAAAAAAAGTGATCATCGTAGCATCTTTTAAGTTTGAACCATGTTTAACAACATAAGATCCTTGATACCAACCTACAATCATGTCTAAAAATTTCTTATTACCAAGAACGTTCCATTTTATACAAGGTAAAACAAATATCACAACATTTTGCCCTTCTCCCATTTTTAAATCATGATTATTACCTATTGGTTTCTATTCTCAAAAAAAAAAAAAAAAAAAAGATGATTCATAGGAGAATATACCATAAGTTCACCATCTGGCTCAAGATAAAGCAACGATGCCAGTTGCTCTCCAATAGAGGGCTCCAGCTCCTGACAATCCCTACTTATCTGCAATGAATACACAGAATGTTCAATGCTAGTCATGAACAAACTCCCCCACAAACTTAATTTGTTAAGTGAAAGGTCAAAAAGTGAATTGGTGGTATAGTTTGGTGAATAAACATAACAAAGAACAAGGAAAACAACCTGATACATATATAGTGCTGAAAAATGTGGGCACACATGGATCAATGATTTAAAAATATATTCCACTTTCAGAATACAGAAAAAGAAACGTCTACACTCAATAAAACTTCAAATAGCTTTGAGCAGCCATAAATTTCAGGACATGCCAAAAATGGTCTATTCTTGGTCTTGTTACATATCAATATCACTTCCTGTGTTGTGGCTCTATAAAGATTTAACCTAAAGATTAATAGCCAATTTTAGTTTCCACAATCAGCATGCATCTAGTTGTAGCAAGAAACACAGCCTCGTCATTAGGAAACTAGTTGATGTAGCTGACTGGCAACAGTATCCAAGTAAATCAACCTTCATTTGTTAGATGTCAAGCAGTTAATCATCATATCATAACAAATGGTCAAAAGTGCCATAAGACTACACCTATCATGTATTATACTTGGTAAACCTATTCCCTAATAAGCGGTGATGCAGAAATAGCAACTAAAAAACCAAGGTAGAAAAAGATAAAAAGTTGAATGATAAAAGATGAAACTAAAAGTATAGAGTAAGGAAGAGATAGACCAATTAACATTTTCATAAGGATCACATCCACACTTAGATGGATCAAATTCTGGCAAGAAGTAGTTTCAAAACACAACTATTTTCTATATAAGAACCACTCAAAAGCTTTCACACCAAGTCAAGAGTAGAGCAAGAAAACAACTATCATCAAGCTACAAATTAAATCATAGAAATGGCAAAGATAATACCTTCACTGGTAAGTTCTCATTGTATGGATTTCTTAAATGGCGAGTTTTGTGGAAAGACAGTTCACATAACTGCAAATAAGAAATGCAATTAGACAGATTTAATGTACAGAAAATTATCATATATCATTAAGCAATTTCCGATACTGGTTGATGCACAAATTTCTCCCAGTAGCTGAAGCTCAGAGACAACCATCAACAAAGGCAACTTCAGTAAACAATGAAAAAGAAAAATATATGTTGGTTAGCTAGACAGCTCACAGCTACTTAAGTCTTAGGAGTTATTGGACAATTGTTTCTTTTTCACCCATTTTCTTTTACAGCCCAAGAAATACAAACACAAGAACGGAATTCCTCAAAAATAACAAAACCAAACTTCTTTTTCTTCATTTTTGGTGAAAAGGTTGAACCTTATTTTTCAACTGTGCAACTGAGAAATCTTAAAATCTCAAACTAAATATCTAATGGAAGATATCATTGATGCTCAATAATAACCACAGACAAAAAAGTTGTGGATGATCAATTTGTGGATAGAGAATGAATTGATATTGTATGTCCAATTTGATAAAGGTTTGAATGTTTGGAAGATGAATGGAAGGGGAGAAATTTGAAATCATGATAATAAAATTGCAGCATCTGCTGGTTAGAATATGAAATAATGGGTGCAAGATATCAGATAAGTTGTGTAGTAACTTTTTTCTCTTATTGTGTATTTCAGAACCTTGCCACAACAAAGATTATTTTAATTGCTAAGGAGCAATCGTCAGTTGTATATGTTGGAATCCAAGGACCAAAACAAAATAAAGATCATATAAACCAACAAGTAATACTAGAAACATGGACAAATTCCCATGTATGGCTTCATAATAGAAGTCTTGCACATCCCTCATTCAACCATACCAAATCCTTGTTTTCTCATTTGTTTACTAAAGAGTTTATTGAGTCTTTCTAATCTAATCTTTGTCAACTTCCAATGTATCCTATCTCACGTGGTAAAAAGAGTATTTTCCCGTTTGACTTAAGTCAGTTTGATTTTTGGAATTTGTTTAATATATTTCTAGAGAAAAATGGTTTGTTAATCTTATTGATGAATGTACCTATGTCATATGGACACACATTATGAAAAGTAATCAGATCTTTCAAATCTTTTTTTGATTTTGATTTTTTTTTTGGTCTTCCAAAATCAATTTGACAAAAAATGTCAAAAGAATTAGGTATGATAAGGTTACTCTATATGTGAATCATGAATTCTCTAAATTTGTCTCATAATAGTATTGTTTATGAACTAATATGAAACAGGGTTGTAAAAAGGAAGAATTGTCGTCTTACAAAAGTAGTTAGAGCCCTCCTTTCAAAAGTAGTACAATAGCCATCCCATATGCCTTCACAAAGGAGCGCCTCTTGGAAAGGATACACTAGTTTTTTTATCTTTTATTCTCTCCCACGTTCCCACTTCCTAGTTTCCTTAATTTGTTGATTCAAACCCAATTAGGAATTGATTCTGTTATTTATCCCATTCTCTTGAATGTACATATTGTACAAACCATTCATGTTACATCAATAAAAATATTCAGATCAAGTATTGAAGTTTTTGAATTCCATTTCAAATAGATGCTATTATTACTCCACAAAATCTTACGTATTGCACCTTTAACTTTAAATAGTCATCAATCAGGAGTCTCTCCAGATTGTACAGGCAACTCCTCACCATAATGGATAAAGGGAACACCCCAAATATTATAAACTGAATAGTGACTAAAATCCAACGTAATAAATTTTAAAATTTCCCCTGAACAGCAATTTGAAATTTGAATTTCCCTTTGGCAACGGACCTATTTAAGTATGCTTAGGGTGATTTTACCAAAGACTATTGCTATCCCTTGAAAAAATTAACATATGGAAGTTGTTAAAGGAGTTTTTATACCTTCAACCATTTAACTGAGAAGTTTCGCCCATAATGTGCAGTTCCATGAGCATATTTCCAGTTACCCCCAGCAACAGAACCACCAATTCTGGATGTCATCTTTGCACAACCCTGCCAAAACACAGGTAACTTCAGGTTCAGGAAATTGGCCACAGCCACAGAAAAGCCATGAGAGGGTTCTTTTTCATTTTATATTTCATAAATGAAAACTATTAAGGGCTGACAGGAAGCATTCGATGATCACAGTGGATTAAGTAATCTACTAGGTAAACATAATGCAGATTGGAAAATTATAATTGTAAGACTATTCCTCTTGTGGAATTAAATCATCAGTAAAGACCAATTAGCAAGCAATCAATAATATAAAATTAGTTGGGTTAATTCATTTCTTCATGCCTAAGCAAATTTAAGCATCACAACAAAATCAAAGAAAGAGTATCAATTATCTCTCAATTTCTCCAACTAATCCATTATGATTAACTTATCTCCAGTATTTAAATTACAGTTTTACAGGCTAATTGGATTCTGATATCGAACTGTTACATATGTTTCAAGAAACAAATAATAGATATATAAATAAGAAAAAACATGCTAGACAAAGAACATGGTTGATTATATGTCAAATAAAACTACAAAAATAGAGAAAGAGCTGTGATTTTTATTGTTGGTTTGTCTGCTAAAACAAAAACTAGCAGTTTATATAAAAAATAGTAGAAGTGATAGCAGATTCTAAAATCACTCTTTGATCTACTTCTCAAAGTCTTCCAATAAAAAAAAAAAATAGTACCTTATATACAATGCATGTGATACAGAAGAGAACTTGATATGCCATTGAAAATTTTTGGGATAAAAAGGCCAAGAGCAGAGCATGATATGCAAAATTAAACAACCTGTGATTAAACATACGACTTTTGAAGTTTCTATTAATTAAAAAGCAGTACCAATCTCACCAACAGTGTCATGGAAGTACTTATATTAAGAGGCCGTGTTGAAGATTTAAAACATGGGTGCCAGAAAGATAGTATGGCTCAATCACCATATTAAATGTGAAATATCATGAACATTGATAAGTTATTTCTTAGCCAAGGATTGAGCCTATAGTAAGCCTGTAAAGCTGAATACCAGTCAATTGGCTAGAAAATAGATCATGGCCTAAATCCATAAAGTTTAACAAACCTAGCCAAGTGGTGGGCTTAACACAAAACATACCTGGAAATGTCTAGTACGGTTGACTGAGAAAATCAATATCACATTTTCCACAGAGTCAAATGCTTCATTTAGTTTGGATTCATTGCTCCTTTGAGTTGCCCATACTCCTTGTTGTACAGATAACTCCAAATTTTCACGATTGCAACTTTTAACAATAAAATACCTAAGGTTTTGGTTGGAAAGTATATTAGAGCAATTCGCACCAGTGAGAAAATATTGATTCAACTAAAGCAACACTTTATAGGATTAAACACTCAATTTGAAGGTGGTGAACCCCTCATGAAACTTATCCATCGTTTAACTTCCAAAGACTATCATAATGTATCAATCTCATTTCAGTATTGGCGCTTGATTAAAATCACCCATCAGATAATGCTAGTTTAGACTCAGAGGATCAATACCATAACTTGAATAACAGAGACAACACAATAACAAGTTAAGAAAACAGAGATCTCTGACCTTTTAATGTCAAACCATTTAATATATATATATATATATATATATATATATATATATATATATATATATGTATGTATGTATATAAACTTGCTTCTCTCCAGCAATGAGTCATGACTACAAATCAGGACAGTATTCAACTATAAGGAATGAAGTACAGCTCCTTACAACAGAAAAATTCTCTGTAAACGTAAAGCCAATAGTAGAAACGGCAAACCACCCTAAAAACAGCTGAAAAAAGTAAAGAGTGTTGGATGTTCAGACCTCAACATGAGAGGAGTGTTGGTGATCCTAGTAGTGGTTGTTGGACCTATTGAATTACCCACTATTGAACCATCTATAGAAGTCAAACTTTAAACTTGCGATGTCTAGTTCCCAATATAAGAGGGAGATGTTAGAGATCCCAAATAAGTAATGCGACCAAAATAGTGTAAATAAGTAAGCTTAGAATTGAACTAAGGACCTAATTCAATCCCAAAATATTGGCTTGTGAAATGATGATTGCCCAAGCTTTGTAAGCTCTATTCAGTTATATCTTTAATTGATATGGAACTAAGCACCATCCTTGAGGTCACAATTACAGCAGTCCTCAGAGAGGTTGCAACTAAGGTGGCCTAGTAGATATCGCATTAAGGCAGCTTAGGGTAATTGCAACTTAGCCAACATTCCAACACTCCCCACCACACTCTAAGCTACCACCTTTCAGTCTGGTAATGAAGATGGCTCAACAATGGATCTAAGATAGGCATCAATACCAAAGGGGCATACCCCTCCTCCTCTTCTCCTTCAAAAAAGCTATTGTCAAAATTAAGTAATTATTCAAACCCAAAATTAAAGCTATCAAATTGCATTTCGTTCTCAACCCCATATTGAATCTTCTCTTTTTGCCCCTCCCTCCTTTTGGGGCTCATGTTTCACCAGGACTTTTCTTAGAAGCTAGGGAAGATTCAATAACAAGACTACCACTTAGCTCTTGCTTTCTTTTACTGTTTGCATTTCTCCTTCTATAAATTCCTGGTAATCCGACTACCTGAGAAATAGTTGCTCAATTAAGAGAGGGATCATCATAAAAAGCCTACTCATTTCCCTATCTTCATTAACATTATCATCATCCCATCCACTTGTCCCATTAACCACTCATTTCGCTCACCAATGTCATTCAATAGAATAGGGCCATGTCATCTCCAATATTGTATCTTTGAGATAGTTGTTGCTATACTTTATGCAAACCAAATCATGCAACTTTTTTGTGGTCAAGTCTATTCCTCTTTTTTGAATGAATTTGCATTATGAATAAGTTATATGTTAATTAATTTCTTCCTACTTTGTACAAAATAAATTATTAGTGAAATAAGTCACATCATGAACAACAATTTTTACTTGTTCAAATGCACTAAAAACTGCACTCACGCTCCCAATGAGCTAGATAATAAGCTTAAAATCTTGATTGCTAGCTTTTATAAGTTTGGAGTTTTGTGACCATAATTCTTTCATGGTCACTCCAAACTAACACTCCGTGATGCCCAACATAGTTATTATGAGTCATAATGCAAAACCGATTCACCGCCATCATGTTTTGGTGGCCAATGGAAATTCTGCCACCAAAATCCACCATGGTCGGTTTTTGATAACACTGAACCTTGTCTCTAGCCAATATGAGACAATCAACCTTTCACCTATCAAAATGAGGATGCATGAGGCTGCAAAATAAGGCAAGCCAAGGTTCCACAATTAAGGGGACATTCTAACACTCATCAACCACCACTAACCATTCACACTGACTCCCTCTAAATGATGAGGTTCGTCAGGCCTTCAATTCCCCATTAGTTTTGTTGTATAAACTAAAAACTCTTTTTTGGTCTTTCTCATTCCCCATCTATTGGTTCTTGAGTCCTTGACTCTAGGGCTACTAATTAGATTACTGGTAACAAGTCTCTTTTATCTAACCTTTCCCTTTTGGTATTTTACCTTGCTACCATGGCTAAAAGGCTGGCTTCTAGGCACAGTTTAATTAGGAACACTTCTGACTCACCTCTACTAACCCCAACTTATTGGTCTTTTCCAGCCCTCTCAGCAAATACACAAATTTAGTAATGCCTCATATATCTTCTGAGTGTAGAGCAAAATAAAAAACTAGAGTAAAAAAATAGGAATACAAGAGAACTCTCCTCGTTCTGTCCAAGGCCATTAACCCAAAATCACCAAATGCCACCCTCACTTTCCAGCCTATCCTCTATGTGATTTTCTCCACCATTTTTTCTCCTGCACTTCTCCAATTCCTGTTGCAAGTTGTCCAGTTTCTTTGCCATTACCCTCTCTCCCAAACAATTTCTCCCTTCTTTCGTTGTATTTCCATCTGTGTCTCTTTTTCTCTCCTTCTTTCAACAGGCCTTCACTACTCTCAGGTACATCTTTCTGTTTCTTTGTATATAACTTGCGTCAATGGCAATCATTGTTTTTTCAGGCAATAAAAAACACTATCCCCTGACCAGTTTTAACATTCAGTAGTGAAGAACTTGAACCTTACCCTATTTGATTATTACATTTCCAAGACGGACTAGAAACTAGAAAGATGACTTTGTACAGTTTACAATTATGTTTAAAAACTTGAAAATCAATAAGTGGCAAAAGAAAGTGGAAAATAAAAGAAATATACTAAAACGAATATGCATTAAGTGTAACCAGCCAATATTGTACAGCGTGAAATGTATGTGTTGGCTGCCAAGTAAATGGCAGTAAATTTAAGAAAAAACTAGCTACAGAAGGCAAATAATAGTATAATCCCCCAAACGGAAAAAAAACACTTAAAAATTGTACCTTGCTTATAGTATTTATGTAACAGTAAGCATACTCAAAATATTTTACATAGGTTGACTGAAAACTACAAGACCCTGAACACACCTAGATATTCCTTGAGGTAAAGGGGTAGCAGATCTACTGGCTTGATTAGGCTGGCCATTAGCAACATTTTGCATTTGGCTCTGGCTGACCTGCTGCTGAGACTGTTGAACTGGTTGCTGTGGCTGGGCATTTCCCGACTCTGCTGGTAATGGTTTTCCAGCCACCACTTGATTTGTAGAATTAGTTCCTTGAGGAAGCTGGGATTTTTCAGCTTGTTGGGCATAGCTAGAACCCCTTTGTTGGAAAAATTTGTTAGATGAATTATAATTGTAGGAATATAGATGTTGGATCTTCTGAAGGACCTCTTCAACAGGAGGTGGAGGTCCAGGAGATTTCGCATGCCTGTATCGGCAATCAGGACCATTAGGACAAAATCCCAACTTGTACCTACAGATGCAAAGTTTTAAAATTAGAAGCATATACAATCTTATCTTACGCAAAGAAATTAAAGTAATAAACAATTGAACTCAACAAACATAGAATGAAAAACATTTTCTTGGACAAAAAATGAAAGTGGAGTAAATAACACAAATGAAACGTCCTCGGTTATATATTAAGCAACTTGGTAGTACGTACATAAGATTTTCTTAAACAAAAACACTTGGGAGCACAGATCCTTTACACCATAACTCACAACCCAACCACAAACAACTCAAACACATAATATGACAATATAACATTCATCACAGCCTAAATACGAACGAACTTTACATACATATATGTACATACATGTACTCATACACTTACATGTTACACTCCTTGATGTCTTCATTCGTGTGTTTATACACGCAATCCTGTTCCCGACACTCTCCGTAGAGCCTGAAGAATCGGCACACAGGCATCCGCGCCTTGTCGTACTGGTGCAGAAAGCCGCACGCGTCGCCCTTCATGCACAGGCTGCGCAGCCAGTGCCGGCATACCGTCTGCCGGAAGCTCCGCCGGCCGGGAACGTTGACGGCTGCGGGGTCCGTTGCGGAGGGAGCCGGGGCAGGAGGGCCTCCGTTGGACACGGCGGAAGCGGCAGCGGAGGAGTCGTGTTGGACGAGCGGGCCGGAGGGAGCGGCAGCGGCGGAGGGAGCGGTGTCGAGGCCGCCCTCGAAATCGAAGCTGAGGACTCCCTCGGAATCCTCCATTGGTATTGAAGATTGGATTTGAAGCGGATTAGGGATTTGAAAGGGGCGTGTGAATATGATGCATTCAGAGACGAAGGAAGAGTAGGTCACTAGGAGAGACTGAAACGAAAAAACTCAGCTTGCTTGTTCTTGATTTTTTTTGGAGGGTGCAATTGGGTTTTTGATTATTTTGTTTTAGGTTTTTCTTGGGTACCATTTTTTTTTTCTTTTGTTTTATGTTTAATTCGTAAAATTATGATTTTAATTTATTCATTTCAAGGAACTCCTTTAAAACAGTTGGAAAAATTCAAGTTCTTAAATATAGTTTATAAATTATATTCTTTGCCGAATTGATACTTTATTGTATCACTCATCTTGAGATAAAAACATTTTGATAACTTAATTTAGTAAATATTGTTTAATTTTTAATTTTGTTTATGATTGTTATTTCCTACCTTTATAATTAATTAAATAGGTTTTATAATATTTAAATAAATATGTTTGATCTAGATTCGATTCAAGCAAAATAAAATAAATAAAACATGAATATGTTAGATCTAGTACTCGATTCAAGAATAAATAAATATATAAACATATTTGCATTTAAATGTGTTATCAAAATTCCATATTTTCTAAAATAATGGTAGTTAATATCTCTCTTAAAATAAATAATCGAAATTCCGGATTAAAAAAAAATAAAAGAACCAAAGTTCTATTTAAACTTGATTTTAATTATTTGTAAAAATATTAAAAAACTACATAATAGAATTTCTGTGAATAATAAAAAAATATAAAAAAATATACTCAAATGATTGTATGAAAATAAGAAATTAATATATAATGTAAGATAATTACATATCAATTATTCTAACTTTCTCTGAGGCCTATAATTAAGTTTTATATTCATTAATTCTTATTTATAAATTAAACACCATATTAGATATATTAAAATTAACCGAAATAATAATCATATGATAATTTCAAAAATTGTAAAATTATAAATCATAAAACCATTAGTATCTGTAAGCATAGTATTAAGATTAGCAAAGTAAATTTTGGTTTAAATTTTTTTATACAAATTTGCATTTACAAAAATTTATGATGCACAGATACTTTAATTTAAATCATATATCTATATCCAACAAGTATTCGTATCAGATACTTTAGAATATTTGTACGATACTTATTAATAAAATATCTAATATATACAAGTATTTTTATAATGACAATAATTTAATTTTTTATATTGATAATTTTAATACATATGATTTTAATTCAAATTCACACGATAACAATTATATATCTATTATATTTTCAAGAATTATAGTATATTTTTTGATATATCAATTATACTTTTAAAAATTATTATATATTTTTTGATATGTATATAATACGTATTGTATCATATTATTTTCAATACTTGTACGTATACATATAGAAAAAGCAAATCAAGTTTTGTGGCTATAAAACAGAGTTTCTATACAACTTTAATATACTGATATATTTTAAAGACAGTCCAATTTGAATTTATTCCCTAAACTAAATTTGAACACCTCAAACGAAAAACAAAAGCATAGACTACAAACATGGGGAGGCCGGATCCGTAACTACTCCATTTTTCTGACAGAAAAACATTACCATTTTTATTTTACTTTAATTAAAAGACATTATCAATTAACCCATCAATTCACAAAGTAATCCTCCAAAACTGAAGGAAAAGCTTACTCGTAAGCCACCGTTACCTTTCAGTGACAATATCAGGTACCATCTCAATAGCCTATAATATCTATTGCAATATAAACAAATTCTATAACAAATGAATACTTAGTAATCATTAATACAAGAACTATGCCATATAATTAACAGTAAATCATATTGTACAATCTCAATTACAATCCAAGATTCACCAATCTATTCCCAAGTCTCTAGAAACAAAGAGTTTGTCGATGTATTGGATTAGAGGTGCTGATGCAGTGACATAACTTTGCATGTGAACTTTTGCTGTCACCTCTGAAACAAAGATTCCAATAAAAAATACAACAGAAAAGTGAACATCATAATTACGTCAACTTCAATTTACTAGACAAGTTTGAATAATATAATATCTGACATGACTTCCCCTTTCCCTATTCTTGTACACTGACTTGATTTACCTTTGAGAAAGAAGGGTAAAAAGAACAATCACAAGAAACAATATGATGAAACGAATAGAAACGATATCATGTTCGTTTTAATCTTTATGCTTCTAAAGCTGTTAAGGACATAGTATACGTTTGTATTTCAGTTAGGAAATTAATTTGAATTGAAAAGAAACAATTCATTGCAGTTTTTAGATCAACATGAGTTTATGGTGAAACTTTTCCTCTAACTAGATCTAAAAAATACCAAACATGTTTGCACAATATTCAATAAAAACTGAAAGTTGGTCTGAATGCTCCACAACTGAAATCCAAACTCATTCATAGACGTGTGGCAACAAAGCAACTTTGGATGAGGGAAAGCTTTATCATCTAAACGTAAGTGGTAAGACTGAGATCACTATCACAAACTTCAAGGTTAAACAAGAGATGCAACCACTAACTTAGGATAGGCAGGGTAAAATGATTAACCATTCCTGATTCGTCATGCATAGATTTCACAAAAATGATATCTCATACTGCCTGCCTCCCCTGCTCAAGCTCTAAAAACAACCACACTTTAAATTTGTTTTTTTTTTTTTCAGGATTTAAATTCCAATAAAAGTGCAAGCAGGCCAAATCCTCTACTTACCATCTTCATTGAGTTTCTTCAAAAGTTGTTCCTTTGTAGGAAGGACATACATTCCAGCAGCAACAGCCTTCCTGATTGCCCAACCATGGTGGGGTGCAAACACCTGATCATAAGCTTTGGAAGCTGGATCCTTAAGGGAATTACCCCTGCAGAAAAGACACCCAGTAACTCAGCTCATTTACTATCAGATCTAACGACATGTGTTTCTTACACAGATGTATTTGCTGGCTTCACGTAAGAAACAAACTTTTGCAAATATTTATCAATAATGCAACCCACCTCCGCACAATAAGGCTGTGGATATAAACAAAAAGAATGGAAAATATTCTCAATTTAATCAATTATTATTTTTCTGTCTTATGAAACAGGTCCGGAAACTGAACCTGAGCCAGTCGGTTGCTGATGAGAGTACTGGAGTGTGCTTACTGGTCACTAGTGGTTAGTTACAAAGAAAACACAGCAGGTAAGAGAATTAGATCAGTTACCAGCCTGAACAGATTGCTCGTATTTTTTACAGAATGAACGTAGGAAATGACAAGGTATGAAAAAGAACCACAAATGAACACATAGTTCAACACTTAACTAGATTCTTTTAAAGGAAAAACACATATGCTAGGCACCACCAACCAAGCCCATAAGATCAGGTGTGACAAAGTTGAAGATTAGACACACAGCTAGGCAGGCCACCTACCTTCCTCCCTTATTCAACAGTTCAAAAAACACAAACTAAATAGATAATTGAAATAAGTGGTAAATATGGAACTTTTATTCCCCATGCCTTAAGTCATATAAAGCAAAAGGGAAAAACCCAATCATTACTCTCTTTTTTTCTAACGGATGAAATTTGCTTAACTTTCAGTTTTATTGCACTCTATTTCTACTCTTTGGCAAGGTTTTAGAAACGGTCCATAATCAAGGTTTTTGGTGTCTCCTTGGCCATATTACAACTGCAATCCAGTTTCGGCAAAATCTGGGATGTGACCAAGCTACGACCACAACTTAAACCTAGCTCTTCAATGTCTTAAAATTATTCAACGGATAGCAGCATAGCAAGCATGAAATTATTTATCCCTATTGTTTCACTCATACAAAGCAAAACGGTAAGACCTCAATTATCAATTTTCCACATTAACTATGGCGTACTCGTGGATTAGTAATGGAAGTCATTTCTTTATTTTCATTGCACTCTATTTCCACTCCTTTGGCAAGGTTTTAGATAGCAACCCACAACCACAATCACAGTTGCAAAATCAAGGTTTTTGAGGTCTCGTTGACCATATTGCAGCAGCAGTTGCAGTCTATTTATCAGAAATTTTTTTCAAATATGAAGCATCGCGACTACATCACAACCACAATTCAAAACCTCACTGCTTACTGTCTTAAAACGAGAATTCTTATTGCTCACAGCTTCATCCATACAAAGCAAAGTTGGAAGATCTCTATCGCCACTCTCCTCAATCCATCCCTTCATTTTCACTGCACTCCATTTCCACTCTCTGGCAAGGTTATAAAAACAGTCCACAACAACTGTGATGGTAACATCAAGGTTTTGGAGGTCACGGCACCACATCACAACTGAAATTGCGACTGAAACATCAAGGTTTCGGATGTCTCAGCTATCAAGTCGAAACCAAAATTGCAGCCACAATTTTCGATAGCATCAACAGTGACAATTTCCAATAAAATTGTTGAAAACACAATGTCGCAAAGTTCAAATAAAAGAAGCTAGGCAAATAGTAAACAAGTGAGTGATGCACATACTCAGTAACCAGAATCTGCTCAAAGAGTACTCTGACCATGTCAAGTCCGCGCTTCACTCTCAGCAGATTCCGCGTGTGGCTACCTCCCTTCCTGACGGTGCCACCTCGGACATCCAGATCAATCAGAGACTGTAAGCTCTGAATAGACTTCGACGCCTCTATCAGATCATGAACCTACCACCACACATCAAACAATCAACCACAATCCAAACCAGAAACAGCCATAACAAACAGCATGGAGTGAAAAATAAATAAGAAAAAGGTTTAATTGAAGGATCCTGAGTGAGGGAATCGAATACCTTGGCAACGTAATCCATCTCGGCGAACTTGAAGGCGACACCCAAGCAACCAAAAAGAGGGGAAACGAGAGAACAGGCATGGGAGAAGGGAGCAACCTTCACCTCCGCGTTCTGCGAATCGGTGACGACGCTTGCGAGGTCCTTGAATGCCTCTGCGATTTTCGGCAGAGTTCTGTCACCGTTCCCCTCTGCCATCCACAATGATGATCCTTTCTTCGCACTCTTCCTCTGTTATGCTCTGCTACGCTCTGCTATGCTATGCTCAATTCCTGCGTTTGCTTCTTCGGCTTGTTCTAGCGACAACTTTGCAACTTTACATGGAATCTGGTTTTAGTTTTTATTCTTTTCAAAATTGTACTTTTTCAAATAAAAGCATACCATAAATACTTTTTATATATATAAATGTTGGAAAAATATCCAACACCTTTTTTCTAAACACGATTTTTCTCACTGATTAAAAGTTATGAAATTGTAAAATTAATTACAAGATCTTGGCCTAAGCTCTATTTAGGTTACACCAAACAAAAATTCACCTAATTCAACGTATATCAGAACTCTTTTGTTTAACTTAAATCATTTTACAGATTTTTCGAACTAATTCATTGGAAGAACCTATTTTAAGAAACTTCATGTTAACTTAAATGTTAACTCATTTACTTTACTAATCACTTTATCAGTTCCTTACAATGTTTGGATAAATAATAATAATAACTTTTGAACCTATTGACAAAAAAAGTGAAATTATTTTATTATTACTCTATTTAATAAAAGACACAAGTCTTATATTGCAAACTATTTTGCCTAAGGTTTCATTGATAAAATTGATTAACTAAACATTTTTAATCCTAATAATATAGATTTTTTTATTGTTATTTTTTATTTGTCTATATTATCAATTTGTTTTATTTAATGTGCGACTATAACATTGATAATGTCATCACTGCTGCGTCATTAAAAAAAGGTTATATTAATATTTAATTGTAATGAAAAAAGGTATCGCATAAACGTAGGACTGCTATCAACAGATACTTAAATATTACTTAAAAAAAAACAGATACGAAAATAAACAAATGACGCGATAATATTTCATTGGGCTTTCTAACAATTTGGAAAGCTTCTTCTTTCTTCACCCCCATGATACTACCTGCACTCCTACGTTAATAACAAGAGATTGAAATAACTTTCTTTGTTGCACTTCTTTTGTCGTAGTCATTGTTACCGTCATTGTTTTCAATATATATATATATATATATTCCATTGGACTTCACATTTTCATTGTACACTTGTTATTGAGTCATGCAACGATGATCACTTGTTATTCAATTTTTTTTCCACTTAAATTGTCTAATTTAGTAAAGTTTTATATTGGTCATTCTGTAATATTTTCATATTACTAACTTCAGAAAGGAAGATGGGTTTATGTAGAATTTCAGAAATTTGTTATGAAAAGTTTGTCATAAAAAAACTTCTCATAAATTTCAATAAGTTTGTTCCAAAAAATTTTCTGGAAAAACTTATTTTAAAGGTTGTCTCGAAAAACATCTCGGTATGTTTTGGACATTTTATTCTAAAAGTCTTGATTCAGAAAGTTTGTTCAAAAAGTCTTGTTATGCATATACTATTCTACAAACCTTGATTTACAAGATTCCGTAATAAAGAATTCTAAAATTATCATTAAAATATAGCATACAAGCTAAAATCATCATTTAGAAAATTATCAGCGTGGATTTAAGAATTATGGGAGTGCAGAAAAAGAAAAGCCCTTACCAACAGAAAACGAGATATTTTCTATTCGCCGGCCCAAAGGTGATTCCTGAATCCGGTTTACTTTAACCAAAAATTTATAGGCCAATTGCTAAATACACTTCGTCTTTTCATTGTTACACTATCATTTTTATCTTAAACTAGAGTAAATATATGTGTTATCGTGTCTATTTATATACGTTTTTTAAATATAACATGATATTTATTAACAGATAATAATATTATAATATTATTAAATTAATATATAAAATAAATTTATATGTATTAAATACAAAGTGAAGTAAATGTAAAAAATATAAAGAAATAATTGTTCATGAATAAAAAAAATAGAAAGAGAAAAAATAAATAATTTTATAAAAAATAATTAGAAATAACGGTTAACTTTTAAAATTTTAATATTATTATAAAGAGTAAAATTAAAATTGTGAAATATGAATACAAAACCGAGAACCCAATTTATATATATAGTTATAAATTTAATAAAAAAAATTCTATAAAAGAACTCTGTCTAGATACCAGTAACCAACATTTCCCACACACTCACTCGACCTAAATCCTAAATTGCCATTCATATCTGGACTAAAATTAAAATAATTTAATTTCTTCATAAATTACAAAATTTAATTTCGAGAAAGTCCAAATAAGGGAATTTTTTACGTGTGAATTTATATATAACGTAATTTTTAATTTAAGAAAAAATTATGTTGAATTTTTGTTTTGCTTCTAAAAATACACATGGAGAATTTGCACAACTATAATCATTATTTAAAGAAATTAAGATAGAAAGTTCAATATGGGCTAACATAGTGACTTGGGCCATGGGAACGGGAAAATAAAATTTCAATATCAGGAAGCGAAGAATAAATCGGTTTATCAATTATAATAACGTCCTTAGGATAAAATACGGAGTTGCAGTTTTTACTTTAATATTAATATTTATTATGTTCTTTTTCTTGATCAAATAATTGTTTTGGATTTGAAACGAGTTAAATTGATGAAAATATCTTAATTATATATAGAAATGATAGATATCTTAATTATATATAGTAAGGTAATTGATAATTTGTTGTATGACAAAAACTTTTCAATTAAATTATTTATTTGAAGTTAAAATGATGTATGTCTTATTATCCTTCAAGTTGGGACAGCTTACTCAGCAGCCCATTATGAAAATACATTATAAAATATCGATTCTTGATACATAGGAGAAAAAACAAATACTACGAATGGACTTATCCTAGAAATACAGGAAAACAGACAGAAAAATAGCTAAATATGAGTAGAGATAAGAAAATATAAATATTCTTTTCATATTTAAAAGTAAAAAATAAAAAATAGTGTTAATTATTATTGTAAAAAAAATTTCCGTAATCAAATGTGGTAATACTATAATATATTATAGTTCGGACAATGATATTTTGACAACTAAATTTTAAGGACAATGATATTTTGACAACTAAATTTTAACAATTTTATCTTTTAATCTGTGTTGATATCTTTTAAGTGATTTTGAAATATAAAAAAATAAAAAATGAAAAAATGATAAACTACTTAAAAATATCACGTCAGATCGTAAAAAAAAATTGTCAAAATGGTAAAATTATTTTTCTTAGGGTCCTAATTTCAAGTGAATTGTTTTACAACTTTCTTTTGCAACAGAATATAAATATAATTAATTATATAAAGAATATTGTGTTCTTGGTGTTTTTTCTCTTTTGTTGTGTATATAAAGTATTTGGGTATTTTTCTTCTTTCTTTCATTTTCGTACCGATTAAACCAACAAACTCTTCTTTATTTGTGTTTATTTTTTTTCATGGCAAATACACAAGCATTTATATAGAGATGCATATAATCTATAAAAATCATAACGTAATTTGAAATTAATAGTTTAACTAAATAGGAAAAGGGTGGATGATGTTAAACTGCTAAAAATGTCACCTATGTTTCTACAAATACAACTCAAGAACACTATAAAGTCCCCTTCAACATTAATACACCCTACCACCCACCACAAAAACTCCCGTGGCAATTCCACTCTCATTTTTCGACCCACCACGTACCTTAATGCATTCAAACCCTGCCAAAAGGGTTTTTTTGTTTAAGCTAAATGGAAATACTTTACCAAAATTGACTTTGAATTATAGAATGTAAATCCAGTAGTAAACATTACAACTTGTACTTTTCACTAAAAATGTGAAAATTGTTTTCTTAGCGCCAAAATAACTTTAATAAAATTCAATTTCAAGTATATACTGTTATTTTTTGTGCTGGTTTTTCCGTGCCAAGTAGTGGTCCTGCATGAAAAATCTTTTCGTAAATTTCAAGCATTGAATACTATTATTATTATTGTCTTGGTATAACAGCATACTCAATTTCAACGTGCTACATGGTGACCACTTATTTTCAAAATACTGAACCAATACCAGCCCTACACAAAAACGTCAATACTGTGTCACGCGTACGTATTAATCGTGCTAACCTATTCATTCTAAATCATTCCTGCAACTCTCCCACTAAAATACTTTGGGATCACTTAACAATTTCTGTGATTGAATTGGTAATGACTATTATTAAGAGTGAACTGTAACAGCTTCTGGAATGCCAACAAAAATGGCATTTCCAACTTCGATTTCAATTTTACTCGATTTGACGAGCGAAGCTAAGTACAGCCTTAAATTTTATCGCGACCAAATATCCTATTCTCAAAACTACCATAACTTCTAATTCTTTTAAGAGGATGGTATTGTAATGATCCTGTGTTTCCTTTCCAAACAATTTAAAGGTGCAAATGATCCAAATTTCCAAAATCAGTGTTTTTTTTCATTGCATTCATTCAGTCACAATACTACTACTATGAGACGTTCTTACCGAACAGTACATTTCTCTCTTACAAATCAAGCACAGCTCTAACCTTAACCAAAATTCATCCGGGACAATAGCCATTTACACAAATCACTATCACTAAATACATGTAATATATACGAAAAACTAAAGAAAAAAAAATAATTTAGGAAGGCAGTGGAAGTAGTAGTAAGGATTCGGTTCTGCACAGCTCAGTCTCAATTTGCCTTAATTGGTCCCAAGCGGCAGCTAACCCAACACCACAAACTTAAAAACTCGCATAAAAATTCAACCCAACAATCAAATCTAACTTTGGATGTTCTTCCCTCTGATCTCCATTGTTTGTCTTCTCCCTCAACAATTAGAAGACAAAGTGGACAAGGTTGTGGCAGAGGAGGTTCTGCTGGGGGAGGGTGAGGCGTTGTTGTTCTTCAATACCACAGTTGGTAAAATGCTGGTTTTTCTTCTCTCTCCTTCCTTAATTATCTCTCCCCCAAACAACTCTAACTTCTCCAAGTTGGAGTTATTAGCCACCTTCTTCCCTTTGAACAAAACGGATTCAACGTTCTTCTGCCTCAACATCTCCTCCGAAACTGCCAACAAATCCGTCTCTGATTTGCAGGACTTCACCTGCGGGCCCTTGTTCGCCTTCGACATAACACCGTTTGACTGAATCCGCACATAATTGTTCATCCGACAATCACCAAATGCCATTGATACGGCTTGATCAACCTGCATTATTTTATTTTCGTTCCCATCAGAATACATATCTAAACCAATAATTAAAGTAAACCAATTCATTCATTCTTTTTATTATTCTAGTTACATATAATTATATAACCAAATATGTCGGGTGTGTTTGTAAGGTAGTTAACACATTTATTGTCCTCTCTCTCTAACTACCAAATTAATTAAAACTTCATGTTAACAAAGCATATTTTAGCATATGATTGTATTGTTATTTTTATTATTACATTTAGTTTATAGGGGATCAAAAGTAACTGGGTTAATTATTGGTATCATAATGATTTCTTTAATTAATCTAAAATGTTTAATTAGAAGAATAAGACTAGAATGTCATTAACTAAACTGTGAATTGCAATGCGTTTTATTTTATAAGATAAGAATGCACATAAAACATGAAGATTATTAAATTTGGTAATTCTTACCATATCAGAAGCACCTTCGCCAGCTATCTTTACGAAACCAGACGGTGATTTAACGGCGTTAAAGTCTGACTCTCCGTTGCCGAGGGAGAGGACGAGAAGGTCAGAGACGCCGTTACAGAAAGGGAACTCGTGTTTGTTATTGAGCACGTGCGTGATGGCGGCAGCTGTTGGATTGTTCATCGCAACGCCTCCATCGACGGCCACTATCTTCGTCCTGCCGTCGACGGACCGCATCACGGTGGGGCCCGCGAAGGAAGGGTCAGCTGACGTTGCAGCGCACACGTCGCTCATCTTGAAATCGTAGCCGTCCATTTCCAGCGCATCGGCGCGCGAGAAAACAAACGGCGCGCGCGTTACGAGGTCGTAGCACGGGATCAGCACTGGCTTCACGGTGTCCCTAAGCGTGCACTCGCCGAACGTCTTTCGGAAGAGCTTCTCCGCCTTGGACTCGGGCCGGAGCACTCGACGGAGGATCCCCGGCCGGCGGGAGATCTTGCGGCGGTTGTCAGAGAGGAATTTCAGCGCCTCCTCCGCGGTGAACAGCGGCTGGCCATCCTTCCCGCGAGTGAAGAGCAGAGCAGCGAGGACACCACCGACACCAGAGCCGGCAGCAGCGTCGAAGAAATCGGCGACGCGCGAGTTCGCGTCGCCAGACTTGCGGCGAAGGCAAGCCTCCAGGTGTGCAAGGGACTTTGCGGCAAGGATGCCTTCAGTGGCGCCGGCGCCGTCAATGCAGAGGATCCTGACTTTGCCGGCGGTGTGTTTCGCCGGTTTCGCGTTTTGAAAGGAATTGGTGCGATTTTCGGCGTCGCCGTAGCCGAAGAGGAAATTGTTCTCGAGAATGGAGAAGATTTCGTTTGTGAGCTTGTCAACTTCGAAGTTAGAGTCAATCATGTTGAGGTTCATTGGAGATGTGGGCATTGCCGCCATTTCTGCAGTTGGAGCGAAGTTTGTTTTAGAGAGAGAAGTTGTAGAGAGAGAGAAAGAGGTTTCGAGGAGAGTTTGAGTTTTGTGTTTGTGTTGTTGAAGAATTGTGATGACGAAGAAAGGTGTGGAAGGTGGGTTTATATAGTGGTGAATGAGAGTGAGTGAATGTGACGATCGAAGAACATTCCACCTCCCCGTGGTGGGCGATTAATCGGCACGCGATTTGTGTTTTTGTTTTTCTCTCTTCTTTTTCTGAATTTAATATTGCGTGTTAAGGGATTGGGCAGAGCGAGCGAGGGAACTGTTTTTGAGATAGATGGTACTTTAGAAAATAGCAATAATTTAATAAACTACCAATTTCATCTTTGCCTGAAAATATTAAAATGAAAAAAATTGTAGACATTATTTTCCAACAAACAACTATGGTGTATTTATAGTAAAGTTTAACAAAAGAGTATGTGTTATGAAAAATGTTGAAATGTAACCGAAATGTGGTTTAATGTTGGGAGGGAATTGTGTTTGAGATGGGTGGAACTGATGGCACTTAAAAAAATGAAGAGAAAAGCGATGCGTTGAAAGGAAAGTAAAATGAGGAGAGCAGAAACAAAGTTAGAATTGAAGGACTTTATGGTGTGAATTTAAAATGTTGTTGGTGGGTACAGTGTTTGGTTAGTCTTCTTTCTTCTTTTTGTGTTGCACCCTTTTCTTCCGTGCTGTTGCTTTATTCCGGTTGCTTTCAATTCAGATCGTAAATTTTAAAACTTAGTGGGGGGAATGTCATGGTGCTGTTACCAAACGGAACTCTCTTCTTCTTATTTTAGTCTTTCACAACTATAATATTCAGTTTACCATTGTTTAATTAAAAGTGTTTTGGTACACTAAGTCTTTTTTTTCAATTCTTCTTGGAAGTGGTAAGAGAATGACATGTTAAAAGTATTGTTATGGATATTGTTATTTTTTAGGTGTTTATTATTCGTTAAATCTCATTCAGTTCTAGATATAATTGATTTGTCACTTTTCAGAAAATATGATCTTCAAAAATTTTATAAATAAGAGTTAAATATTTTTTTTCTTAATATTTTTTTGCTGAATTTTGTAATTAGTTTTTTTCTTTAAATTATAAATCAATTTAGTCTTCGTCCTTAAAGATATGTGCTTAATAATTTTAATCAAATTTTATTAAATTTATTTAACATTTTATATGTATTTCTCAATTAATATTGAATTTAAAATTTGTTAAATACAAATAAACTACTTGAACGATATCATAAACATATTGAATGAAAACTTCACTAACTAATTTTAATATTCATTCAAAATTAAAGAACAAAAAATATATTTAATTTTATAAATAATTTTAAAATCAACCGAGTTTTATAATAAAACCTCTTCTATACATAAGATAGTATAATTACATTCAACCATTGTTTTATAATAAAACCTCTTTTATACATAAGACAGTATAATTACATTCAACCATAACATTCTTAGCTCTTATTTTTAACAAGAATAAGTTTGGTGTGTTTTCAATTAAAAACCGGTTTTAGCAATTTTTTTAATTTTTTAATTATTTTAGTTAATCTCTTACTTTTTAAATATTTATCAACTCTAGTAATATTTCATTATATAATATTTCCATATATAACATATTGACATGAAAAATTTTAATGTCAAATATAAAGAAAATATAATATCATAAAAAATTTAATATTCAAATGAAAAAATTATAATTATAAAAAATTCAAAAATAGATAATCATATATATATATATATATATATATATATATATAATGTGTGTGCGTCTTACTGGTATTTATATTTAATAAATTTATTTATTATTCTTTGACACAAATTCAACCAAATATCTATGAATATGAATTTATTTATTCACCTATACTACAATTTATATAAAGATATTTGTATTTTGAAAACTCAATTATCCTTCTCCAACTCTTTATGTCCTTTCAAAACATAAAATGTCTTTTTTTATTGTGCTGACAAAAAGAATACTTTCACATTATAAATTCAATATAGCATGCTCTCAAATGTTGAGATTCAGTTTTTTTTTTTGTCGGAGTCAAATTTTATCTTTATAAAGTGTAATATAGATACTTTTAAATGGTTTTGAAATATAAAAAAATATAAAAAAATAAGAAAATGAAAAATTATTAAGAAAATTCAATCTCATATATTTCAAATTGTACAAGAAAGTTATCAAAATTTAATTATTAAAAATGATTTTCTTAAAATTATATAACATGACATTTAAGATGTTAATCCACATAAATCATTTAAGTTTCAAATCTTAAAAGATTGATTGTCATAAATAGTACTTTAACACATTTATAGTAAGTAAATATGATATCATTTATTTATTGTCTTTGGGTGAAAACATTTAGAAAAAGCAATGGTTTGGCTTTGATGCAAATTTATTATTTTATATTTTTTTAAAAATTTATCATACCTGTTAAATTATTTATAATTTAATTTTTTTATATTTCGCTCTTATTAATTTAAAGAATCATACCTTTTTATATTTTGTGTTCTTTATTTTTATCATTCTCTATTTTAAATCCGTCTTTAGCCTTTGTTTAGATCAAGAAATGTATTGTGGCCACTAACGGATATGTGAGTATTTGAGATGTTTGTTTCTGCATGTTTGGGGAGGAGTGTTGCGACGAATTGAGAGCGATGAATACAATGAACCATCTTACGTTTTGAAGAGATGTGCAATTATATATTGTTCAAGTTCTTTTGAAAGACTTCAACAACCTCTCCATTCACGTGAAAGCAAAAATTTGTTGCTTATGTCGTTTTTATTCTCCCAATTTTCTTATTTCATTCCATTACTTTTTAAGTATAAAATAACACTAATAATAATAATTTCACTATTTATATTTAAATTTATCACCTTTATCCTCATGAATAAAATGATAATTATATAATTTTATTCATTACAATATTTTTTAAATCTATCATACATAAATATATATAAGTTTTGATCTCACATCTACTTAAATTATATCATATTTCTCTTAATTCAAACAATATGATAGTCCCCTTTTTATTCTCTTAAATTCATCTATTCACTCTTTCTCAAATTCTCACTCAAATCCAAACACACCACTAAAATTTAGAATAATTTAAGTAAAAAATAAATGAAATAAAATCCATCAATATAGTTTATAGGATATTTGAGTGAAAAAGAAATGAAAAAACATGAGTTGGAGGGATGAAAGAGTGAAGCTACGTAGACATACTTTAGACAGTGTAGTGTAGGCACCAAACTTGTACGGTCACTATTCCATAGCCTCATAGCTCATGGTTTTCCTTTTTTGGACTCTTTCAAGTCTCTTCTTCTTCTTATCATTCTCATTCACACACTCACCAAAGGGAAGGTCGGTTATTTTGTCTTTCATCCTCCGAAAAAAAAACACAAATCATTCTTCTAACATTTTTACCACCTTCTAACTACAATACAAGTTCCACCCATCATTTCCAATAATAATACCATACTTCTCATTCTCAAAACAACTTCAATCTTGTTTCATTGATACAATAGTGCCAAGAATGTCAATATTTTAAGAAAAATATAATATTTTTTTTATTTCTTTACCACGTTGAATGATTTATTATACGGAAATTTTTTACGCGTAGCTTGGTCATCGATTATTTTTAGGAATATTGTGAAAAATGTAATCAGAAATCTATAGTAGAGTTGAATCCAATAGTGAAATAAAAAAGAAAAAGATATCGTGTTATTAAGATGGTTAAATAAAACATTCATAAAAAAATATAAAACATTAAAAGATATTACTATAAAAATGGTTAAAATAAGATTTGAACTTGGAATTTCATTAAATTGGAATTTCGTCGCCATTATATAAAGAAACATTGGCCCAAAAATTTATGAAGAATGCTTTTGATGTCGAGATTTAAATGCATTAGGCCATTCACAACCAAAGAGGGACGTCCCACGTGTGCAAAAACCAATTGTTGGTTATGAAATAATGAGAGCAGTGCCAAAGATACTCATATGATATTTTCTTTGGTGTGTAATTGCAAATTTATTTTTTATTCTAGTTAAATAATAAATTTTAAATTAACTGATTTGTTCATACAAAATTACATTTTTATATTGTATTATTGTTAATCGCTTTTACATTTATAAATTGTGTTCGTCCTGCTAGTTTAAACTGTTAAATAATGCAAATTAAGTTGAATTATTTTAAATTTTGTGCGTGATCACATTTTTGTTTGTTCATTTTAATCTATTAGTTGTTGGATGAAGTCACACGATAGCCTAAGCAATGTATGAAAAAAAGGAGGTTTCAGTATGAACTTCATATAAGGGCAGACATAATTCATAATAAAGTGATGTAAATGTAAAGGCATATTTCAGTAAAGATGCAGATACACTGAAATTAATGAATTAAATCGGTTAAAAGAATGTTGGATTACAAGACATTACACGTATAAGAACAAGATAAATTTCTTTTATTGGTAAAACGAAACGACAAGAGCAATCAACATATGTTTTTTTATTTTATGTTTTGGGATATATAAAACAATCTTTATGTTTGTAATTTTTATTTTTTTTATATTTGTAAAAGGATCGAACATCCAAATATTTTCTATAATCAATTAATTCTTTATTTTTGATAAAAAGTGTATACTCATAAATAAATAATAAAATGTTGAGACTTTTTTATATAAGTTCATATGTAAATTGATGTACAAAATGTTTAAAATTGAACACTAACATATTTCTAAAATGAGGTTTTTACTCACTCATATATTATTATCTTGTCTTTGTTATGTGTTGTTTGAGAGAGGATTACCAGAAACATAAATCACTAATGAGATATGAACCCAATTTACATATAAGGGATTGACATCACCTCTAATTCAAAACTTTAAAATCTTAAAACAATGAGTTTATAAGTCTTCATCCTTATATGGTGTTCAATTTATTCATTTTTACTTAATGTAAAATTTAGATTCATACTCACGTTCTTTGCCATCTTTTTCATTGGTTAGTGACCAATATAAGAAATCTTCACTTTTGAAATCCATAACATTTACATCAGATCTAATATAAAATCAATAGTACATCCAATGTAAAATGTCTAAAACGTATAATGTTGAAATTCTTGATTTCAGTAAATGAATTAATAATATAACAACTTTTACGGAATATAGAAATCAAGCCATATATGTAAATGTGGAATCATGCAAAACCGTTTCTCTCCCAGATTTGGATAAAATAAAATAGAGAGAGAAAAGTAGGAGAAGACAAGCATTAATGGGAGAACGTGCGTTTACAAGTTGCCATAGGAATCAGTACTAGAAATAAATTGATGGATTAAATCTCGTAACATTAAAATCTCTTTTCAAGAATTGTACTTTGAATTTGCAACTTGAATGAATACAGAACATAGACTACTAACTAGACTGTGGTGGGTAGGGCAATAATATTACAGTGATTATTTCGATTGGGGAGAGTAAAAGAAAGAAGGGAATCCAACAACAACACATCGTTAATGTTGGATTGTTAAGGATGTTCTTGAGTGGTAGAAATAGTAAATGTAAGAATATGTTACGTGAAAGAAAGTTGATTGATATTTTGGACAGTAATGTTGGGGATGAGATTCGGTATCAGGCAGGGAGTGTTACGTCGCTGGTGAAGAGCATTGGTGGGTAGTGTAAGGGTCAGAGGCAAAATCTGAGTAGGGCCTCTCACAAAGATGTGGTCTCACTCACAGATCTTACCCTTTTTCTCTTTCTCTTCCATGCATTCTACGCTCGTACCGACAATGAATCGTTTCTTCTCTTCACTTTTTCTATCTCTCTAATTTCTCCACTTTATGATGTTCTTGTTTTAAGGCGAAAACAAACAAAATGCCAGGTTCACCGTAACACAGATTAAGCCATACCTACGTATATCTAACAATTGAAAAATCACACAGCTCAATCATGAAGATCTCTTGAATATTGTGGCGATGTATCTGTTTTTAGTATTAAAAAATAATAGTTGACCCTGGCCCCTTCTCTAAAATACAGTTTGAGTGACAGTACCACTCTCTCAAACCGTACCATAGAAGTCCATTGACGCGTACCAGTGTACCAACTGCTAGTGCTTAGCTGTGCTCATCAGACTCGAGCTATGCCAAAACCACAAGGTTGTACAAAAATCACATACATCATCTCAACTTGTTGCTACAAATTTGTTTCATGGAACACAAAAATCAATAAACAAAAAAGAAATAAAAACAGAACAGAAATGAAAAAAAAAAAACACGTCTGGTATTGAAGTAAAATGAGTACAAATAGGTAGCTAAAAATGTTTGATTTATAATAAAATAATAGGAAAAAAATGAACTGTTATGAATTTTATCGATCAATCTTGATTTTTTTTCCTTGTTTATCTTTTCTATTTTCATCGCAAAATTGGTATTTTATGTAAATTTTAATGTATTTCCTTACAAATTAGTGATGAAATTATTGTTCATAGGATTAACTAATATGATATGAAATTTCATATTTTTTATAACAAAAATAACACATTTTCATTAGTTTTCTTTCTTTTTCCTAATCATGTTATTGAACCGTTGACGATCAACTAATTGAGGGTGTGTTTGGTTTAACATTGAATAATTGATTCCAGCTGAATTAATACTTCAAAATGCAGAAGTAAGAATTAGTTGATTCTCATCCAACGGAAATTTTTTACTCTTTAATTGATCTTGAAAACCAAACACATACTGATTCCGCGTTAGAGAATCAATTCTACATCACTTTGATACAAAATCAAACATGCACTGAATGTTACAAAAAAGATTTGTAATAATGTTTGTCTTGACTTATATATTGTAAATTGATTTTATCTCTAGTTGATTGGATCTCTAACACACCTCTCACATCGAGACATAATCATTTTCAACATGAAACTATATACTATATATTCATACATGATTCGACAACAGATAACACAATAAACTCAACATACTACAATTTTTGTTAGGATATAATTTTTAAATGATTTTGATATCATTTTAAAAAATAAATTTTAAATGTAACCTAGCCTTACTAAATCGATTCCTAAGATAAGGTTTGTCCCAACTTATCTTTAGTTGATGTGAGATCTCTAACAAATGAAATAATGTCTAGATTTTGTTCATCATAGTTATAAAGACTTAGGGATGGTAAAAATACTCGTGCCCGTGAGTATCCGTGGATAAAATCCGTGACAGATAGTTGGTATTAATACCTGCTTATAAACGGGTCGAGTGCAAGTATCATACTATCCGTACTCGCGGATACCAGTTACAAAAAAAAATAAAATTGAAATTAAATTTATGTTTTATTATGTTAAATTCAATTAAAATTATATTTATATTTATATTTTATTAAATTAAAATAAATTTAAATTAAATTAATATTCAATTTAATTTAATTTATATATTATTTTACATTTTTTTGTAATTTTATTTAAATTTAATTTTAAATGATTATAAAATATATATTTTTTTAAATATTTGCGAGTATACACGGATATTCACAAGTTATAAAATATCTGTGGATATTTTTAAACCGGGTACCTACACGGGTAACGAAACATGTAACATGCACATTTTTTTGTTGTGGATCGAGTTACGTGTAGGCACTGTCCATATTTGACCCAACCGGTTGTCATTCCTAATAAAGACTAATTTTTCAAGATATGGAAAAAATAATTCTTTTAATGTCCATGTTTGTAAATTTATGGAGTATAGTTATATATCCACCACAGTATACCACACAATCTGAAAATGGTATAAAAGATGGAGAATGAGAGAAAAAAAAAAGGAAAATGAAAGCGATGAGGCCAAAAGTGATAGAAATGACACATGATATTGTTGACACATTATGATTTACGATTTGGTTGTGATGGAATCGAATACTTCTGAGATGAAAATTATATGTAGACGTGTACTTGCTGGGGAGAATGACAAGTAGTCAAATACGTACACATGGGGTCAACCGAAGGACGAAGGTCACAATTTGAGAGCTGTATGAGGCACCCATACTCATAAATTACCAACCAATCAAAGGTTAACTGTTTTCACTCTGTCGGCGCCACATCATGAATTCCTTCATTAACTAATTCTTCAATTCAAATTATTTCAATCTTATGGCAAAAACTACACTTCACTTTATTTTTCTTCATTAATATTAATCCTAAACTACTCTCACTATACTTCCTCTTATCCCTTGTCCCTTTCCTTTTGCTCTCTTGTTACGAGGGCGTGCTCAAATTATTATTCGAATAAATAGTTTATTTATTTATTCTATATATCACTAAACACACAAAAAATACTTTTATGGTTGACTTTTCAATGTGAAGAGCAAAAAGTAAGAGTTGACTCATGCTCTGTCATAACAAAAAGTCATAAGATGGAATAGAGTTTTGGAGTTAATCCAACAAATTAGCTAAATACATTATCCTATTATATAGTTTTAAATTGAACGATCTAATAAAAAAAGAAGCTTCAATAGGTGTAGTTGGAGCCCAGTTCTTCGGTTGAGGTCAACTTGGATCTATTCCCCTAACCGATGTAAATGATTGTGATCACAAATTAAGTTGAATCACACTTCACAATCCATCGTTTTCATGTTGTCGTCACCCAATTACTGCCGGAATTAACAAGGATTTCGGGAGTGATTGATCTAACTCACTAACCCAATCCTCAATGGGTCCTTTTCTCCAATGTGACAGCAAAATCATGATCCAAAATCTCACCAAAAACCTAAAAGAGAAACATGAAACTGGTCGAGAGTGAAATGTTTCGCTTTTCCTCGCTCCTTAGATGGCGGGTCAAAAAAATCATAACAAGTATATGTTTTTACGCTTTTCCTCGTTGCCTTGCTTTTCACTTAACTTAATTATCCGTGTTTAATTACTCTCGCAATGGGTCCACACACACATATGTTGGATAAAATAAAAATCGTTTACTTTCCTAACGATTTCCTCGTACAGTCACCGACGCCCAAGTGCAATGGTCTGAAAAATAAAATGGAAAATGTTTGTAGGGTGGGATATTTGTGAATCTTGGGCATGTATGTGGGTGGGGACACCGTCAAAGGTAGCGTTAGGTGAGAATAGAATTTGCATTTGCATGTCAAACAAACTTAATTAGAAGCCAACATTGTCGCCACCAAGTGTTGTCGGGGCCACCACCGTCCGTAATCCAATTAATTAGTATCACGCTTCTTTCTCACCGGACAAAATGGGTTTGTTTTAGGGTCCTTGATCATGAGTTTAGCCCTTTAATCATTGAGGTTTGTTAGACTAAAAATATGTTTCTGTATGTACATAAGTATGTGAACCTCTCAATAAAGTGTCTCACAGTGCAAAATTTGGCCTTGCCCACACGCTTGTATATTTACACATTCCATGGGGGACCATGCTTTTTCGTGTCCCTTCAAATATCAAAATCTTTGACTCTGGGCAACATTATGCAAAGCTCTATATTGCTCATACCTTTCTTAATTGCTTCTACTGTTTACGGATACAAACTAACAATTCAATTGGATTTATACACCTACCTTTTCAAATACCATTTTGTTATCAATTTTAATATCATTAATCTTTTCCTCTCGATCGTCACCTTCCAACTTCACTTTATCTTATATAGGCATTTTGTTTTTTTATCTTGCACACGGAACACAATGTTAGTATGAAAAGATAGATTGCATGACTCAGAAACTGACAAATCGTTTGTTTGAGCATTAATGTACTACATTCTCTGTGGTAATTAGGACTCAAATTTATATATTATCAAGGAAAAAACGAAATTATGAGAGACGATCTAATTTAAAATATCAAGTTAAGTTCTTTAATAAAGATTAGTTATTTTTAAGGTTAATAAATATTTTCTACTGCAAAAATAAATTTAATATTGGTCCATCCTGCTAAAGGTAGTAATATATTTTGGGATTTCCAAATTAGGTTCAGAAATAAATTTTAAGTTTGTTCCTTTTTACTAATAATAGATTTCTTAATAATTGTTTTCAAGGTTTATAAATGTAATTGTCAGACATGTCAAAAGAATCCGTATTTGCAGTTATCTGCAAATAAAATCTGTAATGAGGAGGAAATGAATATTAAAAATGAATATCCGTAGGTAATAAGTACGGATATTTTGTATACCGTATGTTAACGGGGTGGGTACGAGTATTATAGTATCCGTACCCGTGGATATTCGTACTCACTATATTTTAATTTAAATTAAAAAAATAAAAAAAATATATGAAAACATAGATACATTGATTTTGAATGGGTTATTTTTTATCAATTGATTTTAAAAAATTTCTATTTATTTGTAAATTGTCATTCAACACTATTTCAATGGATTATTTGCACTTTGTTTGAAATTTATAAATATTATGCATTGTATTTTTATTTGAAATTATGATTAGAAGTTGTTGTTAAATATTAATTCTTTTTTGTAAATACCTATGAATATTAAAAAAATATGCAGGTACCCGCATAACGAATACCCAAACAGATATAGGTAGGACAAATTTTTATTCAATCGATAATGTATATTGGAACTACTATCTGTACTCAACCTGTCTTATAACATCCCTAATAATTCCTCACAAACATTAGAATGACTTTAAAATTTCTAGCTTAAACATGCTTTTAGCTTATGCTGTAACATTTTGACACAAAAAATCCTCTGGTGCTCGATAAGTAGTTTGTTTTGATACAGTTAATTATGTTTTTTATTGTTTAAAAATTAAAATTAAAGACAGTTTAAATATTTTAATTTTAATTTTCTAATTCAAATGTGATGATTAATCTTAAAAATATTATTTCAATTAGAACAATTATGTACAAAGTTCACGTGTCATGTCTTTGAAAGTTTTTCTTTAATTTATTAAGTTATTTAAATTTGTATTGAATATGATAAATATTGTTTCAGAAAAATAGTCAAAGTTGACAATGAACTTGAGTCCCGAAATATATGTTATTTTCTAGATCTATATTTAGATATATAATAAACTCTCTTTTTTATCATTCATCACAATTCTACTAAATTCAAATTGGTTAATTGTTTCTCATGAAAAATGTTTATAAAGTGTGCAGAAAATTTACAGAAAAATGCTTATATAATATATAAAAAATTTGCCCGAGAACATCTCACAAATTACAGTAATAACACTGTTACTAATTAAAGTATTACAATTTCATTACAATATCTTGTGAATTTTTTTTGTTATATAAAATGGTAATGTCATTATCATTGCCGTTTAAATGGTACGCAGTTGCTATCATCTTGTAATGTCTGCATGATATTCAGCACTTCTGCATCAACATTTGTCTCTTGAAGCTGTTCCTTTCATTGGTATTATTATAACAAAAGCTATATGATAGCAAAATGTATGTAACCGACGATAATTGCATTTTTTTTTTCAAATTATTGAACTATATTTTTTTATGTACGCTGATATTAATATAATTTAAGACTTGGTGGTCATGATTTAATTCTACAACCAGTTCATAGTTCTTTTGACACACGTATAACAAGTAAACTATTAAAGTAATTGCATATTAAATAATTTTTTGTGCCTGAATGTTAAGAGGAGTAGATTTAACAAATTTGGTTAGTATTTATTTAGCCAATGTCAACTTTTGCATAAAGAAACTTAAGAAAGACTCAAAATAAAAAAGTGGACAATTAACTTATACATTGAAATTAGCTTAACCAAAGTATTGGAAAACACCTTTATAAGTTTTTTCATCTCTATGCTTTTCAATCAAATCCTACTCAATACCATGTCATTCAAGTTCTTCAATCAGTTCTATTTGAAAAAACAACAACAATAGAAAAAAAGATATTACAAAAATATAATCTAAACATTAACTTTTGGAAAATTCCAAAATATGTGCATGTAGTTTTTCTTTTTTGTTACTTTTTGTTCATAGAGCAACAATGCGCTCTGTAATTCACAAAGGAAGATGATATGTTTTATCTTTTGACTCTTCAACAATGCAAATAATAGTTAAATTATTTTTCTACTAGCTAGAGTAACATCATATTTTCTTCTCCATGACATCGCATTTTGTTAGTAATAGCATATCCATAATCCTACTGAGAAACTTGGTAATTGATTCACCATCGTTCATTTGTAGTAACTCGAAATCCCTCCTCATTTTTTCTTCACTAAATTCCAAATGTGTTTATAAGTATCTTTTTGCAAATAATAGTCTTCACGAATAAAAGAAGATCAATAGACTAGAAAATATAATGTTTTGGTTACGTCTTTTAGGTTTTCTAGTCTCAAATTTTGTTTTCTGTGCATCTGTATTAATTAGCAGTCGGTGATCTTCTTGAACTCTAAATTCAAATATCGGTACTCTAATTATCGAAAAATAACAACTCTTTCAAAATTGGAATCAGTGAGCATGGGATATGATAATTAACTAGGAAGGAAGAGAACCGATGAAAATCATAAGGCTCTTGACACAGTTGAATACGAGTTTCTCTGTTTTTGAGAACAAATAAATGTTATATTAGAAGCTGAAAACATATATATAAGCAGGAATACAACAAGTACTACACGTCATCTTAAAATTTTGGAAACTACGTATTACTCGAAAAACCTCACTAATATGGATGACATTACCTAATATATTATATATTTAGTTATTTTAATTTCACCCTATTAGATTACTTTTATATAAAAAGAGTACAAAAAACATGTGTAGGCATGGACATGGAAAAGTCAACATAAGAAAAACTTTTTCTGCTGTTTTGGTTGTTCCAATCCTGAACATAGTGTTGCTACAACTACTTCAAGTTATTTATTAATATTTATGTCGCCATCTATTAGTGACTACTTTTCTAACCTAACTAAACATGCATAATCATGGACCGAAAGCAAATACCTCCCTGTTAAGTATGTTAGCCTTGAATTTAAAAAATGTTGAATCACAAAGTTGGTTACGTGTAAGCCGATAAGAAGTGAGTAATAAAATGTTTTTGGTTCAAAGTTTTGGTAGGGGAAAACACAACCTACGGCAATGGAGTAACAAGACAAGATTTATACACATAAAAAATTGTGTGTGTGTGTGTGTGTGTTTTGTGTGGGATGAAAAGGCAAGTTAAATATGGTTTAAATAGTGTGCCATGTCGGATGGTTGAGAATAGTATACAGAATTGATGATGAACAGAGGGTTTGTATTATTGCGCAGCATCTTATCTTATACGGAAAACAATGGGTTTGATATTGAATAATGACAAGTACACACAGAGACATATTCTAGATATAAATAAGAAAAACTACACGTGTGAAGAAAAGAAAGGCGAAAAAAAGGCATGATTACGAGAAAGACCAAAATAGGGAAGATGACATTCCTGGACTGAACAAACTTTCACGACCAGTACCCACAACAAACACCCCATACATAAAATATGAACTTTGGAAGGGGTGAACTTAATAATAATAAAAAAAATGAATTAAATTGTGATTGGGTTATTAAGTATGATGTAAAATTGAGGTTGTTGTGATATTATAATGTTTGTGCAGATTGGTTGGGGAAAAAAAATGTGAGGGTGAGATGCATGTATGGGGGCCAGCAGAAAGAGAAGGGTCTGGTTGGAGATTCCTTACCGACAGTTTTGTGGGAGGGGCTGGCATGCATGGGAGATACCAGGTACCTCTGTGGTGGCCTGCTCAATCTTTGTGCAGATTACGTTCCACTCAACACGAAACTTCAACCAAATCGCATTCTAATTTTTTAAAAGGAAACTATTGGCTACCATCTTCTTTTTATCCTAACTTCACATCATATTTTTGGATCTCATATCTGCTCAACAGTGCAAAATCTTTAATAACTGTGCATCACAGAGTCTGCCCATCATGCAACATTATTTAAAAGATGAGTTAACCCCGAGAGTAGTAAAAAAATTATGCTACAATAACAAAAATCTAGAAAATATTTTAATTACTCATGTGCTCAATAGTTTCTAAACTGATAAAATTATACAAGCAAATCTCCGTGTATTTAATAATTTACTTGTTAAACTAATATATTTTAGGGTTAAATATGTTTTTATCCCTCAAGTTTCAGTAAAATTTGAAATTAATTTCTCTTCAAATTTTTTATCAATTTAGTCTTTCATATTTAAAAATACTTGACTTTAGTTCTTTTAACCAAATTTTATTAAGTTTATCTAATGTTTCAAGTGCATTTCATGAAAGTATTCGAATTGTTTACACCCTTTGACACATTTTCGCTTTAATGTTAACTCAAATATTATCATAAAATGCATTTAAAATGTCAAATAAACTTAACAAAATTTGGTAAGAAGGACTAAATCCATGTATTTCTAAAAATGAAGACTAAATTGGTATAAAGTTTTGAAGATGGACTAAATCCAAAATTCACTTAAACTTAAGGGACAAAAACATATTTAACCTTATATTTTATTAGGAGAAAGGTTGTTTGACACCATTTGAGGACCATTTGACAACTCTTACAAGGGTAAAATAGTCTTAATAAGAGTTAACTTTTATATTTTTAAAAGAAAGAAAAAGTGAATAGTAATGAGAGACAGTGTCAAATGGTAGTAAAAAAAAAATGGTCTCAAAAGACCAATGTCCATTTTATTAACGTTCAAAAACATATTTAAATGTTTTTTAATACTTAAAAGTCTGATGACATATTTTTTGTTTTGCGATAATATTTTGAATTGGAGAATATGTAGGAATTAGAGATTAGTTAATTTTATTTTCTAGGATTTCAACTTTGATTTATTAATCATATAATTTGTAACTTTAAAAAGCATAGAACAAAGGATTGGATCTTGATACCAATCTCGGCTGTGTATTTTTCCACGTTGCGGAACTGAGTTGGGTATGTATGATTCTCGCATGGCCCGTTGATTTTGAGACTAGTTTGAGTCACAAGTCCATTATATCCAAACTCTGTTGGATATGGGTAATATTCAGCCTTTTCTTCCTGCACTTCAAACATTTCTAATTCCACCCCCATAATTTTAAAAATAATATATTTTTATTCGTGTTCCAGTAATCAGTTTTTGTGTTTACTAATTACCCAGAACCTGCTTGCCATTCGTCCTCTCTCCTTTTCATATATATATGAGATGAATCAGTTATCTCCACTGCCTCTGTTTCCGATTCTCCCTCTTGTCAGTTAACCCTCTACTTGATTCGCTACTCTTTTCCAAAGATTCCGCCAAAACCTCTCCTCGAATATAGGGATATCTTTCACGGGTTTTAAGGACACGTTGCATCTCCCTTCACTCTCTTTGGGCCACATTCTTTCATTGGGCTACTTCTCTTAAGCTACCTATTGGGCCACGTCACTGGTCCATCTTTCGTATGTCGACCGAGCTATCCGACCTTCTGTGTTCATGTTTTTCCCAGATGTTGAGCTTGGTCTTATTTGAGGTCGGAATCCGAGCTCAGTCTTGCCCGTTCTGCCTGACCCGGTACACAGCCCTCCGACCTTTCGTCGAGTCCACTAGACTAAAGGTCGCTTCTACTGATTTGATTGGATTGGACCTCTCTGACAGCATTAATTACGCCTCACCTACTTTGCTACACGTGTCAAATATCGGCTAAAGCGTAATGTGTGATCTAACGGCCTACTTTGAATGGAAAAAGTAACCGTTCCAGTTCCTTTCTTTTCAATTTCTTCAGAACGTTGTTGAGACGCTCATACCTCAAACGATCCTCCTTCTTCCTCCCTTCTCCGTTTCGCGTTTCATCTTTGCTCCAGGTACGTTAATTTCCCATTTTATGCTTCTTTGTTTTTATCGTTTTCTTTGCTGGTATTTGAACCTTTGTATTGTGTCTGCCCTTTGAGACTCTTGACCCCTAGAGATTCGTAAGCGGTTGGGGTTTACGCAAAATTTCCTCATAGCCAGACTCAAGCTTTGCATATTCATTGCTTTCCCTGCTTCAGATTAGACCTTCTGCCAGTTATTCTTCTTCTTGTTTAAGGTTTAGGTTTTTCTTGAGATGACTTCATACGACTCGCAGTATACTTGGGCCCCTTTGAGTTTGAAGAGGGAATGCACTAGTTTATGCACGATGAAAAGGATAAAAGCCTTTCGGGATAGGCAGGCGTTATGTAAAGATGATGAGAAGGATGTACTCGTAGGAACTTGTGAGTTGGATGAACCCGTGTGCAGGGATGGTACCCTTCCCCCTCTCCAAAAGTTTACCTTTGTTTATGCTACCCTTTTTGAAAGGCTAGGGTTCCGACTTCCTTTTAGCGATTTTGAGAAAGACTTGCTTACTATTCTGAATGTGTCACCTGCGCAGCTTCATCCTAATAACTGGGGTTTTGTCCGAGCTTTTCAAATTTTGTGTTCTGGTTTAGAGATCCAACCCACAGCCCCCATGTTCCTCTATTTCTTCGAGTTGAAGCAGAACTCCCCCAAACAGTTTTGGGCGTCTTTGAATAGTGTGAGTGGTCGAGGTCTTCTTACCCTATTTCAGTCTTCGTATAAGGGTGGAAAGGGCGCTTTCTTGAAAATCCTTGCTCCCGAGCATAATGCTGCTTTGCTGGAGGGTTTTCCTCTGTATTGGACTAGACTTCCTACTCCGCAAAGTGCTCGCCAAATGGAAGAGCTGAGTTTGACTGAGAGGGAAAGCTGTGCTCGATTGGAAGGTTTAGAGGTCATCTTTGACATACGTAAAATACTAGACCTCGAGTATCGCAGAGTAGACTTAAAGTTGTTCATCGGTATATGCCCAACCTATGAGTTTCCCTATTTAGATCATTCACCTTCGTATTGTAAACTGATTTTGCTGCTTTTGATTCTTTTTTCGCAGAGCGACAGATGGCTTTATCACAGAAAGAACTGCTTCGCCGCATAAAGCAGAAAGAGACTGCAAAGGTCGGGGCGACTTCTAGGACCAGGAACTCTTCTTCGAAAGGTCTGGTTTTAGAAAGTGACCAAGAGACCACGCAGAGCGATCCTAAGTTAAAGAGGAAACGAGCTGATCTGGTGACACTAGAAACGTCGGACTCTACCGACCATGCTCCTATTGGTGCTTTAAACCCTAAAAAGAGCTTTTGGGATGAAAAGTTCACTCACTTGGCCCATGGTCGTGCTAATAACTATTTTTCGGCTGATGATGAGCTTCTTTCAAGTCGTCCGCTTTCTTCGGTTCAAGAGGAGCTCGTTCGTAGTATACATCGAGTCGAGGCGTCCTCTTTATTCCTCGTGAACAAGCTTGAGGCGTCTGAGCAGAGAGAATTGAAGGTCACCTCTGATTTGATTTCCGCCAACAAGGAGATTGAGCAACTTCGAGCTGACTTAGTAGACTTCGCTAAAGTGAAGAAGATGCTAGATGACAAAGAAACTGAGCTGATAAATTTGAGAATGGAGGTGGATGACTTAAAACCCAAAGTTGAACTCTTATCCACTCGCTGTCAGACGCTTGAAGGAGAGAAAGAGGAGCTCACTGATCAGTTATGCTCGACCATGAAGGAGGGATTCCAGCTAGCCTTAGATCAGGTGAAGATACTTCATCCAGATTTTGATGTGTCTGCGGCGGACATTACCAAAGAGATAGTGGAAGGAAAGCTGGTCGATCTTTAGTTTAAAAATAGAGAACTTGTAATATATAGTCGCTTTGTCTTGTTTTGTTGCCTTTATTTGTGAACTTTCTATGTAGTTTGTGAACTTTCTATGCAACTTGAGAAGACTTGTGTTTTGGTGATCATGCTTGTGATTTTGCCTCTAACTCGTATCTGAACTAATTTCACACTCGCAACTTAGATCAAAGCAAGAGAAACCTTAGCGCGTTGAATAATAGATAACTCGTAGTTAGATTGGACCGAGGAAGCCCTCGGCGTGCTGAGGTTTGATGGCTAACTCGTAGTTAGGTCGGACCGAGGGAGCCCTCAGCGTGCTGAGGTTTTAATGGCTAACTCGTAGTTAGGTCGGACCGAGGGAGCCCTCAGCGTGCTGAGGTTTAATGACTAACTCGTAGTTAGGTCAGACCGAGGGAGCCCTCAGCGTGCTGAGGTTTTAATGGCTAACTCGTAGTTAGGTCGGACCGAAGGAGCCCTCAGCGTGCTGAGGTTTAATGGCTAACTCGTAGTTAGGTCGGACCGAGGAAGCCCTCAGCGTGCTGAGGTTTTAATGGCTAACTCGTAGTTAGGTCGGACCGAGGGAGCCCTCAGCGTGCTGAGGTTTAATGGCTAACTCGTAGTTAGGTCAGACCGAGGGAGCCCTCAGCGTGCTGAGGTTTTAATGGCTAACTCGTAGTTAGGTCGGACCGAGGAAGCCCTCAGCGTGCTGAGGTTTAATGGCTAACGCGTAGTTAGGTCGGACCGAGGAAGACCTCAGAAGATAGATACGTACAAAGCTTGTCATCTTAACACCCACCTCATTAAAAAACCCTCCGGTGAGGTAGGGAAAAAGAGTGTGGGGTTCTTTATTGAAAGGAAATCTCGAGTCTTTACATAAGGAAAATTTAAATGAAAAAACGAGTACTTAACTAAAATAAAAGCGCAAGTTTGCAGCGTTCCACGTTCTTGGTATGACGGATCCGTCCAATGTTTCCATCCTATACGCTCCTCCTGGTAGGACTTCTCTAATTCTGAAAGGCCCCACCCACTTCGGAGATAACTTGTGCTCGGCTTCCGTCAAATGAGCTCTCCTCAAAACCAGACCATTGATTTTGAAATCACGAGGAATCACCTTGGTTCGGTATCTTCTTTCCACGCGCCGCTTTGTGGCCTCTCCCGTAATTCTAGCCAATTCCCGTATTTCCTCCAGTACATCTAGGTTGGCTCGGACTCCTTCCTCGTTTGATTCTGTCGTCAGCTCTTTTCTGTTTTCCGTTGGATGTCCAACTTCGATTGGTAACAAAGCGTCCGTTCCATATACCAAACTAAAGGGAGTCTCATGAGTAGTTGATTGTGGAGTCGTGTGATATGCCCATAAAATCCTGGAAATCTCTTCAGGCCAGGATGATCTACTCGCCAATACTCTTCGCTTGAGAGCTCTGAGTATTACTCTGTTTGCTGCCTCGGCCTGTCCGTTAGTCTGCGGGTGTTCTATGGAAGAGAAACATTGGGTTATTCCCAACCGCCGGCAGGTTTGCCGAACTTGAGAGCTGGTGAATTGGGTTCCATTGTCGGATATGAGGCGACGAGGGACGCCGAATCGACACACGAGGTTCTTCCATATGAATTTTTCTACTTTGGATGCTGTTATGTTAGCCACCGGTTCGGCCTCTATCCATTTTGTCAGATACTCTACAGCAACCACGAGATATTTTAGCTGTCGCGCCGCTATTGGGAAAGGTCCCAGGATGTCTATTCCCCATGTGTGAAAAGGCCATGGGGGGTGTATAGAATGTAAGATTTCGGGGGGGGCACGATGGTAATCTCCCTGTCTTTGACACTGATCGCAACGCTTGACGTGTTCCATACAATCCGTTCTCATCGTGGGCCAGAAATATCCAGCTCGGAGGACCCTTAGTAATAAAGCTCGCCCTCCGATGTGGCTACCGCAGATTCCTTCATGCAGTTCTGCCATGATTCTCCGGGATTCCTTAATCTCCACGCAGGTCAGTATCGGCCTTGAAAATCCGAAGCGAAAAAGGTGCCCATCCACGAGGGTGTAGCGGGACGAGCTCCTTTTAATGCGTTGAGCCTCGTCCTCGTTGGTTGGTAGGACTCCATCCGCAATGTAAGATCTGATAGGATTTATCCAGGATTCCGAGGGTGGGACTCTGTCCAAGTTCATGATTCTGGATTCGTTAGAAGAGTCCACCCTTGGCGAGGTTAATGTTTCTTTAATCACCGACTTGTGCTGGCCCGGCTTCGTGCAACTGGCGAGCTTAGATAGAAGGTCTGCTCGACTGTTATGCTGTCGGGGTACATGAGTTAGATGAAAAGTCTCAAAGGCCTTTGCTAGTAAGCGCACATAATCCAAGTACTTGGCTAACTGTGGATCTTTGGCCGTGAACTCCCCATTAACTTGTCCTGTTACCAGTAATGAGTCACTCCGTGCTGCTAGTCTACTCGCCCCGATTTCCTTGGCTAGCAGCATGCCTGCGATCAAGGCTTCATATTCGGCTTGATTATTGCTGGCTTTGAAAGAGAATTTTAGAGATTGCTCTATTAGAACACCTCCGGGACCTTCGAGTATTACCCCTGCCCCACTGCCCTTTTGGTTGGACGCTCCGTCTACTGATAACACCCATTCGGGGGAAGATTTATTTACATCTGTTGGGGTTGTTTCGGAAGTTGAGGATGCTGGTAAAGTGAGTTCGGCCACAAAATCAGCTAAAGCTTGGGCCTTGATTGCTCCTCGTGGCTCATAATTTATGTCATACTCGGCTAACTTGATAGCCCATTTCACCAAGCGTCCCGTCATGTCTGGTCGCTTTAGGATCTGCTTGACAGGAAGATCCGTTCTCACTTGAATGCTGAAGCTTTGGAAATAAGGTCTGAGTTTCCTAGCAGAGATGACGACGGCTAAAGCTGCTTTTTCCAAGATCGGGTACCGTCTTTCTTCCCGTTCCTGTACTAATACTGAACTGATGGCGTGTTCAGTCACCGTAACGTACAGTTGCAGAGGATGCCCCTTCTCTGGTCGGCTGAGGACGGGAGGACGGCTCAAGTAGCTCTTGAGTTGGAGGAAGGAGTCTTCACATTCCGGTGTCCACTGGAACTTTTCATTTTTCTTCAGGCATTGGAAATAAGGATGGCCTTTGTCTCCGCTCTTCGCTAGGAATCTGGATAGAGCAGCCATCCTTCCTGTTAACTGTTGGACTTCTTTCACACAGCTCGGGCTTTTCATGTTGATTATTGCTTGGCATTTGTCAGGGTTTGCTTCTATACCTCGCTCGGTTAGCATGAAACCAAGGAATTTTCCCGCTTTGACCCCGAACACACACTTCTCTGGGTTTAGCTTCAGTTGGTATTTGTTGATCGTGGAAAAAATTTCTTGCATGTCGGTGGCGTGGCTCTCGTTCCCTGTGGAAGTAACTACCATATCATCTACATATGATTCTACGTTCTTTCCGAGCAGGGGTTGAAGGATCCTGTCCATCATCCTCTGATAGGTGGCTCCTGCATTTTTAAGGCCGAAGGGCATTACTTTGTAGCAGAAATTAGATTTCGTCCCCATGAAGGCAGTTTTGTCTTCATCCGCTGGGTGCATGCGGATTTGATTGTATCCCGAGTATGCGTCCATGAAACTTAACAGGCCGCATCCAGATACGCGATCCACCAGGATGTCTCTGTTTGGTATAGGGTAAGAATCTTTCGGACATGCTAAATTGAGGTCGGTAAAATCGACGCACATTCTCCACTTCCCATTCGCTTTCTTTACCATGACTATATTGGCTAGCCATTCTGGGTACTGTATTTCTTTGATGTGCCCAGCTTCTGTTAGTTTTTTTATTTCTGCAGTAGCAGCTCGGCTTTTTTCCTCATTAAGTCTCCGACGTCTCTGAATTCGTGGCTTGGATTGTGGATTTATGTTCAGCCGGTGACAGAGTATGTCTGGATCAATTCCCGGCATGTCCCGAGCTGACCACGCGAACGAGGCTATATTTGTTCGCAACACCCGCCTTATTGCTGCTTCCGTGGTCGGATCGAGGTCAGCTCCTATTTTTATTTTCTTCTCTGGGATTATCTCTATTTCCTTGAGCTCGCCAATCGGCTGTGGTCCTTGGTCGGTTGGTGGTCTTGGATCGAGCTCGGATTCTGGTTGGCTTACTGAATTGGGGACCTGTGTTATATTATAAGTGTCTCGCCGTATTCGTAAGCTTTTTTCATAGCATTTCCGAGCAATTTCCTGGTCAACTTTCATCGTCACCACTTTACCTTCTGCGGGGAATTTCATTTTCAAGTGCACAGTGGAAACGACGGCTCCAAGCTTGTTGAGGGAAGGTCTTCCGAGTAGCATGTTGTATGATGAAGGAGCCTTGACCACGATGTACTTGATTACTATTGTCTTGGCGGCGTGTTCATCAGCAAACGTCGTTCTTAGGTTAACATAACCCCTAACTTCTACCTGCTCCCCGGAGAACCCCACCAATACTCCGTCGAAAGGTAAAAGCTGATCTCTGGGTACCTGAAGACCCACGAACGCCTCCCAGAACATGACGTTAGCTGAGCTACCTTGGTCGATTAAAACTCGGTGTACATTCCTGCCCATCATGATCACTGAAAGTACAACTGGGTCATCTTCATGAGGAATAATACCTTCGGAATCGATTGACGAAAAAACGATGTCTGGCGTGGGGGACGAGGGTTCCGATATCGCCGCCATCATAATGTTTCGTGCGTATCGTTTCCGAGCTGACCTGGTTGGGCCACCTCCCGCGAACCCCCCTGATATGGTGTTAAAATCTCCCAGGATGGGAATTTCATGGGGTCCCGTGGTCTGTTTGGGAAGTGAATCCGTATGCTTCGTTTTCGTGCTACCTCCTTTGACGTATTTGTTCATCAGACCCTGCCGAGCTAGACTGGCCAACTGGCCTGTCAGCGGAAAGCAATTCTCTGTGTCGTGGCCATGGGTTCTGTGAAATTCGCACCAGGCAGAGGTTTCCTTTCCCAGTAGCCGCCCCGTTTCTAGCGGGAAGCGTAGGTACTTGTTGATCTCCTGGTCCTGCAAGATTCAGATCTTGGATTCAGAGAAATTGGGGCATGCTGGCTTGGTAGGTCTCTTTTCTGACGCATGTTGCGAAGTGTAGGGGGAAAATTTGCGATTTGCTTTCTTATGTGGAAAGGAGACCTCCATGATTTGACGCCGGACATCTCTGCCCTTATGCTCGGAGTGTGACCGTCTTTCGTCTAGTCTTTTCCTTTGCATTGCTTCCTCGGTTTCAATATAGATAGTCGCCCTATTTCTTACTTCTGCTAGCGTTACAGCTGGCGTGCATATCAGAGATTCACTGAAAGAATTGGCCCGCAGGCCTTTCACGAATGCTCCCACTAACATCTCCTCGCTGGGATTGGTGAGCCCCATGCTGACGTCGCAGAACCTGTTGAGGAATTGTTTTAGGGTCTCTTCTTGCTTTTGCTTGATGTCGAACATATCCGCGATCTGAAGCTGCTTGGGGCGATTCACAGCGAACCTCTCCATGAATAAGCGAGCGAACATGTTAAAGGATGTTATGGTGGCGTGGGGTAACTTTCCGAACCATTTTAGCACCGTGTTTGACAAGGTCCCTACGAACATTTTGCACCGGACTGCGTCGTTCCCTCCTGATATCAACATTTGCGCTCGGAAAGCTTTCAAATGAGCCTCCGGATCGCCTTCACCAGTGAAAGGCGATATCTTCGGAATGATGAAATGAGGCGGGATGACCTCCTCCACGATTGTCCTCGCTAAAGGGTGGTTCTCGTCTGGCTCGACAGTTCCTCTTCCGAGAGGGTTGGCATCTCGGAAATGACTACGCTCCCTCATCCAGGATCGTAGCTCCTCATTACTTTTTCTCAGTTGTTCCTGCTGAAGCATAGACTCCTCTAAACGTTGTCTGGCCTCTTCCGATTCCTTCCGCAATCTTTCGTGTTCAGCTTCTATTTCTAGCCGTCTCCTTTCGTGGTCGGCGAGCCATTGGGTTCGTTCCGCCTCTCTTTCCTTTCGCATGACTTCATTCTCCTGTCTCAAGGTTTCGATGTGCTGCATGATCTGTTCCAAGGAGGTTTGATCGCTGCTGTTATTTTCTGATGTGGTGATCGCCATTTCGTTGATCTGATTTTCACTTGACTATTTTCGTTTGTGGTGCCGGCCTCAAGTTTTACCGGGCCCCACGGTGGGCGCCAATGTTCCAGTAATCAGTTTTTGTGTTTACTAATTACCCAGAACCTGCTTGCCATTCGTCCTCTCTCCTTTTCATATATATATGAGATGAATCAGTTATCTCCACTGCCTCTGTTTCCGATTCTCCCGCTTGTCAGTTAACCCTCTACTTGATTCGCTACTCTTTTCCTAAGATTCCGCCAAAACCTCTCCTCGAATATAGGGATATCTTTCACGGGTTTTAAGGACACGTTGCATCTCCCTTCACTCTCTTTGGGCCACATTCTTTCATTGGGCTACTTCTCTTAAGCTACCTATTGGGCCACGTCACTGGTCCATCTTTCGTATGTCGACCGAGCTATCCGACCTTCTGTGTTCATGTTTTTCCCAGATGTTGAGCTTGGTCTTATTTGAGGTCGGAATCCGAGCTCAGTCCTGCCCGTTCTGCCTGATTCGTAAGTGTGATTTTGCATATTACCTATACTAGAACTTTTGGCTTTCTAGAATTTTGGTGATCCGTCGTAGGCTTAAGTTTGAAACTCCATTCATTTGATTTTATGAGTTTATATATGAAAAGGAAAATTCATAAGGGAGAGGGAAATCAAAATAATTTTACAATCCTAGGAAGTCATGACTGATTATTAAAAGGACAGAGGAAGAAAGAAAGTACGTTGGAATATAATTAAAAAAGTATATGGTCTAAAAAATAAAATTGCTTTCTAATTGAGAACATACAATTTGCACTGCTGCAACCTTATAGAATCTAAGAAATGTACGATATAGAAAGCATGACATGAGTGTCTTACCGAACTAAAAGACCCCAACAATAAATAAATAAAATTGTATGTGCATGAAATTAGTATATTGAAAATTAAATATATATTAATTTAATTTATTAATTAAGAAAATGTTATGGTAATTGTCAATAACTAATATCTTTTTCACCACACAATTAAGGGTGTTAAAGAATATGAATGGAGTCAAAACTAAAAACGGTTGGAAAAGGAGCTATAATGAGCGTATTCTGTTGTTGGGAACCGCTTTCTACGGCAAAGTTTCACAGTTCAAATAGCGGAAACGTTCTCAGTGCAAGAAGCGTCTCTCTCTCTCTATCAACCTTCTCCTATCTATACCTTATTTTGGACATAGGAGAAGGAAATCATGGCTTTCAGTTTCATCATCAAAACCTTATTCCTCTTCGTCTCCTTCTCGGGCCTCGTCCTCCATGCCCACGCCGTCCGCACTCCGCAGGCCCGCGTCTGGTCCCTCTGCAAGCCCACCACCAATCCATATATGTGCTTCACCACCATACTTCCTCATGTCATAACTTTGCCAAAATTTAATGTCTACAAAGCGCTGGAAATAGAGATTGATGCAACACGGGTACTGGTCGGAAACACTACCATCCTCATCAATACACTCCTCACGAACCCAGCCAATTCCAAGGATTTGAACGACTCACTCTCAATATGCTCCGACCAATTCGATAGCATGATGGACGCCATTAACGAAACCATCACGGTAATTGCGCAGCGCAACGTCGCCGAGGCACGCTTCAAGTTCAGCGCGGTTCTCTCATACCTCTCCGCATGCACCGACGAGTTCACCAATTCGCCGATTGTGAAGGAGGGGAAGGACGTCTACGATCTCGGAGGGAATTGTTTGGACATTATGAAAGCCATTGAAGATAGAGAGAGTCGTCGTCGCCGAGGAGCGCCGGTGCCAAGCCCAGTCCTTGGCCCACTACCGGTGGCAACCCCAGTCCTTACCCCGTGTCAGAATCAAATTGGGCCTTGCAATTAGGCCCAATGTTATGATATTATCCCAGTTAATCAATGTTTAAATAATTATTCTCTTTTCCTATCGTTTGTAACTGGATGATGCTTTTGTGTGGGTAGGAAGTGAGATATTATGGGAATAATATTAAGGAAAAAAAAGAAGGAAATGAAGAAATTTTATTCGTTTGTTAAATGGTGTGATTTTATTACCAGTTGTGTTTGAATCATAAAATGAATCGTTTGTTTTAAATATTAGATTCCACTATTATGACAGTTCTCCTATTCATACTTTATTTATTTTTTAAATAAAAATATATGTTATTTTATATATAAATTATCTCATGATTTAAATATACTAACAAATAATTTTAAACATATAAACTATGGCTAATATTTACGCCGAATAGTTTATAACGTTACTTTTTTTAACACTATTTGTTAGTTTTACATCTAAATTTTGAGTTATTATTCTAAGAATACTGTTATTTTATTTTAAAATAATTGGATAAAATTGTTAGGATTCTTAAACTATATTGTGTGTTAATTTATGATAAATGAGAAATGAGAGATAGTTGATGTAAGAAAGAAAAATGATTAAGATGATTGATTTGAGGGCTAAATATATTTTTGTTTATAAAATTGTAAATTAATATAATCATTTTATTTTAATATTAAACTGTGGGATTGTAAAGTTTGATTTGAAAATATCGTAATATGATATTACATAATGAAATATCTAACATTTTAATGATAAATAGTAAATCAAAATTTATTAATAAGCAACATCAAATAATAAATTTATAAATAAAAGTAATCTTTTTACTAAAATGCTTAAAAGATAATTTTTCTCGTAGCCATAAGCTTTTGTTTATAAAAGGAGTGTTAAAACTATTAAGAAAAATAAATCTATTTGTGTTATAAATCAAGAATACTTATGAAATTATTTATTTATTTGAACATTGTTCGGTTAGGTTTGTTGAACATATAGAATCCCGACAACAATCTAACTATCGATATGGTGTAGATAGTACAATTGTCGACACTATAAAAAAAATCAATAGATTATTATTTGTTATAAATTACATAAATACAAACCTTCTTTAAAGTAATCTCGCCCTATCCGTAATCATTTACCAGTGCAACAACGAGAATAACAGACCAACCCTTAGAGAATCCACTAACCGATTCATTCATATCGTGCAGATAATAAAAGCTAGATTGATAACTGCGAAAGAGAGGGAACAAAACACCATGTATAACGTCTTACAAAAGATAATGAAATACGGTACTGTAATCAGTGACCATAATCACCACTTTTAACCACGATATTGTTGATTCCTACAATATGTTTTTTTTCTTAGTTTTGAACTTCTGATGGTTCTCACCTACTGTCGTTAAAAACTTTCAAGGATGATTTTTAAATTAAGGACAAAGTTATCACCGAGTCTTATTTTACAATGGTGACTTCCAGACCATCATTTATGACTATCATAAAAGTGATGTATAAAAGAAAAATACAAAAGTATCAACAAAACCCAATTCAAAATTATACTTATATGTATCCCAATTATTGAAAAACATATATAATTAGAGTGTGCATGTTAAGAATTCAATGTACTTAAAAATATAAATGAAATAATGCTATAATTATTATTAAATGTGATTTTCTCGCAATTAAATTATCATTTAACTATCTTGATTGATATATTAAAGAATATATAGTTATCCTCTTATCAATTAATTTTGCAATAGTAGAGATTATTAGTTATAATTTTTATCATCAATTACCCTTTATGGGAAAAGTAAAATTTGATAACTTATATATTAAATTGAAAATTGAAATATATTTTCTCCAAGACTATGCATGTAAGAAGAATGAAAATGAAGAAGTGACATCTTTTTAGTACAGGTCAATTTAGTAGTAAAAAAATCATTTTTTTTATTAAAAATATAAGAGTTAAATATATTTTTGGTCCTTGAATTAAATTTATAATTAGTTTCCCTTTGAAAATATTTTAAATATTTTTTTCAACAAACAAATAAATATTGAAATAGAGATGTGTCAAACGAAATAAATAATTCAAATGTCACCATAAATCACAATTAAAACTTTAAATAAAGTTAACAAAATAAATATGATTCAAATGACTAAATTTACATATTTATAAAATTTGTGAAATAAATGGAACCAAAATTTCAAAAAAAAACTCGTTTTAATTTTCACTTAAGTTAAAATCAAAAATATATTTAATCTATAATATAAAAATACAAAGAAAGCATTTGAAACATGATGAAAGAATAAAGTTAAAAATGAGAGAATAATGTAATAAAAAGATATGTGTTTTATTAAATATTACGTAAAATATATAAAAGGGAACAATCACCCCCTACACCAAAACCAAAACTTTGAAAACTTTCGTTGGGCTAAAGAATGTAAAAAAAGTTACATAATAGAGAAGTTATAGGCCTGGTAATCTGCATGATGAGATTCACGGTGGGTTGACAGAAAAGCCAAACTCCATGAATTGGTTCAGCGTGTTGAAGAGAGACGGCTTACGAGACAGTTCCGATGACGCTGCTGAAGGCAGAAGGGGCAGATTGAACGGGTGTAGGACGCGGAGGAGGCAGAGATTTTTCAATGTCAGCAATGATGTCCAAGGCGATCCCTCCGAGCTTGTAAACGGCGTCGGAGTCCTCGTTGAAGGGGAGTTTGTCGCTTTTAAAGGTGTCCTGGCAGGCGGACTGGTAGGAGATGACGGCGCTGAACTTGAACTTGGCGGTGATGACGTCGTTCTTGGCGATGGCTTTTTTGGTTTCGGCAATGGCGTCGAGCATGCTGCTGTACTGGTCCTCGCACACGTTGAGGGAGTCCTTGGTGGATTTGCTGGCGCCTCCTGTGGCTTCCAGAGATTGGATTTTTATTAGGGCATGTTTTGCTTCCGCGAGCGTGGCCTCCACTTCCACGTCGAGAGCCTTTATGGGTTCCACGGTGTTTTCGGTGGAGTGGGATTGGATTGTTTTGGAGCAGAGTGCAGGGTCTGTTGTTTTTTTGCAGAGTTGGTCGATGTTTTCGCGGAGTTCGCGGCTTACGAGGTGGATGTCGCGGGTGGAGAGAACCGGTATTGTGAGGAGGAGGAGGAGGAGGAATGAGAGGGTTACGAGAAGGGTGAAAGAGGTTTTGATGATGGGAGTGGAATCCATTGTCTCTTCTCTGGAGAAGCTTTTGAAGATCAGAGACAAATGGAGAAAGATGAGATACCTGCGTTGTCTTGCTATACTCTCACCCGCATCCCCTTTTATAATGCATCCTCATTCTTTCTATACTATAAAATGCTTGGTGCTCCTCAAACCTTGCTCTTCCATGTTTCTCTCCATCAAACATTTCAACACTCTTCAACAATAACCAGGTCAAACAATACAACATGGATGATATATATACATTTTAATTTAGTCATTTATGAAACTTAACAAAGTTATTTTGTATATATATATATATAAGCCATTAAGCATGACTAACAAAAGTTCTTAAGTATTAATATACGATTTTTCGTAGTTCTTATATGTTTATTTTAATAATTAGTATTTAATAAACAATTAACGAAAAATGTTATGAGTGTTTTGTTTAACTGGACATTTATTTAATTGTTATTACTATATTATTATTCATCAAATTAATACATTTTAAGGTTATAATTTTTAAGAGGATAATTATAATTAAATTGGTACGATATATTTCATGTTGTTGTTATCTTTTTAAATTTATTATTGACTTACAATTATGTCTAAAAATCAGATTAGCTTTATTATCATGTGTTTTTAATAGGCTAATTTAGAATATGATACGATGTTGAAATTAGATAGTAGATATATAGGTATAATTATTAATTTGGTATCCTATTTTGTGATTAAGTTCAACTTGATCCTCATATTTTGTTTGTTTGTTCAATTTAGTATCTTAATTATCTAAAAAGATTCAATTTTGTCATTTTCATTAGGTTGGAGTTAACATCTAGTACAGGACATATGTCAAACCGTGAAATTTTTAATTTTTTTTAAACTAAATTTTTTTAAATTTTTTTTAAAAAATTTTAATTTTTTTAATTTTTTTGTAAAAAATTATAAATTGTGATGTGTCAGTTTACCATCGTCAGCTTACAATCATGACACGTGACAGTTTTTAAATTTTTTTCAAAAAAATTTTAATTTTTTTAAAAATTTAAAATTTTTTTAAATTAGAAAAAATTAAAAATTTCATGACTGGTGTTAATTCCAACTTAATAGAAAAGATCAAATTAAATCTTTTTAAATAATTTTTATACTAAATTAAATAAACAAAAAATATAAGAATCAAATTGAATTTAACAAAAAAATTGTTGATACAAATCAGTAATCTAGATATATACTATACAAATGATCAGTTTTCGGTAGAAGGCATTCTGATAAAGTTATTTCACTTATAGAACTTAAGATATGAATTTACATTAATAAACCTCTAATGTTTTATGTGAGTGTTATAGTTACGAAATAAGTTTTTTATATTTAATATTATTGAGTTAAATTTAAATTTAATTATTTTTATCAATAAAGGTTTTGTAAATTTAATATTAGTGATTGATGTTTTGAAATACTTAGGTATATATATTATTTTTATTTGTTTTCCTGAATCTTTTGGATATTTGATGAATAACTAAATATATAATATTATTGCAGGCTCAAAGTGTCATTTGAATAAATACAAGAAATTGAAGTCTTCATAATCGTTTTTTCCATCTTCTTTTTCTGCAAAAAAAAAAAAAAAAACGTTTTATAACAAGAATCCTTTAAAAAATATTCTAGATATATTTTAGAAAGGCATAATATGGTGAAATTTGAGGACACCAAATTCATCATATTTGAACCATGTAAATCTGAGCTAATGTTATAAAAATACAGGATATATAATGTTCCTATAAAATTGAAAGAAAATGTTAGGGTGTTTTTTTTTGTGGTTTTATTTTGAAAAAAGAAAAGAGAAATATTATCACAGATGAATATGGATATTAGAAAAAGGAAAATCCTTTTTTAACAAAATTATATGTACAAATTTTTGATAATACATGTTAAAAATAGAAGAAAAAAATTTGATATATATTAAAAAAATTATTAAACTTTATAAAAAGTAATTTGTCAAAAATATCATATTCTTTAAAGTATCATTTTAGTATAAAGCATAAATTAATTGTATCATCAGAAATGTCCGATATAAAGTACACGTGGAATTTATCATCTCCATGCAAAGAGGATATACACCGTACACAAATTCCAGTTGGTTCAACTGTTAACAAACATAATTGACTTCATACACAATACTTTGGACTTCCAACACTTTTCCAAATATATGTTTCTAGATTTTCTTTCTAGCTTCATTCTTAGCCATATAACTTTATCTTGTGTCTAATAACATTCATAATTTAAAATTGATTAACAGTGAAAAAAAATACTTAATAGTAAACATTAAAAATCAAAGTATTATGATTTAAATTATCAAAGTTTTAGCTTGATTTTAAATTAGTTTCTAATTTTATATTAAAAATTAATTTAGACATTAACTTTTTTAATAAACAATATTAGAGACCAATTTATTTTTTTAATTTATAAATCAATTATAATATTTTATTGACTATTTTAGATATTAATAAACACTTTTATTAAAATAATACACTAAAATAAAAAATAAAATTCAATTATCTAAGATTAAAATTTTAATTATTAATAAGCTATGCTATTTAGATAAATATTACAAATTGTGTTGAAAGTCTCACGTCGACTAGAGATAAGATTAATTCACACTATATATAAATAAGCGCAATCATCATCTTATAAATCGATTTTGTGAGGTTAAGTTAGGCTTTAAATCCAATTCTAACAAAGTGTATTATATTTGAGTTTTACTACTTTGAATTCCCATGTTGGTTCTGTTGGATGTCTACATCCATCTATTGAAGATGAATGTTGATTTGTGTTGTATATGTCAATTTAAAAAGCAAAATAGATTGTCATCCTAATCAATATGAAGTATTGGAAAAAAATAACGAATTATACCCATTCATCCAAGTATGCTTCAACGAATCTATCTACTGGCAATAAGAATTTTCTATTATCAATAAATGGTTGAAGGATTAGTTGGATGTTATTCATAGACGTGTTTGTTTTATTTGAAAAGTTCATCATTGTTTTCATTGCAAATGTGGTTGGATGTAACTATATAATATAACTTCTAACTTAATAATTGATTTGATACTTATTTTATATGATTAAATTTTCCATATATAAGCTGTTCAAAAGTTTACTAAAAAAACACGTCATAATGAACTATAATGTTAATTTCGTAATAATCTAAATCATCAACATAATTAACATTATTTTTTAAAATTAACAAAAAAAAAAGAAACCAGAGGAATAATTGTCTAAGTAACTGCAACTAATATATAAAGGAAAATTATACTATACTAACTAAATTTTGACAAATTTTTTTACAATTTAAGTTGTAATTTTTTAACTAATTTTTTATATTTTTATATTCCAAATCTATTTAAAATATGTGAACTCAAATTATAAAAAAAAAATTGTCAAAATTTAATTATTACGGTGTCATTGTCCATATGTAAGTTGATTGTTAAATGTTGAAGTATACGCCATTGGAACACAATAGCCGCCCCACCTATTAAATGTAGGATAAGTGATTTTTTTGTACCTATTAATTATTTCCTGTCAAATACAATTGGCAGATATAAGTAGCATCAAATTTATTAATATAAAACTAAAAAATTAGTTAATATTTTACTTTCATGTTAATTAAAAACATTTAATAAGACATATTATTGGTTAAAGAAAAAGAAATAACAAAAATAGATATTAAATGTTTGAATGTGCTGTAAGAGTGTTAATTCAAAGGAAGTGATACACTGCGAACGAAAACGCGACACTTGTCTCACATGTCGTTAGCATATAAATACAACATAGACTTTTGTTTCTATATATATGAAAATATATAATTTCACTTTTTGTTGATAACAAATAAACAAGCAATTCATTTCAATTATGAAAACAATTTGCCCAACCAAGCAAGAAAATACATTGAAAACAATTTTTTATTTTGCTACCACACTTTAGCCAATTGAGTTTCTGAAGAATCAGATTGTGCTATAAAGAAAAGAAGTAAGAACTCTTTTTTTCTGTCAAATTTAGATGTAACTCAGTAACTTAGAATGGCGTCAGCATGTTCCAGCACCGTCTTCCATGCCATGATAACATGTGTTGTATCAGTCAGAGTTGCTCCAATGGCACACCTAATCACGAAAACCCCTCCAACGATTGCATGAGTCATGTAAACAGTGCCCGAACCATTGATCGAATCCAGCAACCTACGGTTGGTTTCATTTGCAACATCCTCAGTTTTGAAACCTCCATTTCGAACTTTACCATTGCCATTGCTGCTGATCTTTGCAACTGCAGAAGGTAAAAGCCTAAAGCAAACCATAGCAAGATTTCTAGGCACAAAAATCTCAAACCTTTTGTCCTTTCTCACCAACCCTTCAAAAGTCTTGGCCATTTCAACGTGGCTTCTGAGGAAGTTTCTGAGATTCGCAACACCATAGCTTCTTAGAACAAGCCAGAGTTTGAGTGCACGGAATCTTCTGCTCAAGGTTATCTGCCAATCCTTGTAATCCACCACTTGTTTTGAATCCGTAGCACTGTTCTCCAAGTACCCTGAATGTGTCGATAGGGACTTTATCACAGAAGCTGGATCCTTCACCCAAAGGCAGCAACAATCCAAGTTTGTGAGAAACCATTTGTGAGCATTGAAACTGAACGAGTTTGCATCCTCAACTCCATCAATAAGGTGTCTGAACTCAGGACAAATGCACACGCTACCAGCATAAGCAGCATCAACGTGGACCCACATGGCATATTTTTTTGCCACCATGCAGAGTGGTCCCAATGGATCAATAGCAGTGGTTGAAGTTGTGCCCACAGTGACACAAAGATAACAAGGAACCAACCCATTTTCGACATCTGTTTGAATGGCGGATGATAGTGATTCTGGTGACAAAGTGAAGGAAGTGGACTTCATTGTCTTGATTACCCTAAGATTCTCGGGGTGAATACCTATTATATGAGCTGCTTTCTGAACAGCACAATGTGTTTGATCAGACACATAAACGACTAGCTGAGAGATATTTTCTCTGCCAATTTGGCTAAGCGTTTTATCTCTAGCAGCAACAAGTGTGACCAACATGGCCTCACATGTTGTCCCTAACAACACACCTCCACCACTCCCTGAAAAGAGAAAAGCTTTGGGGAGCTTCAGGACCTGACCTAGCCAATCCATGACAACACTTTCTAGCTCTGTTGCTGCCGGTGATGACACCCAATTGAACCCTACCAAGTTGAATCCAGTGCTCAGCATCTCACCAACAAACCCTGCTGTGCTACCACTGGAGGGAAAGTAGGCAAAGTAATTAGGGCTCTGCCAGTGTGTTATGCCAGGAACTATGTGCTGCTGCAAATCTTGAAGGATGGTTTCAATCGGTTCAGGACTGAGAGGGGCAAAATCTGGTATGAGATTTCTGAGATAACCTGGTTCTACTTGGCTTAACACTGGATACTTGCCAATATTCTGGTAATAATCAGCAAGGAAGTCAATGATCATGTGTCCTTGCCTCCTAAATTCTTTTGGGTCTAAAGGATTCATGATGAGCGTGAGATTTTTAGCTTGCAGCCTGAAAAAATTTATAGAATAGAGAGGCACTTAGTGCACTGTAATTTCTTTTTCTTTTTACAACTCATTTTTAGGATATTTTAATCATTAAAAAAATATCTCTCATTTTTAATTCCTGAATTTTGAGAAGTAATTGTTGAAAGTCCCACATCAACTAGAGATAAGGTCAATTTACAATATATAAGTGGATACAATCCTCATCTTACAAGTTTGTTTTGTGGGGTTGAGTTAGATTTAAAGTCCATTTCTAACATGTTGGAAGTTCCACATCAACTAGAGATAAGGTCAATTCACAATATATAAGTGGATACAATACTAATTTTTATTTGAAATTTTGATATATTTTGGTCCTTAAATTTTAAAAATAAATTGTTATAATCCTTTTAATTCAAGTGTGTTAAATTTTTTTTTGTCAAACGCATTTTTTAGATAATATTGAAGCGAGAACGTGTTAAAACAATGTAAACAACTCAAATGCTAACATAAAATACATTTGATGTGTCAAAAAATTTATCATAATTAACTTAAAATGACTATATTTATTTATTTTTGAAATTTGAAAATCAAAATGTATCAAATTTTTAAATACAGACGAATTTCAATTTTGTATCAAAATTCAGAAAACTAAAATATATTTAATAAAAAAAATTAAAGTAATAAAATAATAAATATAAAATGTATGTAAAAATTTGTTAAGTATCAAAATAATACTATTCTATTATATTTTTTTATATATATAGCAAAATATCATTTTCGTTATCTTTAATATACTCACTAAATTATATTGTTATATATAAACTTTTCTTCCCAAACTGATATTCATATGCAACTTCCTTTTAAGTACATGGACATAAAAGACAAACTTTCTACTCTCAAAAGGTAGACGTAGAAAACGGATATTATTATGATCTCTGAGATATTATACGTTAATGTTTTGATGATGTTGCTAATTTGAGTTAAAATTTCTTTATGTTTATTTGCTTTCAAGAGTTAGATACCTGTTCAAGTAATCACTACCGCCTAATAATTAGACTTTTGGTAATTTAATTTTGCCGACTAACTCATTCACTTTCTAGATAAGTCCTTAAAATGGTATTGTTAGTTGAACAAATTAAATGATGTTATGGCATCACCCAAGACACTATATTCGTTTTTGTTTCACATTTGTTGCAAATTTCTATATTTCTTTTTTCCTTAGCTCAAAACAATTCCTAATTTACTTGGTGCTAGTTCAACTAATTTTCGTACTTGAGGGTAGCTAGATAATTGATGGACCATAAAATATTAAATGCCAAGCTATACAGTTACTTATGATTTATTGGTTCATTATTACTGCCTCCATTCCTGTTTTCAAGATTTTTATTTTTATTTAAATGTATAACTTTCAAAGTTCAAAGATAATATAATAAAAAAAATTATGCTCTTATTATTCACTTAATTTTTAATTAAAATTTTATATAAGTATTTACTTGTAATGTAAAACTAAAGATGATAAAATAAAAAAAATCTTAGGAATTAATATTTTATTTAACTCAATTGGTATACTCACATAGGTTTTTTCAAATGAACATTAAATAGCAATTTAAAATGAAAAAAAAAAATACAATATAAGCACACACCTTACATTGCACGTGTTTGCTATACGCAATTTAGTTGTAGCTGTGTATCTTGGTAGAAAAATAATAAATGGCCATAATGGGAGTAAAGTTGTGTAACAAAAAGAGGTCCAAACTATTAAAAGAGCGTAAATAATATTAAAAAAACTTTAATAACAATAAAACTTCTACAAATTTATTTTTCTTAAATACTTTATTAAAGACTTAGAATATTAAAGTCAAATTTATTATTCTTTTCAATAAATTATAAACAAATAGACGTGTCAAAGTGAGCCAACCCGGCTCACACGGGTTGGTTCACCACGAGTCGGGTTAAAAATGAGTGAATCTAACCCGACTCACTTTATGGTGAGCCAAAAATTTTGTAACCCGGCTCAACCCACCACGGGTTGGTGGGTTAAGTGGATTGGCTCACCAACCTACATAAAAGATTATTTATTTGTTTATTTATTTTTTAGTATTCAAATATTTAAATAAATTTTTAAGTAATTCATGAGATGACAATCATAGTAAAATCAAGATCCAATGTCTTGATCATGCTCACCACTAATATATGATGAATTGTTTACAAGAAAGTATCCATATAGTATAAGAAAACATGGTTAATATTACACATTTTCTGTTATGCTATTCAACAAAATATAAATAAAAAAACTATATTTTTGTCATACTAGTTTAGAAAAAATTGTTTATAAGACGATTGTTTGAGTAATTTACTATAAAGATTATATTTCAAGATTAAAGTATCAACATATATAACTTGACAATCAAATTAATTAAATATTCAAACTATTCAAATATTATTGAGCAACATTCTAGCATTTAAAAATATGAAATTGTGAACATATATAATAGGAGCGATAAATAATTATTAAAAAAAATTTAAAACAAAAGTTGTAAAAAATGTTTGTGGGTTAAGTGAGTCAACCCACCTTCAACCCGTTTAATCCAAGGGTTAAGCGAGCCAGGTTGAGTTCAACCCACTTTTGAAAGAATTGAATTTTTCTCGACCCAACCCGACTCGAATCCGTGGTGAGCCGAATTGGCTCACGGGTTGAAACCCATTTTAACATCTCTATAAACAATATATATATATATATATATATATATATATATATTATATCACAAAATTTGTTGATAGTTTCATTGTTAGTATAAAATTTGTGGAAATAATTATATAATTGTTAATAATTATCATCAGATGCATCTACCAATAAATCTTAAAAGTATTATTGATGGATTTATCTGTCAACAATATATGAACACGTAAACATCAATGTTGATAGATTTTTATGCGTTACTAATCCCAAATATGCTTAAATTATGTTAATGATATGAATATACTTAAAGAATTATCTGTCAGTAATCTATTAAATATTTTATTTATATTAAGCTTGATCCAAATACCTACTCTACTTAAAATTAAAAGAAAAATTAATGTTGTATTAAACTTGATCTAGATACATTAATTAATATTATCAACTAATCCACATTGAATCCAAATCAATAAATTATAAATCATCGTCTATGATAAATTGAGTAACTATAATTAATCGTTTAAAAATTCTAAATCGTCATAAATGACAAATCGTGATTAACTTAAATGAATCAGATATTGTCATCAACCATAGTAAATACGACCCTAATTAATGAAATATTATGAACTTAAATTAAAAAAAAAATTAAAAAATAAAAAAAAAAAAAAAAATTAGAGAAACAAGTCTAAACGAACATGGATATGGTTTGAAGGTATTAGTTTTTAATAACTTAAACATAAATATCTTATGTCTAATTATTCATAATAATTTGAATAATCAACATAATTTTTTTATCGGCACAAGAATAATCAAGATTCTCCTATCCATGATTATCTTTTTGGTGTTGATTTTATTTTATGTAGCACCTCCATAAATATTCATTTTTGTTTCAGCATGCACATGTTGCTGCAAATTTCCATGTTGTTTTTACCCTTTATGTTAAATTCTTTTCGTACATGAAGGTAGCTAGAAAATTGATGCATTGGACCACAAAATATTGAATCATTGGTTAATTGTCAATACAAAATAATGAAATAATGAACGTAGGGCAAGTATATTAATCGCCAGTAATAAAATAATAAAATATCGTTCTTTAAAATTGACTTGTTAAATAATAGATTTTTAATTTACATAATTTTAAATAAATAAAATTAAATAAAACGAAAAGTATAGAATTATAACAAAAACTTCGATTAATATAAAAACAATATAAGAATTGTCAGATGATTGATTTTGTACCATTTTCTCTAGAATTTTATTTCTTTTTAATTGATGAGGCACTATAATCATTCACTTGAGTTTACTCAAAATTATTTTAGCCCTTATTCCTTAATAGGTAAAATTTATTTATTGAATTCAAACCCCCAATACCTTAGGTCAGTTTACAAAAAATCAATAGACTAATGAAAAATCAATAATTATCTCTATTACAAACTAATTAGATATGCTCAATTGTTCAATTGTGGCATAACCTAACCTGTCTTATTTATAATCGCAAACAATCATCAATCTTTCAATTGTGAAATGGCTCATAGAATAAACAATAAAATCATAAATAAAGCACTAAGATAAATAACTTTAACAAAACAAAACATCAATTACACATTATAATTTAGAGTCTTACATCAATCCTCCAACGAAAAGAAAATTAGTTCTGCATAACGAAAAGAAAATTAAAACTAACAGAAGATAATTACTAAGATGAAGAAGAAGAAGACACATTTTCATGAACGATCCTCCCCTTTAATCTTTTCCCCGTTCTCTTCCTTGGCTGAGGTAGATTTCTCTCTCCTCTAACGTTTTCCCCTCTTTCTCTTTCTTTTATTTTCTTTTTTCTTTAAATCCTTGCCAGTGCACGTCATATTTAGATTTTTCGCTGAAAAATCCACTGGTTGTGGAAAATTCATCCACAGGCCACCTCTAGAACTTGTTGTTTTGCACTTGATCTTTTGAAGCAAAATTCACAGGTCGTGAAAAAATCCACAAGCATCTATGGAACATGTTGTTTAGAATCCTGTAATTTGAAGCCAAATTCACTAGTGGTGGAACAATCCACTAGACACTTATGGAACACGCTGTTTTGAATCTAATTAACTCCCTCCAAATTTGTTTACATAAAGAATGCACAAACTCAAATGTATGATCTGAAACAAGATAATGCATGATGAAATTAGTCCAATAATACACAAATGAATAAAAATGGCCTAAACTAATGCATGGAATACACACATATTTTATTCGCTCATCAAATACTTATCATATATTTATTATTTATTTTGTAAATAGACTAGCATTTTAACCTGTACATGTACGAACTTTTTTATAATTAGAGTTTGTTGTATATTATTAATGTACTGTATGATCTGGTAGGGTTGTCCAAGTCGACCGGTCGGTTGTCGCTCAAGTGAGATTACTTCGAAGATCTGGATTGATGTGATCAACATTCAGTTGGACATCGCTCGAGTGAGATTCGAAGAAGCTCCGCATAGATGCGATTAACTTCCGCTCAACACTCGCTACAATGAAATTACTTCAAAGAAGGTGTCAAGAGATGTTATCGACACTCGACCACCGCTCATGTGAGATTACTTTAAAGCAGGTGTCTAGAGATGTTATCGGTGCTCGACTACCACATGTGTGAGACTACTTCAAAGAAGGTGTTTAGAGATATTACCGACGCTCGGCCACCGCTTGTGTGAGACTATTTCAAAGAAGGTGTCCAAATATGTAATTGGCACCCGCTCAATTACATGGTGAGTCGTTCGGTACCAAACCGAACAACATCGATATTAATGATCTAAACATCCGATTATCCCAAAAAAGACAATAATCAAGATTAGAAGTAATTGGTTCGTAATTAAGCCGACCCTAATTACGAACCCATTGGAAAAACTATAAATACAGGTCAAATGCATGATTATTGGATTTGTTATCTCGCATTAATTACAACATTTATTGATCGACCTATTATTGATTTCAGCATCGAAGTATCTTTAACAGGTTCCCTCTATCGGTTGACGAAGATTTGAAGAATTGAAAAATATGTTTAAGTTGATGTTCGATCTCTACACTCGAAATAATTAAAATTTATTATTATTATTTATATAAAAAGTTTATAGAATTGAAATTTGAATAATAATAAAAATATTTACAAATAAATAATAAGAAATTACGATAAATTACCTTCCAATATAAACCTATGAACCAATATATTAAATTCTAGTCTATAAAATGAATATCGTATAAATAGTTGTGATAAATAATTAAATATTATTGTATAATAATTAATTTAATTTTTAAAATTAGTGAATATTAACTTAAATTCAAATACAATGTAAATATATTATTATAAAGTACTATATATTTGAGATTGAAAATAATTCTAGATAAATTTGAAATATTCTTCGAGGACATTCATTTGCATTTCATCCACCAAACAAATAAGAACTTAAATTTGATACACATAAAACATAATTGAAAAATATTATAATTATAAGAAATTTTATAACTAACATGTATTATGGAATGATCTAAATTTTTACTTTTAAACATCTTAAAAAGTAATTTGTGTACACCACGATTTTAGTTGTAATTTTTAATCCTTTATTTGCTTTTATTTTGTAAATAAAATCACATATTCAAGAATATTAAACATAAAAATTAAAGTTCAACTTTTGAAAGTGATTGACTTTGATTCTTATTCATTCTCTTTACGAGACATAATAATTTTAAAAATTTTCTTCTCTAAAATTTAAAAGATAATCATTATTCAGTAAGAACTAAATTATTTTTGGAATAAATATTTTTTCACCTATGTTTTTTTTTTTCTGTGATGATAGTGGCATAAATGATGTTTCTGCCTAAATCATTAACTCAACCTTCTTCCATTAAAAATATCTTATTTGATTAATATTTTTCAAAAGTATAGTATGAACACATGGTTTCAAGATCAATTGATAATTTAATATGATTGAACATTTAATTTAAGAATTTCGATGTAAATTATTCCACTTAATTTCTTTTAGTCATCATCTGATTGAAAATGTGTGTTTAAAGTTAAATAAATTTCTTCTCACCACTTATTAAAGATAGATGAGGTTATTTGCTTGCTTTATAGACATATTCTATCAATAATAGCAAAGATGATTCAATATTTTAAATTGAAAGATCTTTTACACCGGCGGAGATTTTTTTGGATTGGCCATGACTAGAAGTATCAAGAAATCCAGTTCGACCCATCACAGGTTGATCATTTAATGAGTTAATTCAATTCGATTTATTTATTAACAAGTTGTAAAAATTTCAACCCAATCTAACCCATCACAGGTTGACAGGTTAAACGGTTTGGCTCACGAGATCACTTAATTAAAAAATATAATTTTTTATTTTTATGTTTGAGTCAAAACTAAATTATAATTCTAATTAAAATCTAAATAAACTTTAATACAATCTAAATACAAACCCAAATCACAAAAATACAAATTATCTGTGTTTGCTAAAAAAAACAACCTACCATGACTCAAATACAAAGTCCAACTTAACAAAAAATACTTGTGTGACCCTTTATTTGCGAGTTAGTGAGCCAACTCGGCTCACCACGGGTGACCGGGCTCTAGATGAATCGGGTCAAAAATCAACCCGTATTGAAATTTGTAAAAAAATTTCAACCCAACCCAAACTTGTGATGAGTCGGGTTGGCTTGTGGATTCTAACCCATTTTGACAGCCCTAGCCATGACCCTCCCAATTTTTTAAATTTTTTATATTATATTATAGGGTTAAATATGTTTTTGGCCCCTCAAGTTTTAGTGAATTTTGGAATTAGTCCCTCATCAAAACTTTATACCAATTTAGTCCTTTATCTTTCAAAATGCGTGAATTTAGTCTTTTTAACCAAATTTTGTTAAGTTTATCTGACATTTCAAGCACATTTTATGATAGTATTTAAATTAACATTGAAGCAAAAATGTGTCAAACACTGTAAATAATTTAAATACTATCATGAAATGCGCTTGAAACGTTATATAAACTTAACAAAATTTGGTTAAAAGGACTAAATTCATGCATTTTAAAAGATGAAGGACTAAATTGGTCAAAAGTTTTGATGAGGGACTAATTCCAAATTTCGCTGAAACTTGAGGGACCAAAAACATATTTAACCCTATATTATATTATATTATATTATATTATATTATATTATATTATATTATATTATATTATATTATATTATATTATATTATATTATATTATATTATATTATATTATATTATATTATATTAGGTATTTTTTAATTTTTTGAAAATTTATAAGTTATATGTAATATATTAGTAATTGATAGTAGTTAAATTAGATATATCTTTTATTTATTTTATAAATTATAATATTTATTGTTAATAAATAATAAAATATAAAATCAAATGTAATGAAGGATATAAATATTTATTGAGATTTTGTTGTCATTGTGTTATTGAGTTTTTCACAAATTATATTCATCTCCAACTCTCACTTGTTTATCTTTTGTATGAGAAAAAAAAAAATAGACAAAAAGTCATTATTTTTGCATTCATTTCTCTTGTTTGTTCTCTTCGATTCATGAAGGACAAAGGTATCTCTCTCATCTCACCTTATACTGAAATATTTGTTTAATAGTTAGCATTATTTATTATCTTATGAGTCTTATATTCATTTTTTATGAATACAGAAGAATAAGTATTATACTATGTGTTTTTTCATAACCATCTTTTAATTGTGACTTGACTAACATAGATTTTTCTTTTACAAACTCTTCATTTTTTTTTATTAATTTATGATAAATTATTTGTTGATCTTAAACTTTAAAAAAAATGGCTATATTGATGAAGAATAAAAGATTTAATTTATTTTTTTAATAGTGATAAAAGGGAAATTATTTGTGACGATGAAAACAAGATAAATTTAACCTCTTTACAAATTCTAAAGCATGATAATAATGATGTATTGTTCAATTAGAGTAACATTTTTTAAGGTCAACGAATTACAATTGCAAGTGAGGAGTTTTATGTTAATTTTTTACAACGTGTTTCATATCTACGTTGAAAAAGAAATAGTTGAAAATTTTAGTTTTCATTCAATTATTTGAGTTTAAAAATATGAAGAAGCAAAAGACAATACTTTATATAGGTGTAATTTCTTTTGTAGTTACACTTGTATTAAATTATAAATTTCTTTTTAATGTGTTAATGACAATAATTAAATATATAAATTTTGAGTGTATTATTTTAACTCTCCAAAATTATTAATCAACATCGGCTATTGATCTTGTGATATTTCAAGAATGCCCCTTCACCATTTTTATTGAAATTCATCTCCAATATTCAAAATCTAATTAGCAAATTATATTATATTTTGTTTGCAGTTTGACTATATCTGACAATATTTAGTATAATGTTCTTGAAAAATATTAAGACTTTGCAACCTTTCCATTACTCCCAAAATATTTAAGTGATAATTTAACAACATAATGTATAGATATTTTTTATGATGGGAATTTTTTTTCTAAAACAATAACTTTACCATCAAATGATTTGTTACTATTTGTCCTTAAAGTAGTAAAAAAATAATTTCAGTTGAAATTATATTTGAAACAATGATTTCCCTATATCTAACATTCATTTGACAGATACCAAAAAAACAAAGAATATATTTTTCATTTTCACTTTTTATTATTTGATTTTAAATATAATTTTTATTATTTTTAAAAAAAGGAATGTGTGTGAAAAAATAAAAGAACGAAGTTTAATTAAAAAAGGGGGAAAACGAGAATGAAAAGAATGGGAGGTGTATGAGTAAGGGGGTGGTGCATGAATTAAAGTGTAGCCCAACACTACAAATGATGAGGTACATGATTAGATGTGGGGTGCAGTAAGTGAAACGATGGAGGTGCTGCCAACAACTAAAATGCTCCAAACAGCAAACACTAAGGGGATGCAAAAATACGAAGCAGTTGTGTACAAAGAAAAAGGTTGGGCCAGCCCAACTTCCCCTCATCTTCAAATACATAACAAAAAAACTAAGGTTTTGTTCACTTAGATAGATAGATTTGTAAGAAAGGGAAAATATGAGTTTGAGTGAATATGAGAGTGACATATGTGTTGTTTTTTTTAAGGAATTTAGAAGTTATTGTGAGTGAATTTAGAAATAAAGTTTGTGAATGATTTGATTGATGTGATAGATAAAAAAATATTTTAATATATATATAAAAAGGAGATTACCATTTTGTCCTTTAAGTAATAAGTAGTATAAATTAGTATTTATATGAGTTATAATTATTTTTTAAATTTGTATTTAATACTACACTTTAAATAAATAAATTACAAAAATTAATAAAATAAATAAATTATTTTCATAGTATTGAAAAAATGTTACAAAGTATTTGTGAATGACATTTTATTTTAAATAAAAAATTAGTATGAAACTCCATTACAATCCGAACACTTGACCACCAAATTTATATTATTATATTATATAATTTATTATTTATATTATATTATTATATTATTTATTATTTATATTAGTATTATTATTATTATTATAAATTTAATAGTTTATTAATTTAAAATAAATTATTATATATAATATAATAAATTATGTTGAGGTCTTTTAAGACATTTTCTCAAACTTAACGGTAAATCTCTTCTCTCATTTAAAGAAAGTATACAGTAACAAATTTGTATTGATTTTTGTGTTTTTTTATTTTTTTTCTTTTCGTTAACTGTGCTTTATATGTTCACAATAAATCGTCTTAAGTCTGTATGTTGAAACAATTAGACCCTAAGGCTTATGCTTCACACTCCTTCTCCCACGCAACATCAAAGGCAACAGTTGTGCGCCTTCTCTGGACCAGAGCCTTCGCCGACGCTTCCAGACGGAGCTATCTCTGGCGTGCCGCACCTTTGTCACCGTGTTCAATGGATGTAATGCAGATGGAGGAAGATGTTGATTTGGGTTTAGATGAAGAGCGGCAGGATGATGTAATGATGAAGAAGAAGTTGACGGTGTTAGGTCTCTGTAAGTAGAGATAGATGGAAGAAGATGAATAGGATGAGTGGGCGTAAACAAAAATAACATGAGAAGTTAGATTCACTCACATTTAAGAGAAGTTCAATGTGTTTGTAGTTTCACGTCAACTAGAGATAAGACAATTTATATAATTTAGGTGCAAATCTCATCTTATAACTTAGTTTGATGAGGTGGAGTTGAACTTAATTTTTACCTTTAACATTGTATTAGAGTCATTGTTTTAAAAAAATAATCTGATTTATTGCACATCCTGTTTCATCCGCTACCAGACCACTAATGATCACATATTATAATTTTTTATTAATGTATAAAAAAAATTTAATTAGATTTTGGAGAAAGGATGTAAAGATACATTTAAAATAATTTTAAGCTTTGATCCTTGTTTTTTCTTATAACTTTTAAAAATTATTTTTAATTTTATTGACTTTGTTTTATAATCATTTACAAGTTTAATAAATATTTTGATTCTCGAAAGATTTTATCTGATACTTTAATTTGAAATATATACAGTAATAATCTATTTATAAATATTTAATATTAAAAAAACAATACCATATTTTTTAATATTGAATATTTGATTATATCACTTATTCTACTAGAGTTGGGGATGAAGATAAAATAAAACATCATACCCATTAGATATGAGTATAAATATATGAATAATTTGTTTATATAGATAGATAAAGATAATAAAACTTATATTTATCCCGTACATTATTATTCCTAATTGCTTTTTTTCTTATTAGCTGACTTCAACTACTTTATACAAAAACAACCAGAAAATATATCATAAGTAACTCAAGAATCAGTAAAATACCGAGTAAAAGTTTATAAAGAAAGTAATTTAATTTAGTTTTTCCTAAAAGGAATTATATAGTTGTTTTTTATGAGTTTTATATGAGTAAAGATCATTTGTCCTCTCATAGTAAAAACACCGGTTTATATATGTCAATGAGTGGTCCACCATGATGACCACAATTTCTTACTCATTATTATATTGATTTTATTTCATAAATTATACCTTATATACTCCAACCCTAAATTTTTTCTACAGATCAAACTGCAGAAAAAGTAAAACAAATAAGGACATGAAAATCCCACTAGTGATGATGAACAACACCTTTAAACAACAACAGAATTTTCCATTCAACCATTTCAGATTTGCCATTGGGTCCAAATACACTCACTTCATAAACTTCTCTCATTCAAACAAAGTAATAATAATATTTACACCTTACCTTCAATGACAAATCATTCCCATTAACCAAAATTAATTAAGCGGGCGAACGGCCTCCACCACAGCTCCTCCATCACCACGGTGGCCGGCCACCACCGGCACCACCACTCCAACACTCACCATGTGAAAGTGTAGGCCAATTTTTTTTTCCTATGCTCCACTATATACTATATAGGTACTTACTAACTATACTATTATAATAATAATAATAATAATAATAATTACTATTATCGTAATGTATAAGTCATGACCACATTGAACTCCCATAGCTGGCCTGGTCCACCACCATGTCCATGTCAAAAATAGGCTTGGCATGTGAGCCCATGGTATTGGTTGGGCTAGTAGGCCTAGGCCCATGATTGGAAAAACACCTATTTTGCCTCACCCTGAGGTGGGCCACCTCAGCCTGGGCCAGGGCCAATTGGGTCTGTAGCACATCAATCTGTTGCTGAAGAGAAGAGATGGCCCCAACACACCCATAAACAGGATCTCGGACTCTGGCATTAGCCTCATACACCATGCTACTAACTGCATCCCCTCTTTGATGCATTGGTAGGTCCTGAAAATAATTCTCTGTTATTATGCTTTCATAAAAAAATAAAAAAACAAAGAATTCCACTTTTTTTCTTTTTTCATTTTATTTTTATCACAAATAATTTCATCGCACATTTTTTTTCTTTCTTTCTTTATTGAGTGAACAAGATAATATAAATAAGTGGTAAAAAGAAAAATATAGTTTCTGTTTCACAAACGCTACAATTCGTGCTTCATCTTGACTTTGGGTGCCAACATCACGTTTCCAATCTCCCATTGGCTCCCCCATATACCCAAAATCATAATGAAAGAAAATAAAAGGTTAAGTTTTTTAAATAATGAAACAAGTTAATCTGCTTTTTAATCTTAAACAACTATTAATCATCATTTCACACTCTTACACGTATCGTTCTAATTAAGTTTTTAAAAGGAAAGAAAAATTAAAAAGCTTAATCAGACATATTCAACTGTTACTCATTTATTCACACACACCCACTAGAATCAATGTTGTTTATTGAAACTTTTTTGAACAAATTTTAAGTTTTATTGATCTTTATTTCAAAAGAAAAACACATATTAGGTGGGGGCTTTTAGGTGTAGAAATTTTTGCGAAAGATGTGGTGGGGGTTTAACTTTAAATTTTAAAACACTTGAGATGCTTTTTTTTTTTTTTTAAAATTAAAATTACAAAATTCCCACATATGTGAACTTTGAGCGGCAAGACATTGTTGTCAACTTTATCAAAACATGAAAAGACAGATTAAAAATAAGAGCAGACAAAGAGATGATGATGAAAGATAATGCATCCAATCTTCTTGGTCTTTCCTTAAACTTTCAACGGCTCGGGAAGAAAAACTCACGTTGCTGTGTCTGTAAGTAACTCATTTCAAAATTTTGACTATTTTCTATGAAATATTGTGATCCATTAGATAAATAATCATTGGTTCCTTGAAGAGATACCTAAATCACTGTACTTTTATTTTGTTTTAAAAAATTATACCTTTCTTTGAAGAAATAGATATGTGATACACTTTTTTTTTTTAATATAAGCAAAACTATATATGTGTTCTAATCATATTTGTCTCTCTAATGTTTTTCTCAAAGTTTGACGTTAATTATACTTAAGATCGTGAAAATAGTAAAATTAAAATGCTTGCTATTATTAAAATAAAACATATATATAGATTACCTTTTCTTATACGTGCTAAAAAATACCTTTTATTCTATATAGCATTTTAATAACTGAATAGGTAATAAGAGTTGATTAAGTATAATAAAAAAAACTACAGGCTTAATACAAAGCTTTTAAATATATTAAAGATTTATCTTAAGAAAGAATATATTTAAAACAATAGTTAAAAAAAACAAATAATTATGTTTGGAAAGTGTTTACATTCAAATAATTTGAAGATGTCCTTTCACATGGCGTGCCCCAAGATTTTATAGCAGAGGTGCCTTTATGTGATGCTCAAAAAAGAGTGAAAAAAAATTCAACGACCCATCACTAAGTAAAAGGGGCGAAAGACTGAAAAATAACTTATAAATTTTTTCATATAAGTTAAATCATAATATTAAAAAATAAATAAGAATTTTTTTTAAGCCTGCACTTTTTTTTTACCTAACATACGTGTTAGGAATTAATTAAGAAAATTAAAACTCTTTTAGAGTTTGTAAATATAGAAAACTCCATGGAAAAACTTAATTTACGGCATGCAAAATAAGATAAATTATGTTTATAGAAAAATATATAACTCAAAAGCTCTGTGCAAGATAAAAAGAAGTTTTATACTTGTGACAAGAACTATGAATAGACATAAGGTACATTGCATTAATATAAGCAAGCAATTTAAATAAACAAGTGTAGTTCTATCTTGTTTGAAAAATTGTATTTGAATTGTTGAAAGTATATTTATATTTATTTTTAAGTCGTATAAATTGACTGCTTTAAGCGATTTTCAAGTTGATTCGTTAATTTAGTCATTTTTATTTTTGTATAAAAATAAGTTAAATACAACTAAACCAAATATTTGTCTTGAATCTCTTACTTTCAAACATGTCAGAAATAACGAATCTGATTAGATTATTTAGGTAGGTTTTGACCGTTAGTTTAAATATTATTGGACAAGAAAAATGTTTCTATCAATAGACCGTGACAACGCCTTCTTCTTAAAATCTAATAATAACCTTTGCTTTCACTTTAAAACTTAAAATTCCAAAGTGAGAAAGCTGTTAAAGTTCATCTGAACAACAACAAAAAAAAAAGACAACATAACACATGATGTTTATGAATGACATAAACCATCTGCAAATTTTTAAGCCTAACCTTGTAAGCTTTATGTTATATAATGTGTGTGTATGCATTCGGAAAGAATGAGGAGCAAAGTCGAATGAAAAATCATTTATAGTAGAAAATTGAGAATAAAAGAAGAGTGAAAATTGAGAATAAAAGAAGAGTGAACCTGAAGCATTTTATTGACATTGCTAGCACCAAACACTTTGTGCACATTTGCAAACTTTTGAGGTTCATCTGCTGGAAAATATGGAGCAAAAACACAATCTTGAGCACACCTTCTTCTCAGAAGCTTGCATGCAGCACAGGGTGAAGCTGCACCCTGCTTTCTCCCACCACCTTCCTTCATCAATTCTACCTGCAATCACAGTGTTCAAAACTAATATTTTCTTCTGTTTTTTTTGCCTTCTCTGTGAAAGAAACTGAACAGTGAGAAAAAAAGAGTGTCGGTACAAAAGAATGGCGAGATAGCAGTTAGTGAGGGAATGGAAAATGGTGAATGGAGGAAGAAAAATACATGGAAAGTGAACAAAAGTGAGAGACTAAAAAAGAGTGAGGCATGTGGGAGAGAGGAGTGGCACGCATTATATAATTGTTATTGTTATTATTATTATAAGGTAAGGCCAAATCGTCAATGAAAAAAAAAGGTAGAGGTGTCACTACGTCACGATAAAGTAATCATTTTTAATCAGTAAACAAATGTTTATTGTTTTTACAGCTCTTTTAATCATAAAAAAAAAAACACACTTTTATTGTGGTCGGTTAATCATTAAATAAAAATAATATTTAAATAATTAAACCAATAACAATAATAATTATTCAAATCACTAATTTATATATATTAACAATAAAATCTGTTTTAAATATTAAAAATATAAAAAAAAAACATGACTCAGTTATTTCAAATATATTTTAAATAACTTTGAAATCTAACAAAAAAATCCAAAAGAAAAAAAATTAACACCTATTTTTTACTTTTTAATTTTGACTAAAACTCTAAACTTATTATCACAAACAATGTTTTGTAATTAAACTTCTAAAAAACATCATACTGACATTTCTTACTCTAAACAAAATAACAATCTATGTCATCACAAATTGATTATTCCAAATTACTCAAAAGTACATAAACATATAACACATAATACATAACAATAATTAATTATACGTAAATATATAATTATATCATTGTTAGATGAATTTATCGTTTGAATATATCTAAATTGACAATTATAACATTTATAACTTTTAAATTAAATTATTGATTTATTAATAATAATATTAAAATCTGTTTTCTAAACAAAAATTTTAAAAACCAAAAACACGACGCACGGGTCTCATGCTAGTTATTATTATAAGGTAAGGCCAAATCGTCAATGAAAAAAAAAGGTAGAGGTGCCACTACGTCACGATAAAGTAATCATTTTTAATCAGTAAAAAATGTTTATGGTTTTTACAGTTTTTTTAATCATAAAAAAAAATCACATTTTTACCGTGGTCGGTTAATCATTAAATAAGAATAATATTTAAATAATTAAACCAATAACAATAATAATTATTCAAATCACTAATTTATATATATTAACAATAAAATCTGTTTTAAATATTAAAAATATAAAAAAAACATGACTCAGTTATTTCAAATATATTTTAAATAACTTTGAAATCTAACAAAAAAATCCAAAAGAAAAAAAATTAACACCTATTTTTTACTCTTTAATTTTGACTAAAACTCTAAACTTATTATCACAAACAATGTTTTGTAATTAAACTTCTAAAAAACATCATACTGACATTTCTTAATCTAAACAAAATAACAATCTATGTCATCACAAATTGATTATTTCAAATTACTCAAAAACACATAAACATATAACACATAATACATAACAATAATTAATTATACGTAAATATATAATTATATCATTGTTAGATGAATTTATCGTTTGAATATATCTAAATTGACAATTATAACATTTATAACTTTTAAATTAAATTATTGATTTATTAATAATAATATTAAAATCTGTTTTCTAAACAAAAATTTTAAAAACCAAAAACACGACGCACGGGTCTCATGCTAGTTATTATTATAAGGTAAGGCCAAATCGTCAATGAAAAAAAAAGGTAGAGGTGCCACTACGTCACGATAAAGTAATCATTTTTAATCAGTAAAAAATGTTTATGGTTTTTACAGTTTTTTTAATCATAAAAAAAAATCACATTTTTACCGTGGTCGGTTAATCATTAAATAAGAATAATATTTAAATAATTAAACCAATAACAATAATAATTATTCAAATCACTAATTTATATATATTAACAATAAAATCTGTTTTAAATATTAAAAATATAAAAAAAACATGACTCAGTTATTTCAAATATATTTTAAATAACTTTGAAATCTAATAAGAAAATCCAAAACAAAAAAAATTAACACCTATTTTTTACTCTTTAATCTTGACTAAAACTCTAAACTTATTATCACAAACAATGTTTTGTAATTAAACTTCTAAAAAAATATCATACTGACATTTCTTAATCTAAATAAAATAACAATCTATGTCATCACAAATTGATTATTCCAAATTACTCAAAAACACATAACATATAACACATAATACATAACAATAATTAATTATACGTAAATATATAATTATATCATTGTTAGATGAATTTATCGTTTGAATATATCTAAATTGATAATTATAACATTTATAACTTTTAAATTAAATTATTGATTTATTAATAATAATATTAAAATCTGTTTTCTAAACAAAAATTTTAAAAACCAAAAACACGACGCACTGGTCTCATGCTAGTTATTATTATAAGGTAAGGCCAAATCGTCAATGAAAAAAAAAGGTAGAAGTGTCACTACGTCACGATAAAGTAATCATTTTTAATCAGTAAAAAATGTTTATTGTTTTTACAATTTTTTTAATCATAAAAGAAAAATCACATTTTTACCGTGATCGGTTAATCAATTATCAATTATTAGATGTACGGTTAGTGAGATTTTAGGCGTCGCTTAAAAATAGTGTTAGGAAAATATAGAAATAAATAAAGTTGGGAAACTTAATCAACGTATATAAACAGTATATTATGCATAGTAAAATTTTTATTAGATATTAAAATATATGATAATATATTATTTTGTATTATCGAATAAAAGAATGATTATTTTTTGCTGAAATTACATGAATAAAAATAATCTTTATTCAGATTATGTCTACCGTCGAGATTTATTATATATATGTAAATTACTCCTTATATATGCAATGATATGTAAATCTAGCGCTGATTGAATTAAATATTTTTATGATTATATTGTTTTTTTTTTCTTATCTTTATTTCGTTTGTGTTGATTTGCAAAAGAAAGTAAGATATATTTTATCGTGGTAGAAATGTAATGATGGTTAACATTAAGGAAAATCTGTTGAGATAAATGGGAAAAAAACGTGTCCTGTTGTGATAAAGATTTAAGTTAAGATCATGGAGTGGAATATCATTAGGAACTCTCCCGTATCTTATCTATTAGATAAATATTCATCTAATATCTAATATCTTATTTATATTTATACAAATATTTATTATGCGAGTATTTATATATGTTTTTAATATTCATGGATGTTATGAGTATCCATAGATATTTCAAAAAAAAATATTTAATAACATATTTTAACCATAAATTTAAATAAAAATATAATGCGTAAAATTCTTAAATTTCATACAAAGTACAAGTAATCCAATTAAATATATTGAATGACAATTTACAAAGAGACGAAGATTTCTCAAAACTAATTCATAAAAAATAACCATTCAAAAACATGCAATCTGTTTACATGCGGGTATAATAAATATTCGTATCTGTTATATGCAGGCATTAAAAATACTCGTATCTATTATCCACATATATCTATTTACAATATTTATTTTTACCCAGTGCAAATTTTATCCACATATATCTGCGAATACAAATTTTTTTTACATCCTTAATTATCATACCTTATACCGGTAACTCTTGACTCATTTGTGTTAATCTATTTGTACATTTCGTCATTTTATAACAACAATAATATTAAAATTAATGGTTTATTTTAATAACCGAGTAAAACAAGACTAAATATGTGTTATTGTGGTAAAAAACAATGTTCTCTAGTCATTGTTGTAAAAATAGAAATAATATGTTCTCTCTTTATTCAAAGTAAAACTTAACTCACTTCAAGATAGATTGTTAAAAATAAATAAGAAATATGAATTGAAATATCATATTGAACAAAAAAAAAAAAAAATATATATATATATATATATATATATATATATATATATATATATATATATATATATATATATATATATATATAAATCCACAGACCAATAAACTTAAAAGTAATGTCATATTACCTCATATGACTCGTCTTTGGTTGGATTTTCCGGTCTCTTTCCTTGAATTTTTTTTCTAAGGTTTTAGGTAATTATAACAAAATTTCAAATAAACGATTTTGTCAACTCTGCGAAACTTATTTGAATAATTGGTGATAAGGGTCTCAATATTCAAATAAGAAATCAAAATTCACTCGATTAAAACTTTATATATTCAAATAAGTAGAGGGAAAAAAAATATATTACATATGTTGTTCAGCTATTCTTTCGGAACTTTAAACCTCATTATTAACAATAACACTAGTCAACAATTAGGATAATACGAATAGTATTTAAAATCCTCTTTCAAATTTTTCTCCAAGCCAACTTTAAAAATCAATAAATTACACCGTTTCAAGGGATTCATTTGTACAAACAAGATTAAGTGTAAGCTAGGTTTTAATCATTTGTTAAGAAATAATTGCTAGTTATAATGTTTTTAATAAATTTTATTATAAACTATTGTAAATATAGAATAAAGTTTCAAATACACACTAATGGGTTGTCCACTTCACAAAAAAAGGATACACTATTATTATTTAGGCTTAAATATATATTTGGTCCCTATTTTTTTGATTTTATTCAATTTGATCCCTATTTTCATTTTATGTTCAATTAGGTCCTCATTTTCGTCAAATTGTGGTCAATTTGGTCGTTTTCACTAACAGTGTTTAAATAGTTAACGTCTTTGAACAGTACATGCCACGTGTCAGCTCCTGCTTTTTTTTTTTAATTTTTTTAATTTTTTAAATTTTTTTTTAAATTTTTTAAATTTTTTAAATTTCAAAAAAAGTGTCCACGTGTCAAGTCACAATTGTGCCACGTGTCAGTTTCTGGTAATATTATTTTTTTTGTTCAATTTAGTTCCTATATTCGTTATTTTTGTTCAATTCAGTCCCTATATTCGTTATTTTTGTTTAATTTAGTTCCAAATTTTGTTAAAATAAAACCATTTAATTTTTAAAATTGACATTATTATTACTTATTTTTTAAATTTAATTATAAATTATAATGTTTAATTATTAATTGAATATAATTATTAGATTCAATTGTTAAATAAAATATAATTATTAAAATTTTAAAAATATATATTAACATTTGTAAAATTTACATTTAAATTTAAAATATTTAATATTTTTATTGTATTTTAGATATTAAAATCTAAAATATTTTATATGTAAATGTTAATTTTACAAATATTAGTTTATTTTTCTAAAATATTTAGAATATTTAAAATATTTTTATATATCAATTTTAGAAATATTTTAGAATATAAATATTAGAAAAAAAATAATAATTATATTCTTATAATATTTTAAATAATTATATTATATTTAGAAATTAAATATAAGAATTTATTCAATTTATAATTAAATTCAATAATTTATAATTGAATTTAAAAAATAATAAATTTAAAGGTCAATTTAAGAAAAGATATTAATATAATTTGTATAAAAGATATTAAATTTAGTGTCAATTTGAAAAGGAAAAAATTGATTTATTTTAATAAAAATTGGGACTAAATTGAAAAAAAATAACGAATATAGGGACTAAATTGAATAAAAAAAATAATACTACCAAAAACTGCACTAGCATTGACACGTGGCACAATTGTGACTTGACACGTGGACCATTTTTTTGAAATTAATTTTTTTTTTAAATTTAAAAAAATTTAAAAAAAAATTTAAAAAAAAATTTAAAAAAAATTAAAAAAAAAAACCAGGAGCTGACTGTTCAAAAGCGTTAACTATTTAAATACCGTGAGTGAAAAGGACCAAATTGATCACAATTTGACGAAAATGAGGACCTAATTGAACATAAAACGAAAATAGGGACCAAATTGAATACAATCAACAAAAATAAGGATCAAATGTATATTTAAGCCTATTATTTACGACAAAAAAGTAATATGTCACCATGTGTTTGATTGTGGCAACATTACATAGAGTAGAGAATGCATGTTTTCTTTATTTAATGAATATTTATACCTTTAATTAGTGATGCAACAATCACCACACTCTTGCTTGTAGTGTTAAAAAAAATTATACTCCCCCTACTATTCTTTAAAAATAACAAGAGCATGCAGGTTATGATATCAATTAACCAACCACATTTTCAATAACATCATAGTCGACACCATTATTTTATTTTTAATTTCATTATTTTAATAACGATCATTGATATGCTTTCCTTGTATTATTGATAACAAAACTATACATGTAAAAGTAAATTAAATATAAGGATGAACTCCACTTTGAATTTTATACATATAAATATTGAATGCAGAAATTTTAAACTCGTTGTTACACCTACCTACACAAACAGAAACACATGATAATGAAACTGAGAAACTTTCTCATAATGAGATGCTCATTGTCAAGATCTTAGAGTTTATGAACTCCAATAATTATTTTTAGTCAACTCTGGGGTCTACTAGTAGTTAGTCAATGACTATGCTTCAGGGACACTGACCTAGGCTATTCCACCGTTTTAGAGGGACATAAACCCTAAAAGGAGACAACAAATGATAAATCATATACTATAACATCTTCTTAATCTCATTTTTGTCCCAAAAGTTATCTCTAGTTGGATTGAACTTTTTAATATTTAGAAAGTTGAAATTAGTCAAATTTAATTTGTCTCAATTAATTGAAATGGGGAGAGATATAAGATATGATACCACTTGTTAGGTTTACGAGTGGAGTTTTACTGGAGAGATATAACATCAATGAGACTTGAGTCTAACCATATAAGACATTGTTATCACTCTCAACCCAAAACCTTAAGGCAATGAGTTTATGAGTCTTTATTTTTATATAATATTTTACTTTCTCATTTTTATCCAACGTAGGACTTAGATTCACACATGGATTCTTAATAATTTACACTTAAATTACCAACTATTTAGACCCCGAACATCTAACATCAAATCTTAGCACAATAAACCTATAAGTCTTTTCTTATTGAATATTGCTTTTTCATAAATTTTGTCTGATGTTGAACTTTTACCTTACAGTTCAACTTCTAACAAGGAAAATGTTTTTGTTGACTAGTTGTATGAGAAGGTAGCAAGTTATATAAGAAGGTAGTAACGTTAGTTCTGAACATAGACGTGAAGGTTGAAATGTGTGCTATGGAATGATGAAAGGAGAAAAAAAATGAGAGGAAGAAGAACACGAAGGAAAAATAAAGAATTAATTTCTCCATCAGTGAAATGAATAATAATTAAAGAGCAATATATTTTATAGAAAAATAACAAGAGAATAATGCAATCAATGGTTTTAATGAAAGGAGGAGGTTGGGCTACTTTTTGAAGCAACCTACCATAAATTTTTGAAGAATGGAATGATTGCAGGACTTTGAGCTTTTAGAGGGAGAAAAAGAAATTCATAGGCAGGTGAGTTAGGTGAAGCAATGATTTCCCATTTTCCTTTCTCAAGGATTAAACTATGGCCAAAAAAAGCCATTGTGTTTAGGACAATGGGAACAATATCAAATGCATCATGCAGCAACCCTTTGATGATCCTCTATGCGTAGAAACTAGAAAGTGTGTGTCCTATTTAATGGTCAAAATGAAGAGGACAGTGCTTCGACCGTTGGAGAAAAAACAGCTTTCTCTTTCGGTTATTTTGACTTGAGACTTCAAAAAAGTGAAAGTTGGAAACCAAAGAAGCCATGAACGTATAAAATTCAAAGTGAGGGGGCCCCATTTTGGACGATTTGTGAACCTTTTGTCCCCAACACATACCTTCATTACCTTCCACTATACCAAATGCTTCATTTGGTTTCTCCCACTTTAGTTCCATATTTGTGAAAATGAGATGCATTCATTTTGTTAGCATTTAAGTAAGAGACCAATTGCATAAATGCCACGTCTTGTTCCTTTTCACCATCAATGATTTTTTCTTTCAAGTGTTGTCACATATGTTCCTTTTATATTCATAACCAAATGAATCGTAATGGCGCCAAACCATTTTCTTTTTCTCTCTTTTTTTTCCCTCTTTTCTAGTCATTGTTACTGCTTTTTTGAAAGCCATCAAACCTTTATTTTAAACTAAGGGTCTAAATCTTTGGGTGGAGATAATGGGAAAGCTCTAGCACTCTGAGTCAGTGGTGGAGACGGAGTTTAGTTTTTATGTCTGTGTGTTTAGTTTAATTTTAAAGAATTAATTTTAGAAACTAATTACTTATTTTTCATTCGTCATAAAATCTTTAATATTGATTTTAGAAACCAAATATATAGTGTCGTTAAAAATCATTTTTCACCAATTTAAAATGATAGAAAAACATGCACTTAATCTATTTTAATATTATATTAACCCATAGATGATAGTGATTCAATCACAAATTTGTATTATAAATAAATATTTGTCAGGATATATTAGTTTGTTGACTTTCAACCGACACATATTTGAATTGAATCCAAAAAAAGCTGTTTTAACAATAGTGAAAACAATAATAACTACGCACAATGTATCTCATTATTATAGTGCATCTTAAATTGAACTTTTATGGAATGCGTTGTGTCTGTCTTTCCACTTGCATCTCATTTTTCAGTGAACTAATCAGGTGCAAATGGGCATGATGAAAATGTTAACAACAATTAACGTGAGTATCTTGATGTTTAAGGAAATCTTTATATGGGTCCAGATTCCATTATTCTCTAAGTAAAAGCCATTAAGGAGTTTTTTAATAATCTACTTTAACCATAATCTTTAGCATTTTAATATAGTATCTAAAAATTTCTAGATATGCCATCCTAATCATAATTTTTTAAGCACACTTCACTATTATATTTCCTTGCAGATAGATATGTTGATAATGGGAACATGAATTTGACATTAGGAAATCACTACGACTTAGTGGTCCCTTTAAAAAGCATAAAATCTAGCTACAAATACAATAAGAGATGCCCCTCTTACTTTGTTCTGGCATCTTTTTGAAGCTAAGTGCATTAGATAGTTTTGGCAATATTCATTGGCAATATTCGCCATTGCAGAATAAATTGGAATTCTGAAGTGCTAGAGTCTCTAGCACATAAAAGGGAAAATTTGTGGCTGTTCACGAAAGTATACAAAGTCATATTTTCACTGTCTATTTATTGTAATACATAAGGGTTCCCATCATTTCCCTTTTTCCATGCCCTTGACAGAGCAAACAAAGCATGTAACAAGGAAATCATGTTTTTTTGTCACAGGGAAGAAAAGTTGCAGATATGATTAAACATATCTTCCAACAAAGACAGACCATGCAATCGGTTTTATCCACCTTGTGCCCCAAGGATCCCATAAGATCAAAAGGGTCAAAATGGATAATGCAGGACAATATCATGGGAGCACGTTTTGATTACATAACATTCATAAGTGCTTCTTTCTCTACCAAATGTTCCCTTTCTCTCTCATTCAAGCTTTTATCCATGAGTGCCCAACTAGTTTTATTGTATGTACGGCAACTAAATACCTCACGAGAGCGTGTGAAGACGGGTGAGTAAAATATGAAGTAACAAATGTTGATATTTTTCGAACGAAAATTATTGATACAACACCAATAAAATATGAGTCAAACTCATAATAAAGAATTGATATTGTTTTTAACAAAAAAGTTTAAAATAATGAATATATGAATCTTCGTACTTATACGAGTGAAATCTACATCAAAGATTGATACCACTTTTAACTCAAAATTTTAAAATAATAAATTTATAATTCTTTATATTTTTGTATGATGTTCATCTTTTTTATTTTTATTTTATACAGAACTTAGATTCAGACTTAAGTTGCCGACAACAAAAATCATATAAATGATCTATTTGTTTAAAATTGTTATGATTATCACATGCCATGATTAAAATGAATAGGTGGTCCATTTAATTATGAAAATTATGAAATGTAGCAAGATAATTTTGCAACATGTTAATACAAAGTAAGAACACCAGAGACACATATTCGAAGATCTAGTTGCTCAAAACTACCTCAGTCACAATTTTGTTTACTAATCAAGAAATAACCTTCCCAATAGATTCTCCATAAATTTATGACTGCTAGAAATAACCCTAATCAAATCACTATTATAAACGTATAATTGAAAGCACTAATATCAAAAGTTTTATTCCTATATGCTCATTAGTGTATCAAATCTTTCAACGTATCACCTCATCAATATTAAAATTAAAAAAATTTATAAAGACTAAAGCAAAAGAAATAGTTTATCAAAAGTAAAATAATGACATATATTATAAGACAAGAAAAACTTAGACTAAATAATAATAATAATAATAATAATAATAATAATAATAATAATAATATAAACTAAATATATGTCTTGAAAATATCATACTTACCTTAGCTGGGATTAGAAACCAGTCCACTGCAGTGTGACCAGTATGGCCATGGCAACACCACGAACACTCGCATCTTCCATTCTCCATTCCCACACACTCCCACGCGCGCCATGCCGCTTCCGTTTTCACTTTCGTTTTCCTTCAACTTTCTGCACTCTTACATTTTCCCCTTCCAAATTTCCCGCTAAATCTTCTTCGCGCCTCACCGTCTTCTCCGCTTCATCCACCGACCACCACCACAGCACACCTCAAGACCTCGCCGTTCTTCTCGAAGTCGACGGGTGATTCGATTCCTCATTCCATCAACCTTCTCTCTCTACGCTCCACGATTCCGTCTTTGTGTTCTGCTTCTCACACTCTTAAACTACTGTTCTGTTGTTTTAGGGTTCTTATGGACGCGCACCGCGTAGGAAATCGTATTGCCTTTAACAAAGGTTCGACCGATTTATGCATCCGCCGTTTACGTTGCTGTGATTCTGTGTAATGCGGTGTAATTTTTCTTCCTGTTCCCGCAGCGTTCGAGAGGCTGGGGCTCGATTGCGCCAACTGGACTGAACCTGTCTATTCGGATCTTTCGAAGTGTGTTTGTTTCTGGTTATTTGTTAGATTAGAATGTTCTGTTGCTTATGCGTGCGTGTGTCAATTAACTTTGCCATTGCCACACCTTACTTTGGCGTCGAGTAAATTGATGCTTTGAATTTCTTTTTTGAAGACTATTTTGATCGGTAAATATTGGAGAGTTTTCACAACTGAGTGCTGCAAGTTATGCAAGTGAGTTTCTCCATTGCTTATAGACCATTTTCTAATGACTTTCTAGGAGAGCTGCTGGAGATGAAGAAAAAATGGTGTTTCTGTATTTTAATCGCGTAAGTTGTTCGTCTTTTGTCTGTTTTTGCGAATGAAAAAAGAGGCATGTTTACTGATAATATCTGTAGTTTTCTTAGTTGCCGACATTAGTTAGCCATATTCTGTTGTTGTATCTATAAGCAGATTGGATGGCCTGCTTCCTTACCCACAAATGAGCAGGGACTATTTGCTAAAAGAGTTTTGCAGCAAAAGGTTTTGTCCTTACACTTGATCATCTTGATGAATGGTATTAATTAGTGTGCTTTTCACTTTGGTGATTGGGGGGACTGAGGCATATTAAATGGGGTTAGTTAACTAGGAATGCCTTATCGATAAAAACAAAATGGAAAAAGTTATTTTGACATCACCATTCCCAAATAACTACCCTTTGACACCAACTTTTCCTAATAAAATATTATTATTTAAATAAAATATTAATTTATACGAGTGTCAAATGGGAGTATGGTGTCAAACTACCACTGGCATGCTGAAACTTTTCTAATTTCCGTGAACTTTGCTTTATAAGGAGGAAATATCTGTTATGCCTCTCTAGTTTAATACTAAACTTTATTAAGACCACAGCATATGTCCTAGCAGAGATGCCTTTTCGTCTTCCCATGTCAATAATTTATTATTGGACTAGTCAGTTAACTGTCGTGGTTCTAAGGAAAATTTAGCCACAACTAATTTGATAATTAAGATACGGTATTATTAATTCTCGAACAATTGAGACCAATTCTTCGCTGAGTGATTAGAAAATATCAGTATGTGGATCTGCTTCACAAATGTATAAGCCTCTTAATCCCTTCAAGAACTTGTAAATTTTCCTTTTGGCTCCTTATTCAATCTCGTTATCTAAGAAATGTTTGATTCGGGCATTCAGAAAGGTGAAGCTCCTGTCTACTAGCCAATTTGGATAGCTTATTTTGGGACAAAAGAAGCTTCAATCAAAAGATTAATGAGATTTTGACAACAATTTATTCCTAAACATTATATTGTTCTCTGAATAAGATTGCTTCATCTAGTGAATGTTGTTTTAAGTTCATGGATGCTTTAAATGACAATTATCGGATCCAGAGGATCATATGCTTTTACGTTGTTTCTTAGAATTATTAGAATAACTTGTCCTTAGCCCTTCTTCACCAAATACAAAAGTAAGAGGAAGTATAGATGGGAAATAAATTTCAACTGGATGGGGTGTGTCTAAGGTTTGCAAACATGCGACTTTGATATTTAAGACCTAAGGAACTCAATTACCCTAGTAAGCTAAAAATCCTTCCCCAGATGATTTTTCTTTTTACTCATATTTAGAAGTTTATGAAACTTGGTAGAGAATCCTATTCAACTCTTGATCATATATTGGCAGGAAAAGGCGTTAGAAGAGTTTGTGATGTCAAAAAGTCTACCTTTACGACCTGGTCTTGAACAGTGAGTTATCTCGTATTCTGTGAATATGATTGTATGTCTCATTATGTATTTCATATATGGGGAGCTACCTTTAAAAGAGATCTATATTTATGGTAATTAGAGAACAAGATGTACATTAGCTAAGGATAGCAGACTCTTTAAAATGTTTCTATTAAGTTATCATACCTAGTCATACTTTCATTTTGTTGGTCTGAGCTAGTTGGTCATTCAGGTGGATTTTAACCACACTCGTAATTTTGACACTACTGATTTTTCACTGTTCTATCTTCGTGGATGGCATTTTTTTCTTCATGAATTAAACATTAACAGGGATATATTATTTCATCGAAATATTTGTTCAAGGCCCATGAATAAATAAGGATAATTTTGGTCTAGGTGTTTTTCCCTAGAACTTATTTTGGTTTCCAATAAAATTGATATACTGCCATAGTGACTTAAAGCTATTTGTAGAAGTCACGTGCATATTTCGTGTTTACATTCCTCTTTTTCTTGATAGTAGTTGATCTTCTATTCATTTCTGGAAGGATTTCAATTTACAAAAGACAAATGTCCCATTTTAAAATGTTTTGCATTGTTTTCATTGCCTCTTAATATTGATCTGTACTTCGATTGCTTATATTAATTCTCTTGAAGGTTCAAATGTTACCGGGATATTTCATAAATTTAGGAACTATGATGATTATGGATCTTTAATCTGCTTATTTATATTCCTTAACACATAGTAATGTCTCCATTGACAGATTTATTGATGATGCATATAATGAAGGAATTCCAGTGGTAATACTAACGGCATACAGTAAAAGTGGTGACAGTATTGCTGGGTAATTTTATTTAGCTCCAAAATCTTTCATGGCACTACGATACTAAGCAGGATAATAATTAAGTTTACTGATTTACTTACAAAGAAGTTTCTTTAGGTGTTGGGTGGGGAGGGGTGAGGTGTGTGTGTTTTTTTTTTTAATTTTTATTTGGGACTAATTTACATTTCAGGTCTTTATTTAAGCTTTAACTTTGAGAGCACTATTATGTTGCTAATATTCCCCCCCTCTTCCTTGTGCTTATTGAACTTTTAGGTCCATAATGGAAAAGCTTGGCAAAGATCGAAGCATAAAGGTCATTATTGTAGGGAATAAGGAGGTTGATCAAAGTTTATATGGACAACTAGTCTCGGGAAAGGTTATTGCTTCTGATTTGGATGAAGAGCTTGCCAAGGAAGCCAATAGAGCTGGTATATACTTCAGTCATTGATTATGTATGTGCCCCCCTGCAAGCATTTTTAGCACACAATGTTCTTTGCTAAGGGACCTTCCACTTCTGCCATTTTTTGTTAGTTTCTGCTGAAAAACAAAGACTAGCGAAGGAGGTAGCATCCATGCTAAAATTGAGTGTTGAGATTGATACCAACTCGTCTGAAAGGTTAGTTCATTCATCTCTAGTAATTTTCACAAAAATAAATACAATATCTTGGTCCTTATGTTTCACTTACCGTAGGGATCTATACTCATAGAATAAAGAAACTTGAAAATGTGTATGACTCAGCTTTGTAGTTTTCAAGGAAACAATGGTTGACGTATGTTTAGAGAGGGCAAGGAGAGCAAGCAAAGAAAGGAAAGAGTGTGAGAAGGGATGGGAAGCGAACTGGGTGTTAAAGTAGTGTTTTTTGTTTGTCAGCGTTCAAAATTGGGGGAACTTCTTAACAGGAGGGAGGTTTGCTCCAAAGCTGCCCATCCCCTGCTTTATATTCCATCTAATTAGTTCCTTCCTTAGGTGCCTTGTAGAGAAAAGAAAAGTGCATGGTTATGTTTTGAAAATTGGAGTCAAAATAAAGTTTTATATCTAAATTGTAGGCATTTAGTATAATTATTATACAAAAGTTGGATAGAATTAGAATATGATCATAAGCCTTATACTATCCCATTTTTTTGGTGTACTAATGCTATATACGTTTTTTCTTATTTGATATTTAAGATAAATTAGATAGTATTAGGATATGTGTGTATATATGTATATAAATAACAATATTACTATTTTATTAAATTACATAATTAATTTTTTTTATATATTTCTAAAAATATTATACATTAGTCCCTTTTCAACTTCTACACATTATTTAATTTTTAAAATTGTAAAGTTATATAAAATTAGCTAACGGATCAATTGCACTAATTGCATTTTATTATTTATCTATATTAGAATTGTTCTTCCTTAAACTACAATAGATTCGTGTGTATGTTGAGTTATATCTTTCTGTTAATTCAATGCGATCTGAAACAGTATATTTTTAGAAGTGCTGAAACTGTGGCACGTGTTGATGAACCCAAATGATCATTTCACACCTTAATCTACCAATTGTTCAATTAATGACTGATTTGGATTTTAGTTGTGTAGTTAAAAATTATGTCAATTTTCATTAATTTGTTGATTGCTCTGTCCAGTCTAGCTAAGATTGTTACTGCACTACGAGCGGGAGCAGAATATGCAGGGTTACCCGTCTGCAATTGTGTCCTTGTTGCTGGAAGCCAATCTGGTGTATCTGGAGCTACACAGGTGGGAATGCCATGCGTTGTTTTACGAAGCAGGTGATTTGCTCTTGGAAGTTCAACAAACATGTAATGCATAGTTTACACAATTGCATGCTTTCGTCGGAAGTTCTGTAGAATTGTAATTGTTTTTATGTTGGTGTACTCAAGAACTGATTATATTTTATTTTCCTGTAGTTTGACATCTAGAGCCGAGTTTCCTTTAGCAAACGCTACAGTGGATGGATTTGGAGGTGCAGATCTAACAATTTCAAAATTACGTAATATACGCCCGAAGAACGAGCAAAGGACTGAATGGTAATTTTCTCAACTTCACATACGTACTTTTAAAGAGAAAATATTCTATTACATGAATAAGAGTTGTGACTACTAGAAAGTATTCCATCATTTGTTCCTGTGCAGAGCTCTATACTTCCCAAAATATTAGCAATAAACACAACATAATCACACTAGCCCTGGAGTTGAAGCATTTTTTTGCGGGCAAGCAACGGAGTTTAAGATAGGTAACTCTGTTAGTATGATAATTTCATATTACAATTCTGCAAATGTAGGAATAGAACAAATAAGCTGAAATGTGAGTTTTTTTCTTTGCTACTTGCATGATCTGTCATTTCTCTTCCAGCAACCTGAGGAAAGACTAATCTCTTCCCGTTAGGGATTTGGCTGTGGAGAAGCTCCTACTGCAGTTGGTGGGTAAATATACTTGTGATTTTTATTGATAACTTCCGTGATGGAATGAGAGTGCCTTAGTAGTCGGGTGGTTTTTTGTAATTGACATTGTGACATACATTATATTACACTTACATCTCAAAGGACTGAATCTACGTCAAGTTCAAAAGTACTCTGTATTTCTATCCTCTCTTATTTGGACGTGAAAATCTTATTCAAGGTTAAGGATGCTTTTTCTTAGTCTGTCTTCTTAATAAAAAGAAAATAACACGTGAGTTAAAAGATAATTTTGTTTCTTCCTATTCTATTGCAGTTATGTTTATGAAGTTACTTTTTTAATGTCAACTTTTAATCAGTGAGACATGTGATTTGAATCCTAAGTTAGGTGCCTTAAAATCGTAAAGTGATTGTAAAAATTATATACAATATTGTAAAAATTATTTTTATTTATTTTTATAATTATAATTTTATTATTTTTTGCTGTCATAAAAAAATATATTATATAAACTTAAATATTATATATTTAAATTATGATATTGTTATATTTAAATTTCTCAACTAAACGAATAACTTAAGTGATTGCTAACACATTATTTCATTTTCATGTTAAAGACATTAATCATCAACAAAAATAAATTATCAGCTCCATAGTATTATTTGTGGTTCCTGCCACGAGTTTACATAACTATTGAAACTAGACGAGTAATTAAACTAGAGAAGACCAGTATACAATTTTCGGAGAAAAGTAAACGCTGTTGAGGGAAGCAAACGCAGCTAAGGGAAATACGAAAATGGATCTTCCTGGCAATAACCAATTTCTTGTGTTGATAAAGTTATGATTAAGATTATCAGAAACATTTTAAAATTGGTAAAATTTAAAGGAAAACTAGTTTATAATGTTATTCCGTCACTACTGGACGGAAAATCATGTTCTATAGTTGCAGCAGAACCCAAATAGGGGTCCTTCATATAATCAGATAATTTACACGTTACAGTGACGAGTAAAATATAGATGTAAGATAGTAAACAAAACTGATTAGGAGGTCACCCTAACTGGTGGTGCATTTCTTTTCTGATGCCAATCGTCTCCAAATCAAATTGTCATGAATATTGTCATGAAAACTCAGCTTGTGGAGCGTTTGTTCTTCTCCTCTGAGACAAATTTGTAGTTGAGTATTCATTATCATCATTAGATGATGAGCCAACACTAGATATATTAGAGATTGAGCTTGATACTGAATCAGGTTTGTGTACTTGATTTCTGAATATCTGTGTCTGAGAAGCTGACCCTTGAGATTCTTGAGGGGTTTGATTCCCCTGAGCTTCTTCAGCAAGACGCTTAATAAGGTTCATAACTGTGGGAAGAAACCTTGATGAAATGGATAGTAGTCCAGGCAGCTGCAAACAGTATAGCCATAATATTAACAAACTCAGACAATGTTAGTCACCTTTGTAGCTGAGATATCATTCAGCCATCTCTTCTATATATTATTGTTTCTCTTACAATAACATTCAACAGAACAAACCCAACCTAGAAAAACAATAAATCTTGAACTAATAAATCCTATTCGTTAATAAATTACAAAACTTTTTTTAGGTCACTTAAAAAAATATTAACCCCAATAAAATTATTATTTTGTTTTTGATCTTGAAAGCGGTTTAGATAATGCTTTAAACAGTGAAATAAAGTGATTGAAAAGAGTGTTTCTAAGACAAAAATAATAAAACAAACATTTATAACGAACAAAAAAATTAAAAAATATATATTAGGGACCACATACAAAATCTGATAATTTATTAAGGACCATAAATATATAAAACTTAAATTTATATGTAGCAAATATCATAACTTGTGCGTTATGCAATTTAAAAAGAAAATGGCAATGGGCCTAACTAGTCCGTGTAATTGCAAGAGTCATTCACTTGGGCAGAAAAAACATCACAGAATCTTGACAATCTTACTGCTGGAAAAAGTAAAAGATTCAGTCGTACTCACAGTGCCATGGCGAAACTCTCCAGCTATATCCATTTGTACCCAGATGGCCTTGCCAAGTAGATAGGCAACAAATATAAACAACAGGTAGAGAGGATTTCTGTTTTACATACAAGTCAGCAAATGTAATCATTAAACTGTAGAAAAAAGGTCCAATGAAACATAATATTGAAAATAACAAATAATTAATAGTTAAATTTTTTTAAAAGTTATACTTACTTTAGTAGCATCATAAACTCATTAAAACCAAGTATGACCATTGCCATTATCGCCCACGGAGGAGGTAACCAATTGTTACTCCGCTTGAAGGCCTCCTGAATACACACCAAAAAAGAAAAGAAAATAATAATACCTTTGTTAGTATGTCTGGAGTTAGATAACTGTTTAAGGCAAATATAAAGGACAAAAATGACATTTTCATGGAACCTGCCCCTATGTAAACTAAAGGACAAAAAAAGAAGAAAAACAGCAGCTGCGAAAACCTTGGAGCAAACACCATTGTAATAAATTCTAACAAGAAATAGTCTCACCAAACTGGTTTTATCATGTAAATGAGGCAACTGAAGCAGGACAAAACCAGGTCAAAGGCAAATGGATGTAGAAGACATGAGATTAACATCACATGACTGACTGTTATTCATCCATATAAAATTTCATTCAGAAATTTATATAACTGAAAAGCCTTCAAAATAAGTTCTGCGTGACATTTCACTCAATCCAGTATGCAAGTTTACATATTACAGTACATGATCCCCCATCAAGCCCAAACAAACAGTCAGAGTTTGGACAGTTATTGCCTTGTCCGAGCTGCATCCATATTAAAAGTGTTATTTATCTTATTTTAGTGCCTCAACTTTCATATATTTGGAGGTTAGTGTGTATTTAATAGTATAACTATTATAAAATATATTATTATTTGTTTAGCTATATTTTGTTTTACAAAAAGCCCAAATTAGAAGTGGTGTTTGCCCCTTTTTAGAAGACTCCATCCATAATGTCTATTGAATTAATTATTTTAAACTAAAGGAGAGCTTATGGCTGGCAAACAATTAGGAGAGACAGAAATGAGTGTTAATGAAAAGAGTAGTTTTCACAAAAAATAAAATAAAATAAAACAAATTTATGGTTATTAACTATTGAACACATCTTATTCTAATCAATTAAGTAATTGTCTGATTGAATATGGTGAAAATAGCTAACAATATATTTAACCAGTCTTATAAATAGGAACGGATAGTGATATGTTTTATAGTATTTGGTTGAAATAAAAAGATGATACTAGGCAAACATGTCAACATGGCAAAAACAAGCAAACTACACCATGACAGTAAAATTAGATCAGATTTCAAAACTTATATTATGAATAGATCTTCTGTCTACCCAAAAACCATAAGGTTGTGAGTTGCATATTCATTGACATCCATCCCTCTGTCTCCATGCATACACACACATTAAGGATTTTGTTTATATTGTAAGGAAACAGCAACCATAAAAGCTAAGGTTTTTTATGTTAAAGCACACAAAAAGTTTTATATCTACCACACCTTTAATGCAATGCAAGAGTCTTGCGGAGAAGAAGCATGGAGAATGCATATTCCACCTTATTTTGCCTTGAAACTTGACTTTATTTTAGTAAAATATAAATGACATGCATTAAACTTTTCAAACCACTCACTGGTACAAGCTCAATCACCATGTCAATGATCAATTGTACCAAATCCCCAAATTGTCAAATGAAGGTTAAGGCATACGAATAGTTTTTTTATCTCAAACATGTACGGCAAATAAGTTGGATAAAAATGCCGAGAAAATATATCAATAACAAAAATACAGAATAAGTAGACAGAAATATATTAAATATGACTTTACCTGAGCTGAAATAGCTTGAGTAACTGTATACTCAGTTTCTCCCAGGAATTGTCTCCACAAAGCCTTGCACTGAATTGGAGTGATAAGCACATCCTCTGGGGAAACCTACATTTTATATATATTCTCAAATATAATACTTTTACTATAACATTAACAGAGGAGATCAGAAACCACAATATCCCTGTATACTACCTCCTCCCATGTGCTTGAAGCCAAAGTGTCCGCAGAAGCTTCCCGAGTTATTAATTGTGAAGATGTTGAAGCACTAGTTTTATCTATGAGAGATGAATGAAGTATGCTTCCAATGGGATCTGGCTTCTCATCCAGGCGTATAGCAGCCATATCTGATAGAAGCTTTAGGGACTGATACATGACAGCATAAGTTAATTTACAATGTGCTAAAAAAGAGGAGCAATTTCCAGTATAGTTTCATGTATGAGCAATTTTTTTTATTTTACGTATGAGTCAAAATTTTATCATTATTTTGCTATCAATTACCGCAGAGCGAGCATCCCTTGTAATAGCTCTAATATCTTCCTTCCCAGTCCAAATTCTAGGTAGTGAATCATTATCATGATTGAATACGGTAGAGAACCTGGAAATATTAAAGTCAGAAATCAGTAAGCCACCAAACTAATCCAAACTCTGAACATCTATTGGGAATAGTACACTTTCATTCATCATAAAAGAATAAACATGTACAAGTAACATAGAATGCCTCCTCCAATACAAAAACAATAGACAGCAACCAAGCCTTTTCCTTGCATAGTTCAAGTTTCCTTCTGCTACTTTTAGTCAGATAAATGTAAATTGTTTGTCTCCATGCATGTCTAATAGAGTAGCTCCTACTAGATACATGATAGCAGAACATAATAAAATATTGAAACAACTATGACATGATAATAACATACAGAAACTTTCGTTAAACCATGGAGTTCTACGCTATCCATCCGAATACACTAATGAAGTAGCCTACATGTCTTTGTTTCAATCCTTACTAACTACTAAGTTCCAAAACATTAATATTCAACCGTCAATCAAGTTCTATATACATATTACAATCCACAACCAAATTTCACCAAAATAATTGACGTGATTTCATGATATTTTAGATGCAGTTACCTATCTTTCATGCGTATCAAAATCTTTCCAGCTTCTTCCCTTGCTTTATTTTCCACCACTTTTCTTGCATAGTCCCTTAAACTTTGTTCCATTTTTTCAACTGTTTCTTCATCCAGCTCAAAACCAGCCACGGAAGCAGAAAATTCAGATATAGCAGATCCAGTCTCACGTTTAAGCAGTGCTCTTATTGAAAGCCATGTGTCCTTTCCACCTGATTCAAAGAGAGACTCCACTGGCTTGGTCAATGCGTTGGTCAATTTTTTCTGCATAAGATACTTTTATTTTAGTGTCTGATAGAAATAGAAGGCATTAAAAAACATATCCCAGCTCAACCAATTAACCATTGTTATATCAATATTACCTCAAGATTAGTTGTTATCTCGGACAATTTTGCAGCACACACAGATGAAGCATGTGAATCAATATCATGACGAAGTTTGTCTCGCACCTTTGAAGCACCCCAATTAGCATGTCTCACAGCAGCATCTGCGAAGTGCAAATCTTATTAAAAAATGAACAAAGAGAAGTGGGAGTTCTATTGATCATACAAAAAAGCATTTAAACAATGACCAAAAAGTTATAGTGATTCAACTTCAAGTGCAATTATATGTGAGAAACATGTCTAAAGAGAGTCAACAGGAACTGCTGAGCTTAGGAGAGAGGGAAAGAGAGAAAATAAAGACGAAGGGAGATAGGATAGAATTGCTAGAGTGAAACTGATTGACTACGCATTATGAAAAATATCTATCTATCTATCTATATCTTTATCTACATCTCTCTCCATATATAGATTCTTCAAAGAATGGAGAATATATCCCAAGTGAAGAGTGAATGGGTGATAGCTACAAATAAACACTTTTTAAAATATTATGGATCCACAAAACTTGGTTAAAAATGTCATACAGGACCTGATTAGACAAACTAAAACAAGGACTAAAAGAAGTGGTTAGAGATGTCGAAGCTAAAAATAAACTCAGATGCAGATTTAACCCAAATCCAAATGTAGACTTGTCACAACTGAAAATTGACATTGACAGTTTTTGGAAATTCAACATAGATGACCTTCACATTTAGCTGGAAACATTGTCAAAAAATTGATAGAAGTTTATGAAAAAGTTGGTCGTAAAGGTCATTGACAATTGAAGGTTGGCCAAAGTTTGCCAGAAAGTTGCTAGAAATTGATTCATCAAAAAAGTTTGCCAGGGGATATGATACTAGTACAATGTCATCATGTTATATTCTTAAAATCTAAAATACAAAACCCTAACAATACTAAGCATAATCCTGACTAAAAAAGGAAACAAGTACTGAGATACTAGAAAGTATGGAAACAAAGAAAAAATAGGACTAATACTAAGGGATAATCTCTAGGATACCCAAAATATTATGAGATATCCTAAAGACTAGTCATATACTTAGGTTATACAGAAAATTTAAATAATATATATAGACTAGTCCTACATCTTAGAGGCATCCTGAGATGTATATAGAGAGAAGCCAACCATATACACAGATCTTTCTTTCCATTTAATTAACTGAACAAATATAAATCCTATATATAAAATAACAGAAGACAAACTTTCTGTATCAGTAAGAATAATAAATTCCTGATATTCTCTGCTTCATGATTGAGTAATGATCTTAGACAATACAGAACCTCAGGCAATTTCAAACATAATCCCAAAAGAAATAATTTTTTAAGGTAAATTATAAAACAAATCATGAAGCTGTGACCAAGCTAGTCAGTTAGACCAGAGATGGGGTCTGATAAATGATTCAAATAAAGTGCAAAAACAGCTAGAAGAAAATCTGGTAAAACCGATTTAAAGCAGGTCAATATTTTTTTTTTTAATATTATAGCATTTTAAAATTTTAATAAAAAATAAATATAAACCTAAAATATTTGTCATTTTCTTTTCTATTAAAAATAGAAACTTATTTATAGATGATAATGTACCTGATTGAAATAATGGAGTTAACAAAATAAGAATACTTGGCCCGTGTGAGTTGAAGTTTATAACTTCTAAGAATTGAATTTTTATAATTCTATTAACATCTAAGAACTGAAAAATATGGTATCATATGAATTGAAAATTATGTAAGACTTTTATCATTTTAATAGCATTTTGGTTTATTATTTTAATATTTCATGAGTTTTGTATGAATTGAAAATTAATATTGTATGACTTTTATCATTCTAATAGCATTTTGGTTTATTATTTTATTATTTCATTTGTTTTGTATGCATCGAAAACCATTAACGTATGAGTTTTATTATTTTAATATCAAGGGGCACAATTTTGGTTTGTGAAGATTAATTATAGGTATAATTTATTTGAAATGTATGATAATGATGTATTTTATTTTATTTTATTTGAATTTATGGTTAAAATATTTGTTTCTTCAAATATTTCGTAAATACCCGCATATATCCGCGAATATTAAATAAATAGACGGGTACCCACATAACGGATACCTGCACGGATAACAAACGGATATTTATCCATCTAGTATGATATGGGGCTACTACCTTACCCATCCCGTTGACATCTTATCTCATCCATGCATGTCTTAGGTGAGAAAGTAAAACAATAAGTCCAAAATGACAAATAATATAAATTCAGGGAAAGTCAAACTTGCTAGAACATAATATTGTAAATGTTATGAAGAAGAATCAAATCAGATTATTACCAGCAGATCCTTTGTCAAATTCATCCATAATAGTTTGAGTCCAAGTACGAACAGATGAAGCAAACCCCTCTCCATTGTTTAGTGATTGTTCCAGTTCAGTCTTAAAATCATTTAGAGCTTTAGAGTGTATATGCTCTAACAATGTTGTATAAGCAGGATACACAAGCTGAAAAGTTGACACCAAAGAAGCATTACTAGAGTTTTATGTACAACCACCGTATTCAGAAGTCCTTGTCAGTAATACCTCAGTTCAGTATTAAGCACAATATTAAGGATTTAGTGTTTTGAGAAGGATGGTATGAGCAAACAATATAGGAAGTGGAGTAATATTGTAGATTATTGTAGTAAACAATATTTAAATATTTGTAGATATTTATTGGTACAACTAAAGTAGGATAATGTTTAAGAACTCAAAATCATTTTATATGGTTATACTTACATAAAAAAGGATCATATCGTTTTACTTAGATTTATGATCAGACAAATCAATATCAAATATATATTATAGTGACATTTATAATTATTCTAGTATAATAATTTTATCACAAGAGAATATCAAGCTTCCACTATATATTGTATTGAAAAGTCAATATAACTAAATCACTAATGTTGTTACATAGTACACGGTTTCAGCTCAATATTTCTTTTTCTTATAGTTTAACACAATATCAAAGTCTCTTGAAAACCATGTTAGCTCGGTGGATCCACTATCTTAACTTCCCTGCCAGCACATGAGGATTATCTACCCCTCACCCAAGTCGCTTCCTCCATGTAACCACACCTTTGCTCTTGTGGCTCCATCAGAGTTGATTTGGTGGTTCAACCTTATTTCCTCTCTCCTTTAATTATTCTAATTCATTTTTATCAAATTCTGAAAATTGGCTTCAAGCAAGTACTCTGCATCTCGAATAGGTTCTCCAATCTTTGCTAACCATATTGTTAGTATTGAGAAGATGGATGGATCTAACTATTCCCACTTGGGCTCTCGAAATCAGGTTACAGATCAGTGTATTGGGCCATCCCATCTAACTACCACGGTTGAATCCAACCCGATAAATGAACACAAATAATAGACACACCACACCCAAACCTATAATGTTTGCCAAGACCTCTTGACACTGTCTGCTTATCTTGGGAAGATTTATGCTGCCAAACAAGTAAATGAGTTCCTAACACGATTTAAATATGTAAAGCAGCAACTTAAGAACCGCAATACATTTCTTATGACAGCTTTGTATGGCTATCCTCAAGAGTAAGTTGATACCTTATTAGATTCTAGGATCACCAATAATCCAAACTGTGGCTTTTGTCTCGTTAACATAAATATACACGGAGATGCATACCTCTTTAGTTTGGGACACTTCTATATTTGCCTTACAGAACACTAGTTTTGGGTGCTTTTGCACAAGTTTAGAACGTGAGTATTGTTACCACAAAGGCCATACCATTAATGGTGTTAGGCTGTGTGCAAAAACTCCTTGGGTGAGCAATATTTTTTAGGCATATACTATTAAGTCACCTATTGCTCTTGCATTGCCAGCTAACCAGCGTTGTATGATTCCAAAACATATGTGGGCTTTCTCCAATCGTATGAAAATCGCCAAATTGCTAGTAGCATTGCTTTGGTGGCACACAGTAGTAAATCTGTGTGCTTGTCTCTCTCAATCTCATTCCCTAGGTCCTTAGGTCATTCATTGACTTTGGTGCAACCAATAATATATTTGGTAATCGTTCTTTTTTCCCTTCCCTTATCACTACTGATAATTGGTCCTCCATTGCTGTTATTAACGGTTCACAAACACAAGCATGTGGCATTGGCACCAACCCGCTTCCATCTCTTAATGTGACTATGTTACCTAACTGTCACCCAGCTGACCAAATCCCATGACATTACCTTCAATTTCGGTAAAAATATTGTTTGCTTGTAGGGATCAAATATCAAAACAGATGATTGGCATCCACTATTTCCCCAAAGATGATTCATGCATAGTTAATACACCATCGGTTGACCAAATTGCAGAAGATGGTGTCAATATTCATCAGTCCTTTCTAATAGAATTAATAAATGAGTTTTGTCTCCTTTCTCCTTAGTTCACTCCGATATTTGGAGACCTTCTACTAGTACTCCTTTTGGTTTTAAAGATTTTGTTTCATTTATGGGTCACTATTCTAGATGTACCTAGATTTGGCTAATGAAAAATCGATCAAAGTTGTTTTCTATTTACAATGAAATCAAAACATAATATACTACATCAAAATTCTTTTAAAATAAGAAACAAATAGTAAAAGCACAGCCAGCAGCCTTACATCCAAAGCCTTTGATTCCAATTGCTTTCGTTTTGCATTTCTCACGGATTCTTCAAAGAAAATTGCCTCTTCATCATATCTGTTGAAAACAAGATATTATCAACATATAAAACGAAAGATGGAAACCTTAGGACACAATTGAATTATCTAAAAAGATGGAAAACTAACTAACCGCCCCTATGACTTGCACATGTGAGTCAAACATGTTTAAAGAATTGCATATTTCATGAAACTTTTAATTTACAAATACAATTTTGATAAATTGAATTTTCTTTTAAAATGTTGATAAATTAAGAGATACATAGTACTGGGAGAAAGAAATCCAAAGAATGAAGATATTTTATTATCTTATGCTAGGATTGAAATGAAAGAAAAATCAACGTTAGTGTTGCTATTAAAAGAAAAATTATCAAATTAAAGTCTAGGGCAAGAAAAAATCGGTAATGCATATAAGATTTATTCTTAAGCATTTATTCCTAATACATACATACATTTTAATCATGAATTGGAATAGATAGATATCTGTTGTCACTGAACGTAGATTTTTCTTGAACTTAAATTGAAAGTCTACCAGCATCTGGAACTTACTGTGAAAGGCTGGCATCAATAATGGAACTCAGTTTTTCCCCAAAACCTCGTACTGGACCTAATTGAACAGCTTCTTCCAATTCCAGCCAATCCTAAGTCAAATTCATTCATCAGATTATTTACTCTAAAAATAGCTGAAGCAAAGCAACTCAATACAAAAATATGGATAAGCACCTTGTCAGACTGTAGTTGATTAAGTTTTTCATTAGCAATTTCTTCACAACGCACCGTTGCTACCATTACCTGTTAAATAAAATGGAAAATCGATAAAAAAAAAAAATGATTGTTTCATCTCATCCTAAAAGTTAGCTAATAGGAAACCTTGTGAGCTGGAAGATCAAGATCCCTGTTTTCTCGTATGACTTTCCAAATTTGCTGCGCACTAATAGAAAATCCAGAAGCAGGCACAACACCACGTCGATCACCAGCCAAACCTCCAGGTGCTATAGAATGAAAGAAACGTTGCCGTAATTGAGCAACCTGCATGAATAGGTGTAACTCTATGATCCACATCATATCCAAGTATAACTACAGTTGTAAAAGAAGCTTATTATACTACACTCTACCACCGAGATAAGGAAAGAACCAAAATGGAAAGGTTTCGAGTACAAAAGTTTCAAACTTTTCATTACTTGCTAAAACACTCATGCAGAAAACTATCTATTGAATTTTAGAAATTAGTAATCACTCCAAAACAGGGAAAAAAGTATCCTAGCACAACTTCCAAAAGTAATGCATTGTCTATTGAGTGTACCTCCTCGTTGAACTTATCCTCCTTGTCCTCATAACTTGACAAAGCAGTAACTTCCACCTTCATTTGAAAATTCATTAATTATATACAATAATATTCACATAAACAGTTGGCACGTGCAAAAGGGAGATAGATAGAACTTACATTGAAAAATTCACTTAGAGGAGTATGTTGATGTAGTTGAGGTTTTCTAACACTATCCCAAATCTGAGGAATTCACATCATGGTAAGCAGTGATGATGAAGAAAAACAAGAAACCACATGAATAAAAGTCAGAAATTAAATGGGAAACACACCTTCTGAATATCTTCTCTTAGAATAGGCTCCAAATGTTCAAGTGGAGTCTGCATAGACCGCCAGAAACATGAAAAACATTGAATAGTAAAATACTAAAAAAGGGTGCGTTCTCAATAAAGGACCCATGATTCTATACCTTTGTTTTATCACGTATAACAAAAAGCAATGTCGTTTTCCGGGGACTAAATAACCGCATCATGACCTACAAATACAAGAAGGACCAAAGTGTGAAATCTCAAATATTGAATACCCATCAAAGGTAAATTCATGGCTAAAAGCTACCTGAAAAACTGTTTTCAAAAGAGGTTTATTGGCTGCTTGTTCTCGACCAATGTCATGACACCACCTGTGAATAAAAAAAATCATCAAAAGTTGTCCAAAGTGGATTGAATGTTTGCACAAGTTTGACTGTAAGCTCCCATAAACCATGAAACAGAGTTCTTTTTTACTTTCTGATTAAATCCAAATACTAATCTGACTCCAAAGAAAATACAAAAACAAAAAAAATTGAGATGACACAGAAACATAAAACGAAAAAAGGTTACGCATATCACCTTTTGCTCCAGAACATATTATAATTCATCGTATACTCACTGACATACAATGTGAATAATCCTAATTACTAAGTGCAGGTGGACAGTTAGCAAGGTTATCTTAAAACACAAGTTACTAGAACGCACAGGCAATCCACCAAGTTAGACAGAAAGATTTGCAATTCCACCTAGACTTTGGTTAAGTAATGCAGCATGTACGGACTGCACAAACATATGGATGTGAATTTGTTAAGATGTGAATTTGTTAAGAAACTTTTAAATAGCCAAGGATAATGCCTTACTCAATCATTTCCCCAGAATTTGATTCATTAAGTTATTTATAAAGCAATAGTTTAGAGCTAAAAACTTACATGTTTATCAGAACAATATCTGATACTGCCAAAGCAAAAAGAGCACTCTGTTTCTCGAAAGCAGTGTCATCCTGAGAGTTATAATAAAAAACGAAAGCAGTGAGGCAATAATAGTGAGTTTTTATGCAAATATAAAAAAGACAGAACGGGAATATTTCTCAGTTAAAATGAAGCTACAACTTGTTTTACGAGGCACCGATAGCATACAGTTCAAAATATCAACTAAAGATATGGTCAGGGCGATTTGATGTTTATTCAAGGAATTTTCATTTATAAAAAGAACGGTAAAGGGAAGCATCTGCGAGACCATTAAAGTAGATTTCATTTTCCAACTAGGTTTGTCGAAAAATAACCTTTGACATTTGGTTGGACGAAAAAAAAAATTACAAAAATGAATTTGAAAGAAAACATTGCAGCAGAACCAAAGTCAACAGTCAACACCAAGCACAGGTTGAGAAATTATAGTATTTTCGTAGTATGTAATGTCAGGTAATTCTTATAAGATGCTCTAAAGGCGGCGGCCTAAAATGACTAATAAATCAAACTCGTGTGATCATTACAGGTTTTTTACAGACAAAAAACGACTTGTGTAAAAAATAACAATAACAATAGTCCTATCGCACTAGGTGATAGAAAATAACAGAAAATGAAAAAAAAAAAAAAATAAAACGAAATTTATTACCTCGCCCCTCTCTCTTCCATCAGTACCCTCCAAATCCATAGCAATTGTGGTTGGCTCAATCCCAACACATTTGGCAATCCAAATGCCCTTGGTCGTTTGAGATCTGCAACAATATGATACTCAATTAGATGCTCGCCATAAACTAGAACCACCCAAAACAACAGCTCAGTAATTTCAGAACCAAACCTCCCCCTGAAAGCATCCATCTCCCTGAAACTTGTGTGGAAAAGATGATTCATTAACGTACTCTTCCCTGCACACAAGAAAAACATAACATTAACTCACACAAGTCCACAAAGAGAGAACCTAAAGCTAAAAAGAAACTGCACTCGATTGATAACCAAAACCAGTTACAACTACAAAAATCAGAAACGGACATGCATGGCAATAGCAACTCCAATAATATGAATTATTTACTTTTTAACATATTCTCTTTCTCCTAATCCATGAATGCATCACATCTCAACCTCACTTTCAAGTTCCAAAACAAGTTACGTCAATCAATCGTCAAATTAAATCTAAACCTAATCACTAACTACAAAACTCCACTCCAGAGCACACAAAGACTTATAAATCACGCTACGATAAACCGATCCAGGCTTAACAACGACAAAAGAACCGCAGGAAGTTCAACCGAAGTAAATCAAGAATTCAGAACGAGCAAAGGGAAGGATCGAAACGCACCGCTACTCTGCGGTCCCATGATGGCGACGACGGCGTAGGAGAGGCCGCAGGAGGCGAGGTTGACATTCTTGATGAAGTTGTCGAGGCCGGCGACGTTGAACTCACCGTCGCCGTCGATGAGTTGCGTGGCGCAGGAACCGTCGTTGGCCATGCCTTGCCGGAGAGCTGAAGTGAAGAGAAATCAAAGAATTAACGAACAGATTGCTTTGGATCTCTGATTCGCTCCGCTTTGCTTTCAGTGAAGATTCTTTGATTGCGGTGTAGGCTTGGTACTAACACTACTGCATTTGCCTAAAGAGGGAAAAGGAATGAAGAGAAGAAACACAAGTCTTGTTGGCTTCTGTTTGACGTGCGTCCAATGACACGTGCCACTCGCATCCAATCAGCTACCTAATCATTTTCGCTTTTTTATCAAATTTTAAATCAGTCAAAAAATAAACTCTTCATAGCATTCTCTCTCCTTCATTGTTTAATTTTTGGCTGAAAACCCATTGCTTGAATAATGTGCATCGTGCCTTCAATCCAAATTATAAAGTTTAACAAATTTAAAATACATTTAATGCGTGTCATGCTGCTACCTCTGATACATGAATGGTAATTAGTGTTAATTTTATTCGATGTATGATTTGATTTTAAAATAGTACTTCTCTTCTTCCACGTTTTGTTCTTTAAAGTCTAATTATTCTACATAACAACTTATCTTAATCATTCAATTACAAGAAACTAAAAAATGAAAATAAAATTATTTCCAAATTTAATTATATCCTCCTCAATTTTGTTAAACATGTGCTATTTCATCTTTTCTTTTCTTCCCTTTTCTCCTTTTTGTCGTTTTTCAAGCTTTTTTCTTTATTACTCTTCCATTCAGTCTTCCTCTTCCTTTTTTTATTGTTTTAATTCCAATTAGTTAGTAAATGATTATTAACGATATGAATTTATGGATGTATGTGTAAGATTTACTACTCTCATTTTTAAGTAAGAAAAAATGTATTTAAGTATATATATTTTTTGTCTTAATCTTGTTTTCGTTTGATAATGGGTACAATTATGTTTGTGTTTTACTATTTCAAAAATTAATTAAATTTGTATTTAGAAAAAAACATACAAAGTAACACATAATGTTATTTATGATTTAATGTTAAAATGATACAATATTTGCATTTTCATTTGTCAAGTATTAATAAAGAAAATTATAATTACGTAAACATTAAATAAAAGATCAAATAATAATTGAATAGCAGTCAACTAATTATAGAAAAAATCTTAAGTGTGTATATTTAATGAAATCGAAGTTTTAAACACTGTTGTTCGAACAAAATCATACAAATATAGTCAAAATTGTTTTAAAAAGAAAAATGTATTAGAGATTTATGTAAACTTACTATTGGATGGATCTAAGTGTTGAGAATGAATAAAAAATAGACAGAAAAAGGTTGTGCAGAAGAAAAAAAAAACTAATAATCAACTAGAACAACAAACTAGATAAAGTTTTAGTAATATCCAATGACGTTATGTATACTTTTCGAAAAAAATCGTTCAAATAAATAATTACGTCATTAATAGAAAATACATCATACATTTAGATAAATTTAATTATTGCACATGTCCAACCGTTAAGAAATAATAAAAGAAAATCGTCATAAAAGGCTGTTTAAAAGAGAGGAAACAAAGAATGAATTAGACTAACAAAGTAAATGAAATTGTTATATTACCGGTAAATTAAGAATTTTATGTATTTCTAAGTGAAAAAACTTAAATAATAAATACAGATATTAAACATGATTACAAATAATTAAATAGTGTGTCTTGTAAACTTGCTATATGAATTAAAATTTGCATTTTCTGAAATGAAATCATTTGAATGGAACCACCACAAATAAAAAAACGTCTCATCAAAAATGAGATAATAAAAAAAGTACATTCAGAAAAATTTGTGAATTTTAAAAAGTTGAACAACCAAAAGAGAATAAAATAATTGTAGCAAAAAACAAGAAAAAAAAAACGAAACTAAGAA
>Ga0214542_1000138_pt1 | contig 105123 bp, 53 predicted proteins | sample CNSS1metaG_FD_160096 | JGI IMG/M metagenome (GOLD analysis project Ga0214542, IMG submission 160096) | Root nodule microbial communities from cowpea collected in UCLA plant growth center, Los Angeles, California, USA - CNSS1 | ecosystem: Host-associated > Plants > Roots > Nodule | place: USA... | reverse complement strand
ATGATTATATTATATTATAATAATAAATGTTCATTTAGGTGAAAATAAAAGTGAAAAATGATTTGATTTGTTATTTGGAGGAGTGATGAATCTGGTATATAATGATATTGTTAACCGAAATGATTGTAATATTTATATAACCAATACAATGGTATAAACATGTGGTAATCAGGATTTTAATTATTGTAATTGGTTATGACTTTAGTATTATAATAATATAATATATAAGAAGCTGTGATGTTCATTTGATTTTTTTTTTTGGTATTTGATTTTGTAGTATTAATAATTCTATGCATATAAATAGAGTTACGGCCACTGCAAAATAATTTATTTGAATTGGGGAAAATTGTAGCAAGGTTTCAAAGTTTACGTGCTTAGTTGCGACAATTGTGTTTATTTATTTTTAGGTATATAATGGCAATATGATGCTTGCAGGTTCGTTTTAAGTCTTGAATAGTCTATAAGTTAAATTATGGAATGTGCGAAAATAATTTTTTTATATACAAAGTAAAGTCAGTACAATGTGGTTGCTAAGGAAAAATTTTTGGTACTGTTTTGGAGGTATGTTGAATTGTAAAAATACACACTTGGTATTCTAAGTGTGTAGAAATGATTACTTAATGTGTTAGGATCAATTTTCTGTTGCCTAAACCAGTAGAATTTATTTTTACTAGTGTGGTGCCTCGCGGCGGGTATGCTTTCGCCAGGTGATAACTCACAAATAGAGGGGCCATTAGCACGTGGCGCCTAATGGTATAGGATTACCGCCATGAGGCTTGGAGCACAATTTTGCTTGGCGGTGCTTAGGCAACGTCAGGTGATAGTGCAGGGACAAGGATCCATTGCAGATGGATTTGCATGGATGGGTTTGATGACTTGGCCAGGGATATGCTGGATTAGTTACGAGCAGGGAGGTTCGTAACAGAGATTTGAGATGCGTGATTGATACAGGCGGAGAGGTTCGTATCTGTTGTACTCTTGTGTGGGGATACGAGCGGGTGGGTTCGTATGTTCTGTGCTCACACTTGAGGCTACTATGAGCGGGGAGGTTCATAGTAGGTGTTCACGCATGTTGGACTACGAGCGGGCAGGTTCGTAGTGTTGGACTACGGGCGGAAAGGTCTGTAGAGTTGGACCACGAGCGAGTAGGTTCGTGGCAGCATGATAATCCCTAAGGACCAAGGCTGTGAATGGATCTTTCTTATATAAGTTATGAGATTGGGGGTATAATGTTATAAAAAGGTCAATAAACTAAAATTGGCTAAGTTAGATTGGGTGAGGGTCAATTCTTATTATCTTATTGTTTGTATTATTTTTCTTTCTCAGCTCACCCTTTCTCTTTGTGTGTTTGTGTTTGGCGATGATCATGTGACTTGTTACGTGGGAGCAGATGTGAATTCAGGTGAGAACGTTGATGCTTAGCGACATAGCGGGGCTGACGATGGGAGATTTTTCGTTATATTTAATTTTCCTGCATTTTGTAATAGACATTATGATGCTTTTATCTATTACGAACATGTAATAAAGATGGAGTAGTATGATTGGATTATCGCGAGAAAAGTTTTAAATTTTTCCGCGCTTGGGAACTTTATAAAATGTCTAAATTTCCAAAAGAAATTTTATGAAATATGCTTTATCTAGTAATATCCATCTAGGGTCTTACATTTGGTATCAGAGCATATGATTTCAAAATGAGTTTTGGGCCTTGGGAAGTGAGCTTATCGCAATTCTGAAATTTGTATAAATTGATTTAATTGTAAAGTTGTTGAGATATGTGTTATTACATGGTGTGTATTGCTAATGCATTTTTCTAAGGTAAATTATAATGGTGTATGATACCCTATGTTCCAAAACTAGAAAATGGCTGGCGGAAGAGGTAGAAGAATTGGTGCCAATAACTCAGCTGATGAAATTGCCCATGCAATTCACCGACTGGTTGATGCTATGCAGCCACAACAGGTTGTGCTACCACAGCCTGCACCACGACTTGTCAGCATGGATGATTTCATGAGGCACAAACTAGCCAAGTTCAATGGCAAGGCCAGTCCTGATGACGCAAATTCGTGGATCAGAGAGTGCGAGAAGATATTTTGTGTGCTAGCTTGCTCGGATGAACAAAAATTGTTGTATGCTACTTTTCTCTTGGTGAGTGATGCAGAATACTGGTGGGCTGGAATGCAACAACAAATGCAAACCAGGGAGGAAGAGGTGAGCTGGGAGAATTTCAAGAACAGATTTCTGGAAAAGTATTTTCTGGATAGTGCTAAGCATGAGAGGGAGGCTGAGTTCTTGACCTTGCAACAGGGCAATATGACTCTGCAAGGTTATGTTAACAGATTCGAGTATCTGGCAAGGTTTTACACACAGAATATCATAGAGGAATGGCGTTGTCGGAAGTTTGAGAGGGGTTTGCGACATGAGCTGCTCAGGGTTCTAGTACCACTCAAGATCCCAGAATTTTCTCTTTTAGTGGAGCAGGCGAGGAGTGTGGAACAGTTGGAGATGGGGCCTAGCCGAGTAGCCAGGCCGTAGAGAAATGTTGTGGAGGCTAGACAACAGAATAAGCCTTATAACCGACCACTGGCAGCGTCGCAAGGATTAAAATGTTTCTAGTGTAGGGGAGCACATTTGAAGAGAGATTGTCCCAGACTTACTCGTAATGTCGGGGGTAGTGTCGGAGGGCAGAAGTGTTTTGTGTGTGATCAACCCGGCCACTTTGCAGACAGGTGCCCTAATAAAAACACAGTCGTAGAGCAACGACCACAGTTGCCTTCTATAGAAAGGCCAAGAGCTACGGGAAGGGTATTCGCTCTGACCAGCGCTGAGGCAAACCAATCAGGTAAATCTTATACAAGATACATGTGTAATGATGGGTCATAATGTATGGGTGCTTTTTGATTCAGGAGCTTCGCATTCTTTTATTTCCAATGCATGTGTAGGGAGGTTGGGATTAGAGGTTTGTGATTTGGGGTGCGAGCTAGTGGTCTCAACACCGACGTCTGGGCAAGTTACAACAAATTCTAGTTGTGATGGATGCTCGATCGAAGTGGCGGGTAGTAGGTTCAAAGTGAACCTCATCTGCTTGTCGTTGGAGGACGTGGATGTGATATTGGGGATGGACTAGCTGTCCAATCACCATGTGGTAATGGATTGTGGACGGCGTAGATTGATATTCCCAGAAACTGAAGGAGTAAAATTGATTTCATCCCAAGAAGTTATGAAAGAACTGAGGGAGGGAGCTACTTGTTTCATGATGATAGCTCAGTCAGAGAAAAAGGGCAGTGAAGAGCAGATAGGTGACATACCTGTGGTGGCTGAATTTGCAGATGTATTTCTTGACGAAGTTCTTGGATTACCCCCAAGCAGGGATGTGGATTTCACTATCGACCTCATCCCTAGAGCAGGTCCGGTGTCAGTTGCTCCTTATAGAATGGCACCAGCTGAATTAACAGAACTCAAAAAGCAGATAGAAGATCTGTTAGGGAAGAAATTTATCAGGCCAAGTGCATCTCCATGGGGAGCTCCAATACTAATGGTTAAGAAGAAAGATGGGAGTTCCAGATTATGTGTCGACTACCGTCAGTTAAATAAACTCAAAATTAAGAACAAGTACCCATTACCGCGGATTGATGACCTATTAGATCAGCTGCGAGGAGCTAGGGTGTTCTCAAAGATTGACTTGAGATCTGGGTACCATCAAATTTTGGTCAAGCCAGAGGATGTACAAAAGACAGCATTTCGGTCTCGTTATGGACATTACGAATATGTCGTGATGCCGTTTGGAGTGACAAATGCTCCAGCGGTGTTCATGGATTATATGAACCGAATATTTTGACAGTGTTTAGATAAGTTTGTTGTTGTATTTATCGACGACATCCTTATTTACTCCAGAGATCGGGATGAACATGCTGAACACCAATTAGATTTCGCAAACCAAGGATGTATTACAAGAATTAAAATAAGATGTAAGTATTGGGTAATATTACCATTACTGTATACTTGTTTTATTTAGGAACGTAGAATTTAGGTTTATGGTTGAATTGGTTATAGTAATATTGTATTTTCTTTATTTGAATTTATAAAATTCTAGAGATAATTGGATGTGGTTCCTTATTTCATGAAATCTGAATGGGTTCCAGTAATTTAAAAGGCATGAGTTATTTTAGGAAGAAATGATTATATTATATTATAATAATAAATGTTCATTTAGGTGAAAATAAAAGTGAAAAATGATTTGATTTGTTATTTGGAGGAGTGATGAATCTGGTATATAATTATATTGTTAACCGAAATGATTGTGGTTAGATATTTATATAACCAATATAATGGTATAAACACATGGTAATTAGGATTTTAATTATTGTAATTGGTTATGACTTTAGTATTATAATAATATAATATATAAGAAGCCGTCTTGAACAGTCTATAAGTTAAATTATGGAATGTGCGAAAATAATTTTTTTATATATAAAGTGAAGTCAGTACAATGTGATATGCTAAGGAAAAATATTTTGTACTGTTTTGGAGGTATGTTGAATTGTAAAAATACACACTTGGTATTCTAAGTGTGTAGAAATGATTGCTTAATGTGTTAGGATCAATTTTGCAGTGCCTAAACCAGTAGAATTTATTTTTACTGGTGTGGCGCCTCGTGGCGGGTATGCTTCCGCCAGGTGATAAGTCACAAATAGAGGGGCCATTAGCGCGTGGCGCCTAGTGGTATAGGATTACCGCCATGAGGCTTGGAACACAATTTTTCTTGGCGGCACTTAGGCAACGTCAGGCGATAGTGCAGGGACAAGGATCCATTGCGGATGGATTTGCATGGATGGGTTTGATGACTTGGCCAGGGATATGCTGGATTAGTTACGAGCGGGGAGATTCGTAACGGAGATTTGAGATGCGTGATTGATGCAGGCGAGGAGGTAGGTATCTGTTGTACTCTTGTGTGGGGATACGAGCGGGTAGGTTCGTATGTTTCGTGCTCACAGTTGAGGCTACTATGAGCGGGGAGGTTCATAGTAGGTGTGCACGCATGTTGGACTACGAGCGGGCAGGTTCGTAGAGTTGGACTACGAGCGGGGAGGTCCGTAGAGTTGGACCACGAGCGGGTAGGTTCGTGAGAGCATGATAATCCCTAAGGACCAAGGCTGTGAATGGATCTTTCTCATATAGGTTATGAGATTGGGGGTATAATGTTATAAAAAGGTCAATAAACTAAAATTGGCTAAGTTAGATTGGGTGAGGGTCAATTCTTATTATCTTATTGTTTGTATTATTTTTCTTTCTCAGTTCACCCTTCTTGTTTGTGTGTTTGTGTTTGGCGATGATCACGTGACTTGTTACGTGGGAGCATATGTGAATTCAGGTGAGAACGCTGATGCCTAGCGACAGAGCGGGACTGACGATGGGAGATTTTTCGTTATATTTTATTTTCCTGCATTTTGTAATAGACATTATGATGCTTTTATCTATTACGAACATGTAATAAAGATGGAGTAGTATGATTGGATTATCGCGAGAAAAGTTTTAAATTTTCCCGCGCTTGGGAACTTTATATAATGTCTGAATTTCCAAAAGAAATTTTATGAAATATGCTTTATCTAGTAATATCCATCTGGGGTGTTACAGAAATAAAAGTATTTTTTTTTTGTACTTTGAATGGAATCATAAAACTCAATCCCGGTAAAGCTTTTATCTTATATTTTTTTCAATAAAGTTATTTGTTTCCATTATGCCAATTCATTTTATTCTTAAAAATTTAATTTGAAATTTATTTTTTCCTAAACGAAAAATATTTTGTTCTTTGTGCCTTTATTAGTAAATAATCCTAGTTTTTTTAAACAATGCGAGTCTATGTGAGAAAACAATATATGAACTTATCCACTTTATTATTTGTGTGATTTGGTACACTTATCAATTTTGTAACCATTGACGAAAAATTTGTTACTCATTTTACTGATAAATTTACTGACAAAAAAAAAATTGGTTATAGCAATTATAAATTGCCTTCAACATTTATTGGCAAAACTGATTGTACATTACAGATAGAATTGACCATATACATTATCATTGGAAATATCCATCTGTGATACAAATTTTAATTTATTGACGAATTCTATTACTAAATTTTTTCAACGAATTAATTACTGATGAAAATATTCATCAGTAATTTAATTTTAAAAATCTGTAGGTAAAATATCTTTGTAAATTTTGATTTATCGATAAACTTATTTTCATTATTTTCATTAGTAAAAATTTGTCAAATAATTATGAATGTCCATGCAGTGTAATTATGCTATTTCACAATATTGTTTGTGCATTGTAACTATGCTTCACATGTTAATAAAAGTTTTTGAACTTGTTTCGATACGAAAATTGAATAAAACTTTCAAAAACGTTTTAATTATTTTTTGGAAGGCTTGTAATGGATAACAAAAGCTAATACAAGTGTAATTACTAAAGGAAAAATACACTTGTTTTTTTAATATTGTTTCACTCCAATTAAGTTATGTTTAGTTTTTCTTTACGAAAGTTTTTAAAGTATTCCTTATAATCTAATTATATAAATATTCTCAAAATGTCATTTCTGACTTATAAACATTCATGATTGTCCCTTTCATCTTAAGAGAAAAAAATTACAAATATTATTTAAGATTTAAAAAAATTTTGTATTCTCCAATATTTTACATATACTACTTTTGGCTATAACCAGACGTTGTTAAGAAGATCATAAGATAACATTAAGAAGAGATGCTACAAACTTAAACACTTTTTATTTAGAAAACTTCATAAAAATTGTAAAGGTCAATAGTCTTGTTTTTATCGGGGACTAGAGATAAGTCTTTGGATAGGTAGCAACATTTTGATAACTTTGCCATACATATCTTGATGGAATGTTTCTGAGGATTGAAACACAGAAAAAGATCCATATATAAGAACTCTCTGACACTCAAATTAGTAAGAGAGATAAAATCTTAGAGTAAGAAAGAACGAGTATGAGAATGTATGTTTTCCCTAAGTCATTCGTAGTAATAAATTGGTAATATAATCAAATAATGTTAATAGAATATCAACTTATTACCTCAATTATATAATAATAATAATAATATTATTATGACAATGTAACTCATATACTAAATATTTTACAAATATATTATAAATATATTATATTAATATATATATATATATATATATATAATTTTAGGTCGGTGAGATTTAATGAACTTTGTTAGACGGCATGCGCATTACCTAAATTACCTAATACATGTATTGTGCTAGGTAGGTACAAGTGTTATAATTTTTTTATAAAAATTACGATATTATTAGTTTTTTTTATGTATTGTAAAACTTCTATTTATAGGAATTGTTACCGAAACCATGGAAGCTTGTGTACAAATATTGTAAGATCGATAATCTTTTTACTGAAATAGTTGTTTGTAGTACTCAACTTATTATGCGTAAAGTAATTTCGTATTCATCGTCATTTTTCACGATGACATAATTAACTTTGGCATACAATATTATTAGGAAAGTTTGGTCTCTTGTTTCACGATTTTCATGTGTAGAGTTTTGATGGCTCCTAAGGGTCTAACAAATTTAAAAGTAAGTTCATGTTATGATAGTCACATTTTTTAGTGTTGTCTTTTCTGTGGTGAACATTTTTGTGAGTGTCGTTTAGATATTTTGTAGTTAGATGGTCTAATTGTTGTTAGTATGCTAAACAACAATATTATTTTATTGTTTAATATGATTTCACGACTAAAAAAATTCATATTTCATGCCAATTTTGTTTTGAAAATTTTTTCGTAGGAAATACCTATAAATTTTGTTGTGAAAAAAAAATTGCAATAAATTACTACCAATTTTCTTGCAAAATATTTTGTATAAAACACTTTTCGTAACAAATTTTGTAGGAAATACTTGCAAATTTTATAATTTCGTAGGAAATGATTATCCACGAAAGAATTATCTGCCAATTAAAATTCTTAGAAAAAATGATAGAAAAAAGTCTCTTCTTGCAAATTTTTTTAACAAATTTGCAAGAAAAATCCTAAGTAATATAAGAATTTGTAGTAGTGTTTTCGGTTTGAGATAAAAAAAATATTATTTTATCAAATTTAATCTTATTTTTTATGAACAAAGTTAAAGTATCTTATTGAAATTTTACTAGTTAATGAAAACTAGACCGTTGAATAAACTATCAACATTAGACTGTCATGATTAAATTGCATAAAATCTCATAAGATCCTTTAGGTCTAATAGTTGTCTTGAACTTTAAAAATTTCTTTTCCTCATGATTCTATGTATATGTAAAATATCAATCTCATGTAAATGCACATTGTAAACCTTCAATCTCATGTAAATTTTAGTATATATAACTCAAATATAGATAAAAAAATGCAATAAATATAAATAATTGTGATTGAAATAATATACGAACGCATAATGATAAATAAGTTAAACAAAATAATATTAATAATTTAAAAATTTATGAAACTTTATAAAAAATTTGAAATTTATGGTAATTACGAAAATTTTGTAAATAATTGTTCTACGGAAATTCTGAACCATATTTCATGGAGGTTTCAAAGTTCATGATAGTTAATAGAGATTTCAAAACTCATGGCAGTTAAAAGGAAGTTTCAAAATCCATGATAGTTAATGTTGGTTTTTAAACTCCAAAACTTAACAGAAATTTTAAAACTTTCACCAAATACAAGAGATACAAGAGGTTAAAAACTTCCAACAATTGATTAGTATTTTATAGAGTTTCAAAAAAGTCACAATTCTCAGAAGATAATTTAGCGAGAAAACTAAAATTTCAGATAAATGACTTAGCGGATGTTTTAACCTCGAGTAAAAGCAATTAAAACCATTGTAATTTTTCTTTAGTTTTTATACTTCTTGTTTAAGATTCTTATTTTCATTTTACTGTTACTTGTTATTTGGCCTTTAAATCTATTATATATTTCTTTCGTAATTGTTGGTTGTATTGGTTTTCTATCTCGTTGATATTAACTCATTTAATTGTTGTAAAAATATCACATTTTTGGTGCTAAATCCTTCGTTCTGTTATGGAAATTAGTGTACAGGTTTGATACCTAGTTAACATGTAAACTATTTTACAATTTCAACAATGACGTAACTTAGTACCTACACTATAATTTCCATCTTCGTTGTCTTCATTATCCTATAAAATACTTTTTCTAATTGATAATTACTGTATTTCTCTCTTCATCATTATCTTTTTCAACAATATATGTTTCTTTTAAGATTAAATATGTTTTTTCTTTAATTTTCAGTGAATTTTGGAATTAGTTCATTTCAAAATTTTGGACCAATTTAGTCCTTCATCTTTCGAAATACGTGGATTTAGTCCTTGTAAGGCCCAATTGATTCTGCCCCTTTTATTTTATAGGTTGTCCAATCTTATGGGCCTAAGGGGGTTGGCCCAATTCGATTTCTGACCTAAAGTGCCCAAACCCTAACTTGTGCTCACTTTTCGTAAAAACAGATCCCTCACTTTTCCTTGAGCTGCTGCTGCCGCCTCTGCTAGGGTTCCATAGTGTGCCCAGTCTCACATTCAACTTGACCGTTTTGGCTCACGTAAGTACTCCTAACCCACACTTTTCGATCTCTGGTCCTGTTTCCGTGTGTAGTGTTAGAGCTTCGGTATTAAACACCCTCTGTTCGTTTTTCTAGCTCTGTAATCTTGTCCTAGGGCTGTGGTAATCCCTCGCACTCGAGCTCTCGCTCAGGCGGAGAGCTTTCGTTTGAGCGAGACACCATCTCGCTCAAGCAAGAAAGGCTCGCCTAAGCGAGGACAAGTGGGGGTTTGAGGTTTGTGTTGTAGGCGTAGCTCAGGCGAGGAAGTCTTTCTTTTGGGCGAGGGACATGCTCGCACAGGCGAGTAGCGGCTCGCTTAAGCGAGAATCCACGAGCCTCGCAAGGTTCCCTAATGACAGTCTCGCCTAAGCGAGACCCTGTGGCTTGAGCGAGACTGGCACGAGATTTCTTTATGCAATTGTACCTTTTATGTTGTTGGGGCCTTAATTGTATGTTTGGCTTGTTATGGTTTACCTTGGGTATGAACTGTATGAATTGAGTGACCTTGTATGAGGGAGAGGGAATTATGATTCATGAGTTTTAATATGAGTTGAGCATGTTGTTTGTATGAGGTGATTCATGGAATTTGAAACGATGGGTTTGGTATGGCTTTGACATGAGATATGAGGGAATGTGGATCAATGAATGTGGCATGGTGTTGGTAGGGAATACACTCCTACATTGGTAATTTATGAAGGATGAGTGGGATGGATTCAATATGAAATACAAGTGAGAATGGAATTGTGAAGGTTGACGTGATATATATAAATATATGTATATACCTGTGCATGTTAAATAGTATTGGTTTGATTATGATTGGTACGTGTCAGTGTGTAATTCCTTGGAGCCTCTAGGTGAGACTTCCAGGGTCGCGCTTCAGTGGTCGGGACGTAATTGCATGGCCCCTGTTAGTGGGTGTTCATAGTGGTGCCCCATCTATATGGTCTGGTAAGGATTCAAGGTAAGGTTGCATCCTGACACTCTAAGGAGTCAGTTAGTCTCACTTAGAGCGGACTGACTCTTGTGGTGAGAGTAGCAGGAGGCTTGAAACTTATTAAGGGCTAACCTTGTGCGTGAGGGAATTGATTTATTGTAACACTTGTAACACACGACTCGGGGGTGAGCAGAGGTATCCACCACAAGTGCAAGCATCCACTGAATCCGACCAGACTATATGTATCCGGATGAGTCGAATCAGAGTCTAGTGTATTGTTTGAAATGTCAGAACATGTTTGGATGATATATGAAATGCTTGGCTTGTGTATTGACATGTAACTACTTGTTGAACTGTTTTACTCTAGCTTACCCTGTTTGTTGTATGGTTGTCTTGTATGTGGCTCTTCTCTTTTGCGAGGATCATCAATTTAATTGATGGGAGCAGATGTGCGAGGTCCTCGTAGTCAACAAGGGAATGGTGACTCTGCTGCTTAGCCATCTAGGCTGGATTTTCTATTCAGAGCTTTCTTTTGGGGCCACGGCCCATGTATTGGTTGTCCTTTAAACTTCCAATTTCATTTCGGTTATATTTCTGTATATGTTTAGTTTGATATCGTTGTATACCTTGGTTTATCGTAAGGCAGTTTGTGGAAACTCTAAGACTGCGCTACTATACTATTTTATTGTGACATTTCCTTTAATTACGACTATTAATTAAATGGGGTGTTACAGTCCTTTTATTCAAATTTTGTTAAGTTTATTTGACATTTCAAACGAGTTGTACAATAGTATTTGACTTAGTATTAAAGCAAAAATGTGTCAAACAATATACACAACTCAAATACAATCCTGATATGCATACGAAAGATCAAATAAATCTAACAAAATTTGATTAAAAGGACTAAATTCACGCATTTCGAAAGATGAAAGACTAAATTGGTCCAAAGTTTTGAAATGAACTAATTTCAAAATTAACTGAAAGTTAAGGAACCAAACACATATTTAACCTTTTCTTTTATATCAGAATTAAAAGTTTAAAAACTTATTTTAAATTTTTTATATAATTCTAATTAAATTTTGTTGTTGTACCCTTCACATGCTAGCATAGTGTCCTATTCTTCCAAATTTTCTTTGAATACTTTAACTTTTAGTATTTATTTTTCGAAAGTTTTTTGTTGTACTTTTAGGACACCTTTTCTTATAAAATTTTATATAGCTCTTGTTGGCTTAAAATTGTTTTTTTATTTACTTTTTGTTTAACACTATACGAGCTCTAATATTTTATATTGTTGACAAATATTGCAATAAAATATCTCATTAACAATCAATTTTAGTGACCAAAAGTTATTAGTCACTATGGTGACCAATTTAAATACCAATTTAAAAAATAAAAAATTATTGGTTACTAAAATAGTTACTATTATAAAAAAATATGATTGGACATTAAATTGGTCACTAATTAATTAGAAACTAATTTAGAAATGAATTCCTTTGGTAGAAGAAACCTAGGTAGCTAATGTTTAGTGACCAATTTTCTTTGGTAGCTAAAACGTTGGTAGCTAAATTTTAGAAATCAATTTAGAGACCAATTTTAGAAGAGGGAAGGAGAATCCTATAGTTGGTCTTGAGATTGTGGACTTTCTTTTAAGCTATAAGTGAAATCACTTTATCATGAGAGGGGAAAACCAGGTATCATTACTGGAATTGTAACACCAAGGATTTCACTTTTTTTACATGACAAACCAAAGCTTATAAAGTTCGAGTGAATGAATAAATATGGATATCGAGTCTAGTTTTACATTTTTGCTCATGTGGTTTTGAATGGTATGATGAATGGATCAGGTATGATTTTTTGAAGAATTCGTACCAAAAGTAAAGTTGATGTTTTATGACCCAATTATGGGTTTAACTGGTTGATTAGTTTATTTTTTCCAAATTGAAGTCGTGGGATTATGATATGACTTTAGTACAATTTTAATTTACACCAAAGTCGTGTGTTTATGGCATGACTTATTTGTTGCTGTATTTGTCTCAAAGATAAGTCTTTGGGAATGATCAATCTGGAAGGGACCCATTTTATTTTATGCGTGATGAAGATCACGACACATTTTTCATGTCTTGAGGAAAAGATGGAGAAAGAAAATTTAATTTCTTACATACATTAATGTTTCCATTAAAATATTGAGGAAAATTTCGAGTTTATTAATGAATTCCCTTATGAAAGAAAGACAAGTTCCACCACAAATATAAATCTAGTGAAGAAGGATGAAAGTGATGGTTTTGTTGAAGGTGGCAAAAAAATAGGGAAGGAATAGTGGTAGCACATGAAGAAATGGTCCCAAGGTTTTTTGGACGGTTATGATGATGAGACAAATCCAAAACCACAGTCCGTAATTAATGACACAGGGAAGGATTTGGATTGTTGGATGACTGAAAAGGAAATTAAGTAAGTGGTTGATCTAATGGACAAACTCCTTGGTAGGAATAAGAATTTCATGGAAAAGAAACTCAATAAAGAAGTCGTGTCATAAGCACATGACTTCAATTTTGAAAAATAAAACTAACCAACCAATTAAATTCATAAAATACTAAAGTCATACTCTTTTGACACGACTTCACCCCAATTACTAAAAGTCATATTCATTTGGCACGACATCTTTGTTATTATGTCAAAGAGAATATTCAATTAGCTTATTTGATGATGTCCAAGTGTTCTGAGATATGTGTGTTAGGTAGATATCCATTAGTCTTAGTGTGTGTACATGTATGTAAAGTCAAGAAAAGACCCTCTTAATTCATTTTAATCACAAAATAATTGATTAATATTAGGTTAGGCACGCACTTAATCAAATTCAAAAGAAAATTGTATAAACTAATAGTTGAATCGATTAAAATTAAACATTAATAGATTAGGTTAATACTGTTAGGATTTACAAAGGAGGAGGGGTTTCACTTGGAAGAACAAACACCAATGAGACCTAAGCCAACCATATAAGGCACTGACACCACTCTCAACCCAAAACCTTAAGGCAATGGGTTTTTGGGTCTCTATTTTTAAGGTTTTGGGTTGAGAGTGGTGTCAATTCCTTATGTGGTTGGGCTCAATTCTCATTGGTATTTGTTCTCCCCGGTGAAACTCTCTCTATAAACCTAACAAATACAAATTGAAACCATGTTTCATTTTTGTATTAATCGATTATGTTTGAAATTAATTGATTAATCCAAAATCTGATAAAAGGATAAATTCAACATTTAATCGATTAATTCTTGAAAAAATTGATTAATATAGACTGGTAGTGAGAGAGATATGAATGCCTTAACATTGTAGAAAAAAATTTATTCAAAAAGATAAAAGATTGAAGAGTTTTTCTCTTGGATATAGGTTTTGATTGTAATATCTTCATACATGTGATATTGTTCCTATGGAAACAATAACAGATTATTATGGGACTCAAATCTTACCTTACCTCAACCTTTGAACCTCTTGGACGGATGCTCTTCAGCTTTGTTTGACATGTCTTCATATCTTGGTGCTCGATGGAACATTTTGAGGATTACTTGCAAAAATGACTCTGACAATCAAGTCAGCAAAAAGCTCTCAAAGTCAAATACCAGTTCTTAGCACTAATGAATTGTGTACCTTTTATTGATGGTGTCCACTCTTATTTATAGGAGATTAATCATATTTTACTAATTTTAAGGTATTAGTTGGGCCTCCATTGGGCTCATATGAGCCTAATTAAACTCAAGCCTTAAGTTCCACGTTTTCCCTATGGGTTTAACTATTTTATTCAAAGTTAAAGTAGGTGGACTACTGCTTAAGGGAATACTGTGTAGTTTAGTGAATATGGTCGTTAAATTTTTTTCCCATATAGTATTATCTTAAGTTCAATAAGAACTTAGTTAAAGACATTTTAATAAGTTACCGGTCCATTTATAGATTGGTGGTCCAACTATAAGTTGGCAGTCCAATATAAGTATCGTGATATAATAGCTAACTTAGTCATTGGTTCATGGCGGTTAATCCGACCATTATGGTACAAATATCTTGTTGTATCTTTACTATGTAATTTCATTCTTTGTATTGTAATTCATGTTTATGATGATTGTGTGAAACATCACCTATTATTGTATTTCTTGAAGGTGTTCTTCAAGAGTTTAATTGAATCTAAAATTTAGGATTATGTAGATATTCTTGTAATCTAACTCTATTGATTTATAATGATATTTTTAACTCAGCTTACTAGAAAAAAATGATATAGATTCATTAGAATTGAACCAATATAAAATTTTGTCTTGTGTCTTTCTTGATCTAATTTCTCTCTTTGTGATTGATTTGGACTTTAACAATACACCTTTTATTTAAAAGACTTTTGAAACTTTGAAAAGATTTATTTTGGAAATTTTCTTTATGATGGTACGACTTTGAATGATTTCCCAAACTCCGTATTTTTTTTTATAAATTTGTCAATTTTCGTAGTAATAATGCTTGAGTTATACCATTTACATAAAAAATATCCCAACAATATTGCATCATTACCAAGGTCACCACCTGCCTCACCAACACCGATTTTTTTTCTCATCTAACACACTTTTTCCAAAATATTTCGCGGATAGCATATTGTGTACGATATTTACATGGTTAACACACTTTTATTTTATGTTCAGAATTCGGTTATCGGACAACCGAATTCTGAGCTTAATTTTGTAATTTTTTTTTTCTTATACCAGTCTGAATTCGATCCCAGGGACCCAAATTCTGTACTGATTTTTTTTTTAATAAATAAGAATTAAGATTTTTTTATTTTTTCAATAAAATACTTTTAAGAGTTAATTTTTTTTTATGAAAAATGTTGCATTAGAGGTTAAAATTATTTAAAAAAAATAGATTTAATAGTGTGTTTTTAGTTATTTTAGGTATTATTTGAAACAATGAAAAAATAAATAATTCTTTTAGTCTTTTTGAATTTGTTGATTTTAAAATATATTTTGTATTGTGTAGTAAGTTATTTTATGCGCAATTTGAAAATATAAAAGTCAATTTAATTTAATTTTTTTTACTTTGTTGATTAATTTTCTTTTTATAATAGTGATTTGGAAAAAAATGATGAATTATAATAGAGGTAACTAAAGTAAAAATAATTAATATATAATGTTTAATGTGGTGTTGTATTATTTATTTTTTAATGTTTATTAAATATTTTAAATTAAAAAATTTAGTTGAAGTACGAATTTATTTAAAATTATGAAACAAAATTTAAAATTAAATTGAATTTTATATTTTGAAATTACACATAAAATCACTTACTATACAATACAAATTCATTTTTTTAATTTAAAAATTCATAAACACAAAAAATTATTCTTTATTTTACTATTTTTTCAAATAACACCTCAAATAACTAATAACACATTACTAATTCTATTTTTTAATTTCTTTTTACTCTTATCTATTTTTTTAAAAAAATTAATTATATCAATTTTAAAATCAACAAATTCAAAAACAAATAATTTTTTTTTATTTCAAATAACTAATAACACATTTATAATTCTATTATTTAAAATAATTTATTTAATTATTTCTATTTTATTGATAACAAAAATAAAAATTAATTATATTTATTTAAAAACAAACTTTATCTTTCCATTGTTTAGAAAAAAAAAACTAGTACAGAACTCAGATTCTTGGGAACCGAATTCAGACTGGTATAAGAAAAAAAAAAACAAAATTGAGCTCAGAATTTTGTTACCCAGAAACTGAATTCTCAACATAAAAAAAAAAGTATACTAACCATGTAAATATTGTACACAATATGCTATCCGGGTAATATTTTGGTAAAAGTGTGCTAGATGGGAAAAAAAATCCACCAACATCACCTTTGTCACCACCACCGGGAGGAAAACCTTTGTGACAACTTGCATGTCATACGAATACTATAAGTGACTTATAGATTGATTACCAACAAAAAGATAAATACATAATCTAAAAATAAGCATAATATCGTAATGACGAGAATATTTTCTTTCTAAACAGTGGCAAATTATAGTGTATGGTTAGGCCATGGCATCCCCAAAATTTTTAAATTTTTTTAAAAAATATATCCAAAACTTTTTAATTTTCTTTAAAAATACATAATTTTAAATTCTAAAAAAATATGATATATTTTATATTAATATAAAAATTAAATTAGATACACTTTTATTATTTTATAAAGTATAATATTTAATTTTAATAAATAATAAAATATAAAATTAAATATAATAAAGAAAAAAATTATTGAGATATTTTTTATATTTTCTCTCGTTATCTTCTAAGTCTTTTCTATATTTTACTCATCTTTCACAATTGCATGTTTTCTTTTATTTTGTTTTTTTAAATGTAAGTTAGACACAAATTTATTCTTTCTACTCTCATTTTTTCATGTGTTCTCTTGCATTTTTAAGATAAAAATATAATCTTCTCTTATCTCTTGATACTGAAATAATAGTTTAAAAGTCAGTATTTTTTTTTATCTTATAAATGTTTTGTATATTTATATTTTTGTGAATATAGAAGGAAAAGTTATATAATATATGTTTTTTCATAATATTTTTTAGTTTTTTCTTGATTATCATACAATATTTTTTATTAGTTACGTCTCTCAATTTTTGATTAAATTTTGATAAATTATTTTTAGTCTTAAATTTTTTAAAAAAATAAGTATATTGAAGAAAAATAAAATAATATATTCAATTTTTTAAAGTGAGTAAAGGGAAGATATCCGTGAAGATGGAAATAAGATAGATTTACTTCTTTACATATTTTCAAACATGATAATAAGATCCAATGATCGAATTATATGAGTCATTTCTTAATATTCGAAGAATTATAGGTTGAGATTTCATATTAATTATTTGAAACTTAACGATGAGACATTCTCAAATATGAGAGTATCCAATAAATAAAAAAGTGAAATAGATGAAATTAGAAAAAATTATTTAAAATGGATTATACATCAAATACGATGTAAAAACTGTAATTTTTCTAAGTAGAAATTCAATATTCAATTATATATATTTTTGTTATATTAATAACAATAATTAAATATATAAATTTTGAATTTATTATTTTGATCCCTTCAAAAATTTTTTGTGAAGATCCGCCGCTGCTTCTAAATTAATGATGAAATTAGTATTCCAAACAGCTTATCAAAACATAGATAAAATCATTACAAGAGACATTCCAACTAAATAACTAAATAAACTAAAAAAAAAATGTATTTTTTTTCAATTTATATTACATTAAAATATATGAGTTGATTAGTGTAATTTATAGTCTGTTTATTCGAAAAAAAAAAAGTAGGTCTATTTTACACTTATTTACAGAAATTCCCTCTACAGGGATACCTTATAAAGTTGTAATACTGAAATCTATTTTAAGAAATATATTGGAAGCTTCACTATTTGAAGTTTCAACGCTTCCTTATCTATCTCGCTATTAATGTTGACTAATACAAATATCAAGGAAATATCTTTCAAGTTTTTTATAGGTCAATAATAATGTAATTAAACGAAGAAATCTGAAACATTGACAGCTACAATGTTATGACTTTTCCCTTATACATTTCAGAATTAATGTATCTAAGGTATTATAGAGATTGAGATTCATTCAATATCATAAAAGAAGGAACAAATGCATAAAATACATTAAATGGGTGCATTTATCAACTTTGAACATATACAATGCGTATGGTTTAGTTCAATTCTATGCGAATCTCATAATACCAGTATAAATTTCTTAAAAGTGAAAAAAGTTAATATGATGTAATTTTAATGTAATTTTAAGAAATTTATTAATACTTTTAACTTTATTCATGATTTTTATTACTAAATTTTAATATAAATATCAATACTTAATTTTGTAAGTCATTTCAAATATAATATGATTAACGACATCAGAAAAAAGACCTAATTGAGACAATTTTTCAAAAGTTGGGACTCATTGACACTTTTTTAAAGGTAGGTATCAAACTGACAATGAAAGTGTGTATCATTTCACTAATTAAACCTAAAATTTATATTAAAAAATGATATTTTTAAAATATTTTAATTGAATATGCTCTTATTAAACCGTTGTTTTTTGAGATTTTTTTTTTCTCTTTTTCAAGATGTATACACACCAAGTGATTGGTATCTCGGTACATACTTACTCAAATAAATTGAATGAGATTGAGACTAATGCTCTATAGGAAAATCAAAAGGCGAAATAAAATAAAACAATCTTCTCTCCTATATATATATATATATATATATATATATATATATATATATATATATATATATATATATATATATATAAAAGTGTAAATCACATCTTCAAATCCACAAAGTTTAGTTAAACTTAAAACTCACACAATTGTAGTTAATTTTGTAGAAGAATAGTTAGTTAGTTAATATAATAAATCGGTATGAATTGAAATTGAAAGATGAATTAAAAAATAATTTGATACAAAAAATAGTTTTAAAAATATAAATGAAAATTAAATAATTTTCAGTTAAATTTAAAATATTACCCTAATTTTTAATAAATAGAAAGTATATTTTAGGATAAATATATTAAAACAAGTATTATAAAATCTTAACAAATAAAAATTATATTTAAAAACAAAATTTAAATTATTTTATTTGATTGAATATGTCATTTTAATATTTGTATTTTAATTATTTTTTATAATAAAAACGTAAATATTAATAACAATTAATTATATAAAAAATAATAGATAATTAGTTATCTATATCTACACTTTATAAAGGAAATTCTCTCTTTTGGTATACTATTTTCAATTGAATCATTTAAATATTTTTTGTTAAATCAAAATAATTATTGTATCAATTTTATCTTTTAGTGACTTTTTTTTTAATTTAACCATTTAAATTTTAATTTAACATTTTCTTCTGAAATTTAACTTTTTTTAAAACTGAAATAACAATTATAATAAATAATTATCTAAAAAAGAAAAGACATTACTTACAATAAAATTGTAAAAATTATTTAATTTTACTTTTATAATAATAATTTTATTATTTTCCATTATCAAAAAATAGTGACCATATATTCATAGCGCATGTATTTTACCGGTTAAATATTTTTATGTTTTAACTATTTCCTTATATTTAATTAATTAAGATATCTTTGTATCTGTTGTTTCGTAAATTCATGTAGTTATATGAAGTGAGATAATATGAGATTTTTGTTTTCATTTATATTTTGTGTGGTTTCTTCTTTTCTTCGTTTCTTATTTGTCTGCACAAATTCTTCGTTCGGACTAAAAGCATCGAGAGCTTCTTCTGATTCACTCAATTTAATTTTGTTAATTCTCCTGGCATGTATCTTTCTTTATCTTCTCACATTTTTTAATAGGTTAAATATGTTCTTGATCCCTTAATTTTAGTAAAATTTAGAATTTTTTTTTTGAAACTTTGACTCAATTTAGTCCTTCAATTTTGGAAATGCATGAATTTAGTCATTTTAACCAAATTTTGTTCAGTTTATTTAACACTTCAAGGACATTTTAGAATAGTTTTTGAGTTAACATTGAAGGGAGAATGTATCAAACGATGCAAACAACTCAAATGTTGTCATGAAATATGCTTGAAATGTCAAATAAACTTAACAAAATTTCATTTAAAGGACTAAAATTCATGCATTTCTAAAGATAGGAGACTAAATTGGTCCAAAGTTTTAAAGAAGGACTAATTCCAATTTTCACCGAAAATTAAAAGACCAAAAACATATTTAACCCTTCTAATATTCATAAATTTGTTCATTTTATACACTTAAAATTTTAGTCAATAACCAAATTTGGTATATATGATTTTCAAGTAGTTAGCTAGTAATTTTCCAATGAACACTCAAAATCAAAGGCAATTAAAAGCTATACCTTTTGGCTTTCCATCAACGATAATGAACAATGTCCATTTCAATAAAAGCGTGTTATATACGTGTTGTTTCTGAGAATGTGAACTTGAAGAAAAATATAAGGTACGTATATGATCTAAAGTTCTTATTGGTTGACTTGTCAAAGATGCTGTAATTCCAAATTTATAAATATAGCCAACACGCATGTGAGATAATGTCATTACATAGAGATTTATAGTGAAAAGATAAGATGGCTAGAGAGTTTGTTGTTGTTAATGGAAATGAAGGTGAAGAAGGTTTGGTGCTTCACTCTGCACCTATATTTTTGTTTCTTATGATTATTGCTTCTCTTTCTATCATTTCAATCATCGTATTTGCATGTGGAGACGACAACAAAAGTACCAAGAATACTGAACATCGCGGTGCTGGATGTGGTGTTGGATGTGGCGCTGGATGTGGCGGCGGTTAAGTGTCATGAGTAGTATATAAAAGAAGTTTGTGTTTGAAAAATAATACTTTTCCTTCTTACTATTTTTCTACAAATTTAGTGTACCTTTGTAACACTATATCGACAAGGAAGCAATATCAATTTTTTATTTTATTTTCCTGTACTTATCATTCCATATGAATTTTTCTAACACTTGTAAGAGTTTGAGGAAGGATTATGCCATTTTTACTAGCTCGGAAGAAATCTTGAAAGTGCCGCAAACTTTTCATTAAGGTGTTGGACTTCTTTTAAGTTCAAACACCGAAAAGGCAACGAATTTAATGATTATAGTAAAGCAACGAATTTTTCTCCTCTAACGGTAAAAGCTCACTTTTCCATATTTTGGCTCTTATTATATGGCCTAACATGGGAAAAAACTTTTTTCTAGATTATGAGGATGGCCTTGAGCCTTTTTAACAACCATCACATATTTCCGTCGTGTTTACTCATACTTCCATGGTCTTACTCACGAGCTCCTTATACACTTTATCCATGAGTAGAGGAAATTGAGCAACTAATAATTGAGTTTACTCTTAACTAATATAAGTATTTTTAGGGCATGGCTTATTTGAATCTAGGTAAGTAATTGATACATATCCTTCACTTTTCATTTGATTTTTAATCTAACCATATTTGCAAGTCACCTGGTGTATGTAATTTTCCTTATGAAGTCAACTTTTAGTAATTAGTTGACTTCATTAATGACGGTTAAACCTCTCTCTTCATGTTTTCTTTTCCTCTGGACCATTGGCTTGGCCTAACGAAGGATTTCAGCTTATAAGACATTAAATGTGTTAATTCCTGACATATATGCAACGCTTCATGCTAAGAGATAAACTTTCTGTGCCAAAATTCATTAGATATGTTCATTGAGCAAGCAATTTGATATTCGACACTAGCTTGTGTGATATCCAAGTTACAAACTTGTATTGACCATCAAATGTGAGATGACTATCTTAAAATTCAGCATCTGGGTCGAGGTCAACCCCTTCTTTGAATGAGTTTGAGTGATGTTGTCCTAATATGGTGCCTTGAGGATTTACTTTGATGGTGATGATAAGGCAACATCATTGCCATGTTTGGGATGGATACAACCACTCCATGGTAGTCTAGTTTTTGGCATCCAATAAGGGTATTGAGCCATGAGAGTTTGTTGTGCCTTACTAGTATTGGAGGTTGTTAATAAATCAACATAGCTTTTGGTGTGTATTCTTTCTTTGTCTAACTCAAGTAGTGGATATGATTTTATGAGTGTGTTGGGGACACCAATTTTCAAAAATGTTGACGAATAAAGTACATTATCAAGCTTCCTTGGTTTATGAGGACTTTGTTAACATACCAATTAATTATGGTGGCTATAAAAACTATTAAATTTCATCTAGTTGTAAGGGTGTTAATATAGAAGTTTTATCTAAAAAGGTAATCAATGGGAGAGATCATGGTGGGAGAAAGCTTACTAAGTTGATGCTTTAGAGATGCCACTTCCTTACTAGACTAGAACTTCCCTCGCAAATGTTTATTATTCCTCTAACTTTGATAGAGTTTTGTTGAGGTTACTCTACAGCTCATTGTTCTTGTTCATCAAGTTGAGATTCTTAGCCATCCTAATGATTCCTTGCCCTACTTATTATATATAAGTAATGAAAGAACTAATTAGCTAAGAAGAGGCAATTGAATTGGCCTTTTTGAAACTTCGATTCCTTTTAGACTTGAAAAACACTTTTAATTGAATCAAAAATGACCAAGAATTTAGTGTGCAATTACTACTAAAACATGCATTTTCAATGGATTGAAAACAGAGTTAACATGTAGATTTCATTAAATAGAGAGTCAACCAGACAGATCAGTATATTTCAATATATTAAAACACAGAAATAATTGATTGAAATATTGGGAAATGATGCAGAAAAATGAATTTGATGATAAACTTAGAAGTAGTTTTAGCAACTCATTAAGATTAATTCTAGATAGCAATACAAACAGAACAACAACTTCAGCTTACCTCAAATCACACAAGAACCATACAAAGATTATTAAAAACAGATTTTATGAAACTTTTTATCTAATGTCAAGCAAAGAGAGAGAGATTCAAATACGTGCACATGGATTTTTATACTAGTTCACTCAAAAATGAGCTACATCCAATTGGTCAAGGCAACCTGAGCCTGGCTTGTACTTTTTCAAAAGATTTACACAATCCACCAAGATTACACTTTTAAAATGTACAAAACAACACCAAGACTTTTGAATCCCACAAGAGTCTCAAAAAGGCACATCAAGATTCCCACTTGTAGACTTGGAAAACCACCAAGTAACACCCAAAAACTTTCAAACCTGGATGATGGCTCTCCCTAGCCAACCAAACCTCTTTCTCCAAGTCTCTATACCAAGCAAACGATTCTCACAGAAATCAAAGATTGCTTCACGAACAACAACAAAACTTTGTAGTCTATATAGAGAAAATTTCCTAAAAGTTCAGAGTGATTTCACGCTCAAAATAACAACTATTTTAGCTCTCTCTGAAAAACCAAATTTTATAGATTGTTGGTTAGCATATTCAACAGGTTCATTTATTTATTCAATCTGTTGATTTCAGTTTACTTAAGTTTACACTTTTGAACAATAGAAACACCAAGACTTTTGAATCACACAAAAATCTCAACCACGCCACTGTAAGAAATACATTCACAAGCTTGGAATCACACCAGCAACACAACCAGAGGCACAAGAACTACAAAACTTAATGGTGGCTCTCCCTAGCCAACCAAACTCAAGTTCTTCAAGCTCCAACCAAGCCAAAATGCCTGCAAGATCAATCAAGATCTTCAATTTATCACTTGCAATTGTGTGATTCAAAGGGAGAAAGTGTTTTCTAGGGATGAATGACTGCTTTTCGCACTTAATAACTCAAAAAATCGTGCCTCAACTCTCTAACAACCAGTTTATATAGTTTGGTCTTAAGGGAAATCCATAGGTTTATTTGTCCGTACAATTTGTTGATTTCACTTGACTTAAATGAAATAAGTTGATTTAGATGCAATTCAACTAATTGAATATATTCATACCAAAGACAATATGCAGCAAGCCTTTTAACCTATTAAAACCCATTTCTAACAGATTGAAAAGGATATAGTAAGACTAAAAAGAAATCCAACCTATGTCATATAGCCTATCAATATAGTACAACATGTAAACTTCATATTCTTCACTTTATTTCCAGATTTAATACAATAGAAACATGATCATCAAATGGATCTTCATCAATCTTCTTCAACCTAATGTGATCTCATGCACTTTATTTTATCAAATCCTTGCACCAAGGTTGCTTGTGCTAACAATCTCCCCCTAATTTGATGAAGCCAACATCCTCGAGTTGAATTGATGAGCTAAGATCCATTGAGAATCCCGAAAAGGCTTTTGCATACAAGATACCAATATATGTAACGTCCTAACTGGAAATTACTTTAATAAAATAAATAATATATAAATAAAATTCAATAGTCATAAAATACTCTTCCTAAAATGCGGGAATCTTTAGAATTTGTTCGACATGCTTAAATTCAAATGAACATAACTATGAATTTTTTTACAAGTTCCAAAAACCAACTGAAGGTAAATCGAATAACTATAAATAGTTCATGATAAAACTCCCAAGATAGTCTTCTCTCCATCTCTATGCATCTCCAACATCACTTGAAACATCATATGCTCTCGTGTGACAAGTCACACGATCATCGCCAAACACAAAAAAAAAGGTGAGCTCATAACAATACAAATATACAATTAATAAAATAAAGATTCACCTTAAACTACTTTATTTCATCTAAATTGCTTAATCTTAACACTCGATACCCAAGGATTTCAGATCATCGTCTCATTATATAAATGAAACTACTACTCCATTTACCCATACAATTACTTTACCATGAACCCAAGATATATCATGCTTCCATGAACTTGTCCGCTCATGGTCAAACCTCTACAAACCTCCCCACTTGTAGTCCAACTCTACGGACCTCCCCGCCTGTAGTCCAACACACGTGATTCATCCAGCTATGAACCTCCCTGCTTACAACAACCCTCAAGTGTGAGCACGGAACATGCGAGCCTCCCTGCTCATATCCTTACATGGGAGCATCATTAACATGAACCTCCCACTCATATTAATCACGCGTTCACCACCAATCATGAACCTACCCTCTCATGACCATGTCAAACATCTCCCAGTCCAAGTCCACATCTCAACACATCAAAAAGAAATTAAGAAAAACACATTTCCCTATACAAGATACACACTCCAGCTTGTCTTAGGGATTCCAATGCTTCCACGTACCTGTTCGCTCATGGTCCAACTCTACGAACCTCCCTACTCGTAGTCCAACTCTACGAACCTCCTCATTCGTAGTCCAACACACGTGATTCATCCAGCTACGAACCTCTCCACTCGCAGCAACTTTCAAGTGTGAGCACAGAACATATGAACCTCCCCACTCGTATCCTCACACGAGAGTATTATTAATATGAACCTTCCTGCTCATATTAATCACGCGTTCCAACGCCTATCACGAACCTACCCGTTCGTGATACGATCAAGCATATCCCAAACCAAGCCCAACACAACAAGCTCTGCAAAACACATCATAAATGCACCTTGCCACTTGCATTATCGTCGAGCAAAACTTAAGCGCTGCCAAGCGAAACTTAAGCATCGTCAAGCGAAAGGGAAGTGCAGACCGCTTGACGGTTCCACAACACCATTGGGTGCCACGACAGACAGAGCTTCCCTGTTTCTTGTTATCGCTTGGCAGTTCACTTTACACCGCCAGGCGCTACACCAGTAATGTGACACTATTGGTTTTAGGTACTCTAATTTAGTTCCTAGCATCCAACAATTCAATTCTCAAACATCCAGAAACCAAAATACGCATTCATATACTTCATATATATCATTGAAGTATAAGTGCACCTCCATCCTTTTATAAATTCATATATGCTCACATCTTAAATCAATGCCAACATTCAATTTGAACCCAAGATTAAACTATGCTCCTATGAAATTATGAAATGATAAGCTAGCAGACACATAACTCATTTATTCATACAAAACATAAGTCCTACCTCAATCAATAACTATAGGAACCCTACCTTTTTACCAATTCCTTATGTCAAATTAAGATTAACATCAACACTAAGTCATTTAAACTCACATATACTCAAATTGAAACAATTGCACAATTACACAACTCATACACCACATAAGTCACAATCAAAGCTATATACATATTATGCACGCCCCTACAATCCCATTACATTTAAAACATGATTATCATATTCTCATACTTTCCCAAAACCCATCATGATCATGCAACACTCGATCATAGTGATATCATCAATAGTGGTCTTTTTCACACACTTATAACATCATACATTCGGGCTAACATATATAGATTTATATATTCAATATGGCTCAACAATGGCTCAACAAGTACTACCAAAAATATACTCATCAATCACACACACACACACACCCACCTACACATATATATATATATATATATATATATATATATATATATATATATATATATATATATATATATATATATATATATATATATACATACATATACATATACATATACATATATATATACATATATGTATATGTATGTATATATATGTATATATATATATGTATATGTATATGTATATGTATGTATATATATATATACATATACATATATATATACATATATATATATACATATATATATATATATATATATATATATATATATATATATATATATATATATATATATATATATATATATATATATATATATATATATATATATATATATATATGCGTGCGTGTGTATACATTCACTAATCAAGGTCATACCAGCACTTAAGCACACTAAAGCATCTATTAGTAATCATACTCTTAGGGAATTCAAACCAACAATCATGAGTAAAATATATCTCTAGCTACATACATCTAATTCAAATCTCTATTGTTCAAAGTAAATAACATGTTATGGATCACTTGTCAAAATTTCACCTAAATCGAAAGGTAAACGAGCCAGGAAATGCAATTTTACGAAAACTACATAGACTAGAAAAATCATAGTCGCACAGCGACTAGATCTTTCCGCCTAGCGAAAGAAGACCAGAGACTTGGCGCCTAGCGGTAGTAAAACACCGCCCGACGGTCCCTACTGCCCGAAAAATCCGAAAAACATCATTTTCATGAAAAGATAGTTATTCTACACCTCTAAAGCATCTAAATACGTTATCTACTCATGCAATTTATAAGGCACACGTATAAAGAGATTAAATAACTCCTCAAAACTCCAAAATATGTCACGGAAATCAACCACAACTACAGAACTGGGAAAGTCCAGTTCGCATCACCTAGCGGTTTCAACCCTACCACTAGGCGGTTCATCACCAACCCAAAAAAACAACACATAATTCATGCATCGTCTAGCAAACCTTCAATGCCACCAAGCAATTTTTGGAAAAATTCAAGAAATGTGAAAACAAAGAAGGTTTTGATCATATCGAGGCACCACAGGCACGCATTATACTACGCAAACATCATAAAACAATTATATCACATAAAGGAGCTTCCATAACCTGGTACTCCTTGCTCCAATTGAATTTGCTTGAGTTGGCTTTTTGATCCACAAACCTTTCTTTGCTCACCCACAATTCAGTTCTCACTCTCACTCTCTTTATTGCACGAATGGACACTTAAAATTTATGTTCTCACAGTTCACAAAGTTCTACAGTGTGTCCCTTTCTCAATTTCTCTCTCTCTCTCTCTCTCTCTCTCTTCTAAATACTACTCAATTTAATTAAATTTAATTAAAAAAACAAAAATTACTTAAAGATGAGATTAATGGCCATTCAAGGGCCATTACTAGGTGGTTTTCCAGCTCTCTTGCTGGCCCCAAGGGTTTTTTACCATTCACATCCATGCCAAAAATAATTTTATCAAAACGGAACCTTATTTCGCATAAGTTAAGGTTCGAACACACAATCCCATAATTACCAATCCAATGCACAACCATTCAATCAATTCATGTTTCATAATAATTCATACTTATCTAGAATTATATTATGACTCCCCATGGTCCAACATATTACTAAAATAATAAGACAATTAAATTAACACCTTAACATCACACATAGGACTCAAACCCAAGTCCTCTCAACAACACCAAGTACTCTTAACCAATTAAGCTAGTATTATTCCTTGTCTTTTCTCTCCCCATTAAAAACTTAGGAACTCCCGCCCTCGCATTTATAAAATAAATATTTATTTTTTTAGTTAATTTTCTCAAGTCTTACAATATACACATACACATACAAGCAAAACCACACAAGCATGCATACATATCACATATGCACATGCTTTAGATTTTTAGATCCATGTAGTTATATTACTTAGCTCCAACATGTGCTTAATTCCATTTTTTAATATCCAATGCTTTACATAACCATTTTTACTAAATTGACTCATTTTTCTCTCCTTTTGGATTCATCAAATTAAGGTAATGCATGTATCATTTTGGAAAAGGTAAAGTTTTCATTTATAAACATACATAGAAACTATTAGAGCATCTGATAGTGGATACAAAAACAGGAACCTAAATACATAAATGAAAATAACAAATTGAAGTTGAGACTGATATAATTAATTGATTGAAAATGATAACTAGCATACTAAAAAACTGGAAGCAGACAACCCAACACACAAATGTAGCACCAACATGCAATGCATGACCTATGAGCCATCCCCATCGCACATTCCTGGGGTTGTTTCACAAATTGAGGAAGACAATGAAAACATCATACTAAACAAAAAGGATAAAGGGTTGTCTTGTAATGATTGGCAATCAGAAGACTTAGTTACTTGTGAAGACAACAATAGTGACACAACAGGGGATGAGATAAGTCGTTGTGGTCCATTTGAGACATGTTTTATGCCTAAATTTATGTCTGATTACAAATGGGAAATAGGAACAACTTTCATAGATAAGATTTAATTTATAGAGGCTATTAGAAGTTATGTTGTACATTCTAAGAAATTAGAAATTTCATAAAAATGATAAAGAAAGAGTAAGAGTTAGATGCATTGGGCCCAACAAAAATGTGAATGGTCAGCTTATTGTGCCAACTTGCCTTCATGTAATACTTGACAATTAAGGAGAGTTTTGGATAATCATAGTTGCAACCAACAATTTAACATTAACATGATTAATGTAAAATGGTTGAGTCAAAGCATCAACATGGCACGCCTGGAATACTACAGTGGCACTAGGTTGAAGCATAGACAATGAGGATGCCTTTCTTGGTTTGGAGAGAATGGCGAGAGAGGTGGCGATTTTGTTGGTTCAAAGAGAATGAAAAAATGAGCTGACGAGGGCAGAAGAACGAGGAAGAACAATGGCAGAAGAATTGTCTAAGAGAGAAGAAACAAAAGTGACGAATTGTGTTGTGGGCTTACAATGAAGACAGGGTGGTGGTACAATGGGCTTCGACGGTAGGAAGACGAGAGAAGAACTGTGCATGTATGGGAAAGTAAAAATGAAAAACATTTTTAAACCTCATCAACTATATCATGACGGTTAAGTCACCAAATCGTCATGATTTTTCCATTCCACAACAGATCTAGGTCAAACCGTAGTGATTTTTAGAACTTCCACCGTGTTTTGGTTTCACTATGTTAGCATGATAAACGTCGTAAATCAATGTTGATGGGACTTTTTACACTAGTGTGAACTCAATCTTCTCCCCAAGTGGTCCAACCTTGTACTAAGTTTGACTTCTTTATTCTGTAACTCTTCTTCAACTTTATCAAAAATTCATCCTTTGATATGCAACACCCTAAATTGAAACAATTTAAAAATATCCATTTCATTGTAGATTTTTTATTGGTAGTAGAAATTTACCAAGATGAGAACTGAGGTTTGATTTTTCTTTTAAATCTCATGAAAATATATAAATAAAAAAGCACAAGTTTATTTTTACCACTACAATACATTCTTACACACAAACATGACAAATAAAACAAAGGAGATATTGATACAAGTCATGACTAAATTTCCTAATAAATAGTCACGATCATAAATGAAAATGCAAATATTTGCAAACCTTAACAGTAAAGCAAAGCCAACTATGACACAAAATTGGATCTCCAAATCACTACCATTTTGTCTTCGAAAATCAAACCCTAACTCGTTAGAGTGTTTTTGCTGTTATCACGCAGTGAAAAATGAAAAGGAGAATCCTAATCTGGTACATAAAATAAAATATGTTAGACTTCTTTTTATCCCATGTAAACAGATTATTTATATAAGAATATAAATCGCTTTTAATTATATACAAAAATTTCACTAATTTTTTTTTACACGAACTTCATCATTATCAAACGTAAATTAGATGACGTAATGATTATTTTTATGTTAGTGATTAGTCTAATTTACAGTTTATTTATTCGTAAAAAAAGTTTAGTCTCTTTTACAGTTTTTAGAATAGGAATACACGCTATTACCATCTATTTTATGAGACATTGAAGGTTCACTATCTATTTGAAGTTTCAACCCTTTTTTATCCATTTGTCTATTAATGTTGACTAATACAAATATAAGGAAATATCTTGTAAATTTTTTTATTGATCAAAATGTAATTAAACAAAGAAATCTGAAACATTCAAAACTACAATGCTCTGACTTTTCCCTTGAACATTTTAGAATTAATGTATCTAAGGTATTATAGAGATTTAGATATACATGCAATATCGTAAATAAATTAAATGCAAAGAATTAATGCATCTAATGGTATTATAGAGATTTAATTACATGAAATACTGTAAATAAATTTAAATAAGTTAAAGAAGGAATAATACAGAAAATAAATTAAATGGGTGCATTTATCAACTTAAGATATATACAATGGAAATTGTTTAGTTGAATTCTATGCAAGTCTTAAAATACGAGTATAAATTTCTTGAAAGTGAAAAGAGTTAGTACGATGTAATTTTAAGAAAGTTATATTTTTAAAATTCAAAATAAGTGTTTTATTTAAATATTCTAACTGAAGATATTCTTAAATTGTTATTCTTTTACCAATTTTCGTTTTCTCATTTCAAAATTAATACAATCCAAGAGGATATTTGGGTATAAAAGTCAGATAAATTAAATGAGATTGAGACTAATGCCTTGGGAAAATGCAAAAACGAAATAAATAAAACAAGCTTCTCTGCAAAATAGATATATAAAGAAATAAATATAAATCAAATCAAATCAATATTCATTAATTGAGGTTTCATAAAATATGACTATATTTCGTGAAACTTTTTCGAGACGTAAATGCAATATTCTCAATAATTTAATTGTTGTCAAATTATAGTTAACTTGATATTAATAAACAATGTTAAGTAATGCATAGATAATATTAAAAGACAATAAGAATATAACTTTCCAATCCTACGAGAAAATATTAGATTATGAACGGATTTTAATTTGTTGATAAATTTGGTCTACCTAGATAGTTCAACAATAATTAGAAAAACACTAATATATCTATACTTGAATGGAAAAGAAACCAAAGCTTTAGACCCCCATATCCTAACAACTTGAAACAATTACAAAAAATAATTTATAATTAAATATAATTGCATAAGTTCATTTATTTTTTAAAAAGAGAAATGTGATCATTGTTTTACAAAATTGATTGAAGAAAAGATGATTTATCCGTTGATATGATTACTTCAGACACTTAGTTTTAACTAGAAAGTATTACAAATTTGCTACTTAGTATCACATTAAGTAAACATAAGATTCATTAGAGGAGATCCATTAGATTGTCCGTCTATTTATTAGACCGTTTGTTTTGAGACATAATGTAAACTTTATAAAATTTAATGTTTCCTTCCATTGTCCCAATAGCATACATTAGAATGTTTAAATAATATTAATCACATTCAAACACATAAGACATTTAGAAGGTTTAAGAATGCTTCTTATTATCGGGAATTACAACGGGTCGGTTGAGTATGGATAATATCTATTCATTATTGAGCTTACAAAAACAAAATAAAAAATTATGTTATCCGTCTATTTATCTACGAGTACCCATTTAAAATATACATGTGGATTCTTTTAAAATAGGTAGGTACCCGCGTACCTGCGAATATTAAAAAAAATATTTTTATAAATTTTTTAAAATAGAATTTAAATAAAATTATAAAAAAATATAAAATATAATCTAAATCAAATTAAATATAATTTTAATTTTAATTTTTAATTAAATGTAACCTAATAAAACATAAATTAAATTTTGATTTTAATTAAATTTAACTTAATAAAGTATAAATTTAATTTTAATTTTTATATTTTGCGGGTAACAGATACAGGTACAGGTAATGTGATACTCACACCCGACCTATTTATAAATGGGTATTAAAATATCTGTTACCCATGATAGTAAATATCTACAGATATTAATTATCCACTGTAAATTTTATCTGCAAATACCTACGAATACGGATATTTTTGTCATCCTTAGTTATCATAAAAACTGTTGGAAAGTCTACTAAAATTGGACATTGGATTTCTAACGATTAGAACATCTAGAATTTCAACAATATTCTCATTTTTTACTATGGTAAAAGCTATAAGTGCATAACATGTATGAACAAGTATTGTTGTTATTTTAACAAAATATTTATATAAGTAATAAATAATGATACTCTAATATACTGTGAATGAAAAATATTGCATTATAAATTTTTGGATGTTATTTCTGTCATCTTCAATTCAACTCACTTATTTACTTGATTTTTTTTTCTAATCATCTCTTCATGTAAACTCCTGCTTGCCTCTCCAAAAGGAGTTAATCAGCAAGTTGGATAATATTGAAAACAGAAAATCGATGAGTTGGAAATAAAAAAATAATAATAATTACATTATGTCCTTAACGTCTAAATCAAATGACAATTCTTTTAATAGATAAAATATTTTAGAAGCCTTTGATTATTACCTAAAGAATTGGTGGAAGAAGTCTTTGCTTAATAAGCCTTTGATTATTAGCTAAAGAAGTCGTAAGGATTAGATGAAGTTTGATTCTTAACGATAAATAAAATAAGATGGTTATGTTAAAAAGTGGTCATACTGATAAGAGAAAATTTCATTGATTCTTTTGAACTCTAAAATCAGTCAGAGTGGATTACATTTATGGAAGAATGATCCATATAGAAGAGAATTGTGATGATTGATTTTTTTCTTGGGCAAAATCTGGTAAGACTAAAAGCAATTATTGAGATGATTAATTAGTCTTTAACAGATTGAAAAAAGAAAACATTGAGAAAAAAAAATACTGAAACAATTATTATATCCTCCAAATTGAAGGTTTACGAGAAATATGAAAGACTGCCACAAACAAATACACTGAATACATCAAATTCAAATCTAAAACAACGGTACAAAGTCCATATATAATAACACCCTAAAATAGTGAGACAAAAGGTTTGAAACATAGATACAATAAATTTCTAGAAAATTACTAAGAAGGGAAAGTATTATTTTTCAACCACAAAAACTTCTTTTACATCTTAATTAATAATGTTATTTTTACATAACAACAGAAAATTTAAAGTAAACTACAGCAAAAGAAAGTTGTACATCACCAAAGTAAAAAGGAACATTCTTAAATTTATTGTTCTTATCATTTAACCGCCACAACCACCGCATCCACCACATCCACCACCTCCGTCACCGCAACCGCCACCTCCACAACCAGTACTGCCACGGTTACGCTTGGTACTTTTGTTTTTCTTTATACAGGCAAATATGATTATTGAAATAATAGAAAGAGAGGCAATAATCACAAGAAACAAAAATATGGGTGAAGAGTGAAGCACCAAACCTTCTTCAACTTCATTTCCATCACCACCATTAACAACAACAACAAAGTGTCTAGCCATGTAACTTTTCACTATAACTCTTTATATCATGACATTACCGTACATGCGTGTTGGCTATATAATACTTTACAAATTTGGAATTATGCCTAAGTCAACGGATATGATGTTCTTAGAACCACGAAAATTCCAAGAACTTTCGATCATGCCTTATCTTTTTCTTGAACTTCACAAAATGAAACAACACGTATATATTGAAATGGACAATTAAAAACGGGTTGCTAATTATCTTTTATGGAAGGCCGAAAGTACGTTTTGGGTTAAAAGGAAAAATGACTTGTAATATTAAATGGGACGATCAAAAACCGGCTTTTCATAACCTTTGACTTTGAGTTCCTGGGAAATTACCAGGTAACTACTTGAAAATCATACATATCAAATTTGCTTATTGACTAAGCAATTTTTGTGTATAAAATGAACGAACTCATGAATATTGGAACATATGAGAAGTTAAAGAAATATTAGAACTAAGAGAATTAACGAAATTAACTTGACTGGATCAGAAGAAGCTCTGGGTGCTCTCGTTCCGAACTACGAATTTGTACAAACAAATAACAAACCAGCAAAAGAAGAAACCAGATAAAAAATGAAAATAACAATGTAAATAAAAATGGAAAAAAAAAATCCCACATCTATCTTTCTTCATATAACTACAAGGATTTTCGAAAAAACAGATATACCTATATTCTAATTAATTAAAAGTAATAGAATATTTAAAACATAATCAAATCAAACGATATAAGCAATTTTTCCATAAATACCTGTATAGATTTACATGGAGAATGCTAACAGGTATCTTAGGCCACCAGGTAAAATATAATTAATGATATATAATTTCATTGTTTTTACGTTGAAAACTGAAATAGTTAACTTCATTAATTAAAATACGATATATTTATATGACAAATTTTATAAATACAAAAATACTCTTTGAAATTTTTAAGCAATATCTATCTCATACAAAATAAGTATTTTGTAATTTTTAAAGTCTTTACTAAAAATGATTTTGGATATACAAATTTAAATATAGTGTTTGAGTTGAAAGTTTAGGTAATCAAAATTTTTATATTGCTAATTTTATGTCTTTATAATTGATAATTTCATATATTAAAATATTGTATGCTTCTTTTATATGAAGGATTTTGTTAAGTTAAGAAGAATGTTGGAAAATGTTATCAAGAAGTCAAAGAAAGAAACTCAGTGAAGTCAAAGAATGTTGTTTTCTTTTTCAATTTTTTATATGTTTAACATGGTTAGATTTTTTGTTAATTTAAACTTTTTATCTCTAATTATATTTTAAGTTTTAGCAACAAAAAAGTATAAATATTTAATAATTTTTTAATGTTTTATTGGTGTGCATTAAATAAAATATTAAATATAGTTCTACAACGTTTATGTACCTTTTTTTTTCTCTAAATACACTATAAGAAAACGTCTCATTAATAATCAATTTTAGTAATAAAAAATTATTAGACACTATAATGATCAATTCAGATACCAATTTACAAGATAAAAAAATACTGGTTATTAAAATAGTCATTATTATAAATAAAAAATTATAATTAGTCTATAAATTTATTTATATTTTTAAACATTACTTTTTATCAAATTATTTTAAATTCAGTTTTCAATTTTAATTCATACTCAATTATTATATTATCTACAATTGTTTTTTATTATATCACATCAATAATATGAATTAAAAAAATTTATCTCATTTCTTTTTAATCTATCTCACTTTCCATTCTAGTTATGTTCCTTTATTTCCTTTTTTGTTATTTCCTACATTCCAAACAAATATTTATTTAAATATAAGTAAATTTTTTCTATTAAAAATATTTTTAGGTTCAATTTTAGAAATTATATTTAGTGATTGAATCTAATTTAAGTATATTTCTTTTAGTAAAGCATATTTTTATTTTATAAAATAAAATTATTCAATTAGTTTAGTTAAGGTCTCACAACACTAAAAAAGTTGAATAACATTAGGTTATTTGATATAGAAGTTCCAAGAATAATAGAGCGTTACAGGCTAAAAGAACCGATCCACAGGCCTGTTAAGGAAAATATGAAACAAACTAACATTTTGAGTCCACTGACCACTAAAGTCCGGTCTGCATAATTCAAAGGGGTTTTCTTCCTGCACTCCCAACTTTCCTTTCTACACCCCCAATTTTTGTGCAAAGACCATAATGTTCCTAAAACAAATAAATAAAAATTATTATATGAATAGTTAAGCAGTAATTACCGCTTACTTACTGCTTACCAACTTTATTTACTTTTCAACAACTTCATCTTTTTTAAATATGCACCCCCAAAACAATTTTTCCCTCACTCATACTCTCAGTGAACCACCACTCGACGAATGGTTGCTCTTTTTTAATGTTGGAGCTGTTTCTGAAGAATTTTCCTTCTCTTTCGTTCTTCCCATCAAGAATCTTGCTATCTTTCAGTTTTTCTCTTCCTCCACATTATTCAACTTCATTCAGGTAAGATTCATTCCATTTGAAAAGTTTTGTTAACATTTTCATTTGATTAAAACATGTTTTTTCTTTCTGTAGTATAAGTGTGAAAGTTTACTAAATGAAAATCGGCTTTAGAAACCCGGAAACTATGTATTGTAAAAGCCGTTAGGATATACCGACTTATGAAACCCGTAAAAGCCGGTTTGTGAAAGCCGTTACAAGCAACTTTTTGAAAGCGTGAGAAAGAACCGGCTTCTGAAAATTGGTGTTACCGGTTTCTAAAAATCGGTGTTACCGGCTTCTGAAAACCGATGATACCATTTTTAATTAATTGTATTTGTATTTTGCACGGTCTTAGCTTATGTGTTATTATTTTTTTTAGGGTGTTATAATTGGTTAATTTAGAGATGGAAGTGTTTATTTTAAAGAATTGACTAACTTTCAAGGAGTGAACCATAACTTAAATATGGAAGATTCTTCAATCTTTATTCCTGAGATCGGTGGCGATTACACTGTAAATTTTACTACTCAAGAAGTTTTTTCTACACGTGATGATTTAATTGAGTGGGTACGAGGTGTTGCTTTTCAACTTGGTTTTGTTATTGTTATTATAAAATCTGATACAGCTAATGGTCAACCTGATAGAAAGACATATGTGTTGCTAGGATGTGAAAGAGGTGGGAAGTATAGAAAATATAAATCTGACCTTCAACCTAGTATAATCGGGACAAGGAAATGTGAGTGTCCTTTTAAATTGAGAGGTAAACCAATATCTAATGGAGATGGTTGGGTATTGAAAGTGATATTTGGGTATCATAATCATGATCTGTCTAGAACTTTAGTTGGTCACCCCTATGCTGGTAGATTAAAGTCAGATGAACAATCATTGCTTATCGGCATGACTAAGAGTCAAGTTAAGCCTGCAAACATTCTGCTTACCCTTAAGGAAAATAATGAAGATATTGTCACAACAATAAAATAGTTGTATAATGCGAGATATACTTATAAGCGATCTTTAAGAGGGTGCATAACTAAATTACAACAGTTGATGATGTTATTAGAACGTGATAAATACATTCATTGGAGTAGATGTGTGGAGGATTCTGAAGAGGTCAGTGAGCTTTTTTGGACACATCCTAATGCAATTAAATTGTTGAATGCATTTAATATTGTTTTGTTGATGGATAGCACCTATAAAACCAACAGATATAGGCTGCCTCTTCTTGAGATAGTTGGTGTCACATTGACAGGCCTGACTTTCTCTGCTGCCTTTGTGTTTTTATCAAGTGAACGACATAATAACTTCATTTGGGGTCTCCAAAGGCTAAAAGAGTTGTTTATCACATGTGATGGTTTCCCTAAAGTCATTGTAACTGATAGAGACCTTGCTTTAATGAATTCCATAAGCATTGTGTTCCTTGAATCTTATCATCTTCTTTGTCGTTTCCACATTCAGTATGGGTGACTTGTGTTCATGTTGGGATGCAATACACAATGTTATGATGTTGCAACATAACGAAATCAGGGCGTCATTTGAAAGAAGCCTACATGTCAAGACTCATGATTTCAATATTATCACGTACAAGAAACTAGTGGGTGTTGTATCAAGAGTTGCTTTGGTACTCATTGCTAATGAGGTTGATCGGGTTAAAAACATTGGATTTGATAGTGAACTTTGTGGTTGTATGTTGAGGCAAACATATGGTTTACCTTGTGCATGTGTATTAGCTAGATATGACGTTGGTGTGATACCTCTAGGTGAAATACATATTATGTGGAGTAGATTGAGTTTCTCTGATATTTTATCAGCTGAATCAATACTAGAGTTGGGCATTCAACAAGAAATTAATCTCTTGACTAATCGATACAAAGAAGTTGACATTACAGGAAAAGTCACAATCAAGCACAAGTTGAGAGAAATTGTTTGTCCAGAACAAACATCAATGATTGCACCGATGCATAAAGTTAAAACTAAGGGTGCACAAAAGACTCGAGCTTATAGATTTGAAAGATCTACTAAGCGTGACCCCTCATATTTTGAGCATGTGGATGCCTTCCATGATAGTCATTTGGGAAAGAAAGATTCTCAATCTAAGGCAAAGGCAAGGGCAAAGGGTACTTATGAATCTATGCAACAAAAATGAATACTTATGATAAATCAATTTATGTCATTTGTCACCCTTATATTGTTGATGTCGTTGATGTCATTGTTGATGGACATTGTGGATGCAGATGTATTGCTGCTTTATTGGGTATGGGTGAAGACTCTTGGCCACTTATCCAACATGATTTATTTAAAGAATTGAGTCAATACCGAGTCGAAGAACTAAGGAAGTCCTTGCTAGTAGATTCAACTTCTAGGGTATTCTCTTTTACTTAACTTTGAATTGAAATTGACATCTTATTTTTATTAATAATTTTTATAACATTGACATCTTATTATATTCAGGGTAACATGGACAAATGGATGACTATACCTGACATGGGATATCTTATTGCTAATAAATACAATGTCATATTAATGTGTTTGTCATTGGTTCAAAATATGACAATACTTCCACTACGTTCTACACCATCCGTTGATATAAGGCAACATCGAATGATCAGTATAGGACATGTTAACGGTTCACATTTTGTGCAGGTATGGTCGATTATTTCATGTTTACACCTCACATTTATTACATTTTCTCTAGCTAATAGTAACATATGGTTATGTTTATTACACTTAATAATTTTTAGGTTAAACTATATGATGGTTGTCCTATACCAATGGTAGACATGATTTGGTCTCATTATTGTTATCGTGAGGCTAGAGCATGGTCACCCTTTTATGTTAGTAGGATGCAAAAATTCGTGGAATTGATTGGTGTTAATTGTAGTTATGTAGACCTACATTGTGACTGATATATTATATTTGTTATGTAAACCTGCATTGTGACTAATACCATGAATAACATTGTCTAATAAAATAAAGTCCACAAATAACATAGTCTAATACCATAAATAACTTAGTGTAATAAAATAAACTTCAATGTCGAACATTTCAGTCTTCTCCGTTCGTCTCGACACATTCTTCAAATGCCTCATGAGTATCTTGCAAGGCCTCTTGAGTGCTATTCCACGCGATCGTGCCCTCACTGACTTCCCTACAATCAACCATCCTCTGTAAAATGGCTACAACTCGTCTCAGTACACCCTGCAACCCTCATAACATGATGTCAAAATATAATAAAGTTTTCTAATGATAACGTAAATAAAGTTACTCACTCGTACACCGCTTGATGACTCTATCTTTTTGGGTACATGTACATCATCTAGGACATCACAACAATGTTGGGTCATGAGACTTGGTCGATCTTCATTAGCACCTGCAATGACATAAGGATGTGATACACGTCGAAACCACTACATGTATGCCTCAACACATCGAAATGGAGGGAAGCAAGAGTGAATTGTGTCAAGACATGTCTGTCGTAGTGTAACCAACGATTATCAATCGTAGTCATATCAGTCTCTTGAACCATAGTTGGAGAGATGGGAATTGGCTACACATAGCCATATTACCTTAAAACCCTTTTTGGCAAATGACAATGAAAAATACCTCCATGTCGAATGAATCTAGAGAAAATAGAGATGGGCTCAAACAGATGAGTGATGTGATGAGTAGCACAAGGGCTCCAAATTACCCCATCATATGTCAACATATCTATCTGAACTCAAACGTCTCTCACGGAGCATATTTGTCGCCCTGTCCGAAAACGTGCCATCCGAGGTTGAGTCTCATCATAATTACCCACCACTTCCTTCCCATACCAGGGAAGTGCTCATATATCCAACTCTACATAAAAATAAATTCAAGTTTATTACATTAACAACTTTTAAAAGAAATTCAAAATGAAAGTTAATGTATACCTGTAAAAGAGTCGGATATCCAGCTAATTGTTTTGTATATGCAAAGCATGCATCTCCTAGTTGTTCGTAGATGTGAACAAGTGTAGCGACTCCCCATGCATATCCACCACATGTTACAAGATCTCTGAACAACAAAAGGTATGATACACTAATGTATGTTGAACTTTTGTCTGTAAATATTGTGCATCCAATAAGATGCCACAAGTAAGCTCGTGCGGCATACTCCCATTGCTCAATCTCACAATAATCTTCATACAAATCTCTCAACCAACTCAATCGCACATGGGGTCCTCAATATTGTCTTAATTCAGCTGTGGCCTTTGCCCGATCCACCCCTAAGAACTCAATTAGTGGTGCCACAGCACCAGCATTATCTAGAGGGACATTGGGACAAAACTGTCTGATTATAGGGAGATGAAGAAGCATGGACACTTCATCAAGTCTCATAGTCATCTCACCAACTGGTAGAAGAAAATTGTTTGTCTCCCGGTGCCACCTTTCCACAAAGGCAGATATCAGCCCCTTATTAGCATACTCATATGATATGTCACAAAGAGGCATTAATCTAGAATTCACAACAAACTACTCAACATTAGGGTGACAAACTCCTAAGTTATTGCATTTTTTACCATGGGAAATCATTTTAACTCCCCCCGGTCCTAGACAAAAGATTTACACATCAAACCATATAAATAAAAAAGACACATCATTAAAAAAAATTTAATCACAACACTAACCTCGCCTTGCCATAGTAAAAATGCAACGTGATCAGAATAACTATAAGTAAGGAGGTATCATATGGACCTCTAGGATATGCAACCCCTTCTTCGTGCTCCTCTTGCACTTGTTCAAAATCTTATGGCTCGTCAACAACGGAGTCCATCTACATGTTGGTGTTCATGAACGACATCCACCCTTGGTACACCAACATCACCTTTACGGGCTCTTTTACGAGCAGATGCATTAGGTTTTATTCTCTGGCCTTGTTGAGAGCTTTCTGCTTCAACTAAGTGAGCACCATGAGTCCTTGCCATCTAAAAGAAATTATCAATTCAAATATACCAAAAAAATAAATAAATAAATCTTTTTCAAAATTTTCGGAACCAAATCGTGTTTTGAAACCGGTCATACCAATTTCAAAACCCATTGCACAAAACCGGCTTATAGAAAGCGGAATTCAGGGTACCGATTTACGAAAGTCGGAACAAGTGGTTCCTAACAGAATAACCGGTTCCTATAAGCCGGAACCACCGGTTCCTAGAACCCGAAACCACCGGTTCCTGTAAACTGGTGAAGACGATTTTCAGTTTAAAATTACAAAATATGCATCAACAACAATTTCTAAACATTTCTCAACATATCCAAAATTTATAATAATACTACAAACCATTAAAAAAACTTATCGTTCAAAATGGAACTATCGATCTCGTGCACAGTTGGAAATGTGAGAAATGCTGAGGTAATAAAGGACTGGTGCGAAACAAAACCAAAGAAACAAAAAGTTTAAAAAATGGGAAAATGAGAGAGGGGTGCGACACTGCTAGGGGAGAAGGAAGTATGTAAGAAAGATGTAGGGTTTTTTAACTTTTTACCCTAGTCAACTTTTAGTCAAAGGTAAGGTTAATATGAGAAATTTGAAAAAGTTGGAGGTGCAGGAAGAAAAATTGGGGGTGCAAGAAGAAAACCCCTCATTCACGTTCTGAGAGAATCTTTTGTGAGAAACCAAACTGCAAACACGAACCCCATCTTCTGCCTGCAAAAAGCCTTTAGCTTCATTTATAAAAGTTCAATTTTTTATTGTAATAATGGTTCGTCCTTCTATTTTAACGCTTTCTACTTTTGTCAATGAATTTTGTTGCCTAGTGTTATTTTTTTCTACTAGAAATTTGAATTATCAGTGCAAGGACAAGGAACGAGTCGAGACTCGCACTACTGACGGGTGTAAGTCCTAATTTTCTTTTATCAGCATCAAACACATCTATTATATAACTTTAAATAAGAAAACTTAAGTCTAATAAAAATATTTAATTATCCCAACTTAATATCTTCACACATGTTTATTATCCTGGTTATTTGGCCATTCTCCGAAATTTTGCACATGACTCCTTATAGTGACACATGTACACCTCCTTCTTATAATCCATATTCACTTCATCTTATTTTCACCTTCTTATTTCATATTCATCTTCTTTCTTCAATCTTGAAATCTCTCCACCTCATTCATTTGTATTCATCTTCTTCCTTCTTGCTTGAAAGTTAGTTCATTTCTTTTTCCATAGTTTGGTTTAAAGATTACGTTGTAGCTGCTTTGATTTTCTTTGGTTGAATTATTTTTCTTCAACATGCTTTAAAGCTTCAACCTATCTTGATTTTTTTTTCAAAGCTTCAAACTTACGTTTGTTGCTTTCATCTTCTTTGAATATTGTTATTTTGAAGTTGCAAGGTTTCATATGTTTTCTTGGTTTAAAGTTGGTTCCTTCCTTTTGTCATAGTATTTTCTTAACCTTTCTTGATTTTTTTTGGTTCAATGTTGAAGCTTCAAGCTTTCTTTATTTTTGTGGTTGAAAGCTTCAACCTTATGTTTGCGGTTGCTTTGGTTTTCTTTGTATATTGTTATTTTGAAGTTGCAAGGTTTCATTTATTTTCTTGGTTTAAAGTTAAATCCTTTCTTTTGTCATAGTATTTTTATTTTGTAACTTTAAAGCTTCAACCTTTCTTGATATTTTTTGTTGTATGTTGAAGCTTCAACCTTTCATGGTTTTTTTTGTTCCTGCGGAAACAATAACAAAATATCAGGGAGCACAAATTACGTCTTACCCAATCCTTGATTCCATGAGATGGATACTTCTTGATTCTCATGGGTACATCATCTTGTAGTGTTGCCGGATTGGATGTATTGGGGGTTACATGCAGAAAAGACTCTGATCATCAACTCATAGGAGCTCTCAAAAGTCAAATCACAGATTAGAATTAATGAATTGCGTACCTTTAATTAATGGAGTCCACCTGTATTTATAGAACTTTAATCAAGAATTACCTGACTTATGGGCTAGGCTACACTTGGCTTGTATGGGCCTGACTAAGGCCCAATCATTAGACTTATGATCAAATTTCGTAAATTCCATACTTATTTCCTAAGTTTAGAATTGGCGGCCTTCACTGATACGTCCTCTTAGCCGCTATGTATACGTAATCTTTTCGCATAGTTAACTAATATTCCTTTTATGCTAGGACTATAAGTTGGCGGTTGGGATCGAGTAGTTAGCCATATTGGTCCTAACCGCCTAGTATAGTACATATTTTTTTGTTCAAAATTTGTTCTTTCATTAGTTATATAATGGATCTCATGTCTATATATTTCTTTTGCTGATGGCTAGGAAACTTGATATGATCAAAGATATTGATGGAAATAGAGAGACATTGAAACTAGTAGTCAAAATTATCGATCTTTGGGTTATGGGAAACAAGGATTTTTCTGGATCAAAAGGATGCATGGAAATGATTCTTATGGATCAAAGGTAACTTACTTGGTCAAAGGTTCTTTTTTTTTTTACAAGGAAATACTATGATTCTGATTTTTATATAATATAAATTTGTTTTAAAAAATCAATTTTTCTATTCAATTTCTTCAAAAGAGGTTATTGCTCTACTTTTTGTTTTTATTTGTTCAGTAGTTATTCATCAAAGGTTGTATGTACTCATTTTTTAACCAAACTTTGTTTTCATATCTGCAGTTTTCTTTCATGAAAGTATTTTCCTATGCTTCTTATTCGGTAAACACATCTTCAAGGGTAGGTATTATTTAACCCAACTTCATATTAGTGTGTTTGTTCGTAAAGAAGAAGTTTATGCTATTGTTTTACTTCTCTTTTGTAATTTTTTTTTCGTGAAATGATGATAACCTAACCTTTATGATTGGAGATCCCATGAATAAGGTTCATATGGATAAAAGCAAGTCACTTGTTAGTTCTGATAATACTAAATTGATTTTAAATCAATTATGTCTATTCCTATGGTGTGTGTGTGTGTGAAAGTTCTAGAGACTGCATTATTTAGAGGTTAAACTTTGTAATTAAAATTCTATGTGGTGTAAGAATTTTAGCTTAAACAAAGTTTTTAATGATTGTCATATCCTTTACGGGTGGTGTATGATTGCAGCATACACTTGATGAAATCACCTATATGAGTGTCGAGTGTAGCCATTTGTATAAGATATTGGCATGATCTTTAGGGCATTCATGAATATCGGCACGCACATGGCCTAATAAGCGAAACACATCGGTAATAACAAGAATTGTGGGGATGTACTATGATTGATAAACCGCTAACACACATTAAGTGTTTTTGGTTCATATAGCTTGTTATACTAACTATACTATGTGTTAAGTTTCTCAATCTATGACTAGTTCATATAGCTTGCTATACCAGCTCTAATGCATTACACCATATATGAGACCCAAAATTTTCTTCTTTTCTTTTTCCTATATTTACCTTTTGCAATATGTTGGAGAATGTTAGAAATCTAAGTATTGCAAAAGCAAAAGTCAGAGAAATATAAGGTGAAGTGTGAGATTTTTTCCGTCATTTTCGACAACAACTCCATGTACATGACTGTTGTGAACTTTATCCTCAAGTCATGGGATTCATCAACAAACCATGGTGGGCATCAAGGATATTTTGTGTTTTTTTTTTTGAATGAGTCGTGGGTTTTTATCCATTTTTAGCATTTATATACTGAGATTTATGCTTACCTCCCAAAACACACCTTTATACTCTATTTTCCTTCTCTCTCATTCTCTCATTTTTTTTCTCTCATATTTATTTTATATTATCCTGGGTTTACCTATTTACTTTTTTAGAGTTTCTTGTAATTCTGAAATCCTCGGAAAATCTGGGAAGTTCTTATTGTATCCTATGGGAATTGTGCAACACTCTGCGGATAAGTCCTTAAGGGTAGTGAATCTACACGCCTTAAGAAGTCCATCTTATTCGTGTTTTATATAGCTTTTACAACAATTTGTTGGGTCTATTGTTTCATTCGTTATCGGATCATTCATTCATGTTTAGTCTCACACTCGAGATATAATCTCGTAAAGCTGCAGGAGGACCATGAGATCGTTGAGAATAACACAAGGGAACCATGGGTGAGGGATTAGTCAGAGGCAGAATTGTGTTTTTTGTAGGTGGTGGTGGAGTGTATGGAAGGGCCGCATACGGAGGATTATCTGGGACAACATTAGGTATGACATGGTCTATGGTGGTGAAAGAAGTGTCAATGGATTCATACGGAAGACAACATCACGACTAGTGAAGACTTGGTTAGTTTCAAGATCATATAACTTGTAAGCGTTTTGGCCAAGAGGATAACCAAGAAAAACACATTTTTTAGCATGGGGAGAAAACTTATAAGAAACATGAACATTAGTAGCATAAGCAAGACATTCAAAAACTTGAATGTTTGAATAAGAAGGGATTTTACCATATAGGCGCTCAAAAGGTGTTTGACGTGATATAAGAGGCGTAGGCAACCTGTTAATAATATGGATAGCAGTGGAAACACATTCTGCCCAAAAGTGTAAGGGAAGATGAGCTTGAAAACGAAGAGTGCGTGATGACTCAAGGATATGTCTATGTTTATGCTCGACAACTCCGTTTTGTCATGGTGTGTAAGTGCAAGAATGTTGGTAAGTTGTTCCTTGTTGTGTAAAAAAATCTGGCAGAGAAAAAATTCCCTTCTATTGTCAACTTGAATATTGGTTATATTGGTATTAAAATGGGTTTTGATAAAAGAGAAGAAATTAGTAAGAAGATGTTGGATTTCACTTTTATGATGGATGGAAAAAATCTAGAAAAATCAACCATAATAGTAAAAAAATATCGTGCCCAAGAAAGAAAAGGAATGTTATATGGTCCCCACATATCACAATGAAGTAATTCAAAAGATTTGATGGAAGAAATTGATCTATTTGGAAAAGGAAGGTGTGTCTGTATTGCAAGAGTACAAACATCACAAATTTTATTTGATTCTAAAGAGAGGTTTAACAAAGTTTTTGCCATGAAATCTAATCTAAATGGAGATAGATGTCCTAGTCGTCGATTCCACAAGGTAGTAGAAGTGTTTGAAGGAGAGATGACTTGGTGTCATGGGATGTGAGTGATGGAATGGGAGTGTGTGACTTATTAGATGTCATTACAACCAAGTAATAAAGTCCACTTTGTTGTTTACCCAAACCAATTGTCGTTCTCATCATCAAATCCTTTAAAATACACCTAAAAGGAAAAAAAATTACTGAACAATTTAAATCTCTTGTGACCCGACTTACTAACATCAAATCTACTTTGTAAGATGGTACTCTAAGCACATTTGTTAAAGAAACAATTGGACTTAAAGGTAAAGTTCCAATAGAGATAATAGGGGTATGGTTACCATTTGGCATAAAAATTGGTGTTAAAGAAGTGTTTTCTTTACTGTTGACAAGCAAGGTTGGTGAAAAAAATAATGTGATCGGTGGCCTCACTATCAATTATAAGTTTGGATGGTGACAAACCTGAAGGAACATTGGCGTTGTTGACCTTATGATTAGTTGACGGAGATGATGCATTACCCTGCATAATAGACAACATCTGTTAAAGTTGTAGTTCAGTTAATCCATTCATTATGGACTGAAACTGTTGCATCACTGGAGACGCTGTGACATTATTTGCTGAAAATTGACTATTCACATTGGGCTTAGAATAAACATTTCGGGTGACTCCATGCCTTAGGTGTTTAGGAGGATAACCGTGTAACTTCCAGTATGTTTCTTTTATATGATGATCTCTATCACAATGAGAACAATGTAGAGGCTTTCGATTAGATGAATTAAAATGAGAAGCAGGAACTTGTTTGCGTCGAACAATAAGGGTTGTTGGTTCATTCTTTTCAACAACCATGGCTGAAGTTTCTATTGTGTCACGCGTGGTGCCCAAATGTCGTTGTTTTTCTTCTTGAATGATGGAAGAATAAGCATGTGTAACATCAGGCAATGCATTCATTAAGAGAAGTTGGCCACGGATAACACTATAAGGTCATTCAACCACATAAGAAACTGCATCAATTTGTGCCTTTTATTGTCTACTCCACAAGTGCAGGTTGCATTACTATAGGAGCCTAAATCATCCCATAATTTTTTTAACTTCGTGTAATAGGCTAGGACTGTCATTTGATCTTGAGACAAGTAAGCAATGTCTCTCTCAATCTGAAAAATCTGTGGTGTATGAATTTAGCGATTTTGAAGATCTTCCCAAACTTCATGAGTAGTGTCATGGAAAATAACACTATCTATAATATCAGGTGTCAAAGAATTAAAGATCCAAGATAATATCATGTCATTGCGTTTTTACCATGCTGCATATTCTTCTGGTTTATCTTCCATAGAGGGTGCCTTGAGAGTTCCATCAACAAAACCCAATTTGGATTTTGCATTTAAAGAGATGGTCATGGCTCTACGCCATGTCGAAAAGTTGTCTCCATCTAGAGGTTTTGAAACAAGGACCATTCTGGGATTGTCAGAATGATGGAGAAAATAAGAACTATTGGAATTTGGTTCTTTTCAGTTGTTAGTCATGGAAACAAATATAGGAAAAGATAAGAATGAATGATTGATCATAAGATCATTTCTACTCCTGATACCATGATACCATGTAAAGAAAACAAATAAAAAGAATTTTGTGTTGTATTTTATTAAAAGGAAAAATAAAAATGTATATAAAAGAGTATCTATAATTAATATATACAATCCTCACAGTTATGCTATTATTCTTATGATAATGCAAAAATGTGAAAACTGTGTATATAATTCTAACTATTTTAATAATTAAAATATTTTCTCATGATTTAATTTCTAATAATCTCTTCTTTTAGGAAGAGTAAAATTATCATTTCTAAACGAGCTGCACCAAGAAATAGAAATTTGGGATGCAGGAAATAAATGTCGTGAAATGGATTGATCTTTTTGTGGGAGGGTGTGAGAAATAATGGACTGGTGCGCAAGTGGAAAAATTGTTAGTGAATTGGGTTGATGTTGGTTATTAGTGGGCTTTGGGAAGTAGGGTATGGGTACGTCAAGTGGATTAAGACAATTTCTTTTAGCACATTCATACCTTCTTTCTACACCATTGACAGTGTGGGAAAAACTCACATTTCCAGGGCATTGAAGACACACCGAAAGCTCACTTAGAAACTTTTCCAGGGCATTTTTGGTCTGTTAACTACACGTCAGTTTAATATGTTAACATTAAAAGTAAAGTTTTATATAAAGTACTTAAATTTATAGGGATAATGAAAATGAGAGAATTAATATAAAGTAGTGGTTTATATGAGAATCAGAGAAACATGCCAAATCTGCATATTCAGCAATGCAGAATTATTGTGCAATAAATGAGAGAGTGGTGGCCTTGAAACAGATATGCACGGGAGTTACTGCTAAAACATAATGATAACATTTCCCAGTGCCTCAAATTCTGAAATACTTCCATCCTCATTAATGACAATTTTTGGAAAAGGTGATTCATCAATAACACGGTTTCTTCGAATGAAAAGATAACACTTTGTAAAGTTCATTCCTTCGTCAAATTCTTCATAAAGGGAAGACGGGATCCATTGAGTTTAAGTGTGTGAATGGTGGTGATTCAAATGCTTCTTATTTATGCTACCTTTCCCTTAATTAGAACGTTACATTAGATTCGTCCACGTAAAGAAAAAATTAAATGGAAAAGGAAAGAAAAATCGAAATATATATATATATATATATATATATATATATATATATATATATATTTTTAAATTTATTTTAATCTTATAAAATTAATTTGATGAAATGTTTATTGTAAATTCAAATCAATTTAATTTCATTTTGAGTTCTTAATAAATTTAGGATCATGATGTGCTGTTAAAGACGGAATGATATAAGTGTTATCTTATTTTTTTTAATTGGTTTTCGCTACATCTAATTGTTTAATAATTTTATGATTTAATCACTCCATTAATAATCAGATTACAAAGTTAACAAAAAAATTTTAAAAAGTAGAATTTAGTATTAAAAGATATAGTTTCGTTGAGTATTCGTTATACTATAAAAATTTAATTGAAAATTGTTATATTCGAAAGTGTTTGACACATTTTTTTTATCAATAACTATATTCGATTGTTTTTTTAAGTAAATATTAAATTAAAATACATGTAGTGGAAATTGTTTATAAGAGTTGGTTAAAATTAAAATTATTCTTTCAATGTAAATTATATATGTTCCGATCTCAATTCACGTAGCATTGTTACGTTAATCTCATTTTGTTGTAAGAAGTCAAACCAAAAATACATTATGTTATATCTGTTAGCTATAATAGTTACTCTTTGCTGTATAAATACGTTTTCTGCTATTCATTTTAATACAGAAGTTTAATCTCATTCAGTCTCATATATTTGTTCCTCTCACTTTCTCTGTTCTACTTTCAATCTTTATTACGTTGCCAACTTTGATTTCAATATGGTATCAAGAGCATAGGTTCGCCTGTGTGGTAAAAGGAACGGAGTTGTTCGATCGTGTAAGGAGGACACTACTACAAATTCTAATATTACATGGGAATTTTCTTACAAATTTGTTAAAAAAATTTGCAAGAAAAGACTTTTTCCTGCTATTTTTTCTAAGAATTTTAATTGGCAGGTAATTCCTTCGTGGGTAATTATTTCCTACAAAATTATAAAATTCGCAAGTATTTCCTACAAAATTTGTTGCGAAAAGTGTTTTATACAAAATATTTTGCAAAAATATTGGCAGCAATTTCCTGCAAATTTTTTTTTCATAACAAAATTTATAAGTATTTCTTACAAAAAAAATTTCAAAACAAAATTGGCAAGAAATATGAATTTTTTTAGTAGTGGGAGCATCGTAGTGTGGTGCGTGGCCGAGAAGGTAGCACAATCTTCAAGGATACCAAGAAAGGGTGAAGGTGTCAAGACTTGTGTAAAGTTCTGAGGAGTTTCAGAATCAAGATGGTCGGGAGTGGAAGCATCATACAAGGAGGCTTACCAATCTTTGATGGTAAGATGTTTGATGATTGGAAGATAAAAATGAAGGTTGTGTTTCAGTTCCAAGACGTGGCAGACGTGATTGAAACTGGCCCTAGAGAGCTTAGCAGTAAAGCTACAGAGGAAGACAAAAAGAATTATAAGCTGCAGCAGAAATTGGATGGCAAAGCAAGGTTCTTATTGTACCAATGTGTAAATTCACAAATCTTTAAAAAGATTTCACAAGCTGAGACAACAAAAGAGGCTTGGGAAATATTGATTAAGACATATGGTGATGGTGATAAGCACAAGACAGTGAAGCTGCAAGCATTAAAGAGGAAGTTTGAATTTCTGATGATGGAAGAAAGCGAGACAGTGGCTCAATACCTGGACAAGATTCAAGAACTGGTGAATGCGATGAAATCTTGTGGTGATAAAGTATCAGAACAACACGTAATACACAAGGTATTAAGGTCACTTCCTCCTAAATTTGATCACTTAGTGATAACTATAGAGGAAACGAAGAATCTTGCAACATTGGAGATCGAGAAACTCCAACATTCTCTAGAAGCACACGAGTTTAGAATGGATGATCGCAAGCACTGTCAAGAACAGGTGTTACAGGCCAGAACAAATTACAAAACAAATTCCAAAGGTTTCAAGAAAGGAGGAAAGCACGGAAGAAGCAAGAAGAGAAATCTGAAGATGAGTCCAAGGCTAGAAAAGATCAAAAGAGACAAGGAAAAGATGACAAGGAGTGGAAGAAGAAATTGAAGTGTTATAATTGTCAGAAGCTTGGGCACTTCGCTCGTGAATGTTGGTATGTTGAAGGTGCCAAGAACAGGCCAAAGAACCAAGCTAACTTGGCTTAGGACGAGGCTTCTTCTGATTCAAATGTGGTGATGCTTATGGCCAAAACTAGTAGCACAGATTCAGAGGAAAAATCTTCCTAGTATCTAGATTCGGGGTGCTCCACGCATATGACAGGTAGACGTGATTGGTTTATCAAGATTGATGATTCTTCACAGGGAAAGACTAGGTTTGCTGATGATAGCAGCCTAAATTCAGAAGGCATTGGTCGTGTGGTGTTACGGGATTCAGGTGGCAGAGAAGTGGTAATTGATGGTGTTCTGTATGTACCAGGTTTAAAGACAAACCTGCTTAGTCTTGGGCAATTGTTGCTGAAAGGTTTTATGATGGAAATGAAGGAGAATGGTCTAAATGTTTACGATCAATCAAAAAGACTAGTTGTTCATGCAGATCTATCTGAGAATAGAACCTTTCGTATTGCAATGAATACTCGAAAACATCAGTGTTTTGTCACAGCAGTGAACAAGGATGAGTGGATATGGCACAACAGATTTGGGCATCTGAATTTCCAGCACTTGTTTAATCTAAGTGAGAAGGAGATAGTCAAGGGGCTTCCACCAATCAAGATTCCAAAAGAGGTGTGTAGAGAATGGATACAATGCAAACAGACTAGGCCCAAGTTCCAAAAGTTCATCCCTACGAAAGCCACTGAGAAGCTAGGAATAGTCTACTCAGATGTTTGTGGTCCAATGCAAGTGGAAACTCCTAGTGGGAACAGGTACATTCTCACATTCATAGATGATCTCACTAGGAAAATGTGGATCTATCTAATTAAAAGGAAGAGTGAGGTGTTGTCGGTGTTTAGAAAGTTCAAAAGCATGGTGGAACGACAAAGTGGGAGTAACATCAAGATCCTAAGGTCTAATGGAGGAGGGAAATATACAACAACATAATTTAGTGGGTTCTGTGAAAAAGAAGGGATTGTTCATTAGTTCACTCCTCCTTATACTCCTTAACATAATGGGGCTGCAGAAAGAAGAAACAGGACCTTACTTAACATGGTTAGGTGTATGCTGAAAACTAAGAAAGTGCCAAGTTTCCTATGGGGTGAGGCAGCAAGTGCGGTAACATATGTGTTGAACATATCACCAACGAGAAAACTGAAGTTGATGACACCTGAGGAAGCCTGGACAGGTGTCAAACCTGACGTTTCACACCTCAGGATTTTTGGGTCCCTATGCTACAAACATGTTCTTGATCCTTTGAGAAGGAAGTTGGATGATAAGAGCACATCCCAAGTGTTGATTGGCTACCATGAGACAGGTGGCTACAAACTGTATGACCCCAATTCAGAGCACGTGTCCACAAGCAAAGATGTGCATATTGATGAGTCATCTAGCTGGGACTGGACGGTGGCAAGCACGGAAGCCAACAACACATCGAAGATAGTTTTAGAAGAAGAAGATTCAGCAGAGCAAGACACAACAGATTTGGCCTTAAGAAAATCAGGACGAAGATCACGACTTCAGTCCTATCTTCGAGACTACGATGTTACTCATGATACTGTCGTAACATCTAACAGAAATTTAGTGCATTCTACACTAATTGCTGAATCAGAACTGATCACATTTGAGGAGGCAGCCAGGGATGGACATTGGTGGCGAGCTATGGAGGAGGATATTGACTCTATTAAGAGGAACAACACTTGGGAGTTGGTAGAGCTACCACTAAATAAGAAGCCTATTGCTTTCAAATGGATCTATAAGGTCAAGGTAAATGCTGATGGTGAAATCGTGAGGCACAAGACTAGGCTCGTGGCCAAAGGTTTTCTGCAGAAGGCTGGTATAGACTATGGAGAGGTCTATGCACCAATTGCTAGAATGGAAACTATCAGGTTAGTAGTGGCCTTGGCAACAAACGAAGACTGGAGTTTGCATCAATTGGATGTAAAATCTGCGTTTTTGAATGGCCCCTTAGAAGAAGAAGTGTATGTTCAGCAGCCTATTCGCTTTGTGTAGGAGAATGATAAGCACAAAGTATATAAGCTAAAGAAGGCTTTATATGGGTTAAAACAAACTCTAAGAGCTTGGAACAAACGAATTGACAAGTTTCTCGAGGGAATTGGATTCATGAAGTGCATATCAGAACATGGAGTGTATGTGAAAAGGACTGAAGGCAGCAGAATCATCATATGCTTGTATGTTGATGATCTCTTGATTATTGGTAGCAATGAGGAGTGCATCAAGTCATGCAAAGCTGAGTTGATGAAGGAGTTTGAGATGAATGACCTCAGAAAGCTGAGCTATTTTCTCGGCATTGAGTTCACACAAACAACATTTGGAGTGGTCATGCACCAAACAAAGTACACTCGTGACTTATTGAAGAAGTTCAATATGTAGCAGAGCAATTATGCTATCACACTTGCTGAAACTGGTGTGAAATTGGAGCACAACCCTAAGGAAGAAGGGGTAGATCTTGCAGTATATAGAAGCATTGTAGGAAGCTTGAGATATCTGTGTAACACTCGCCAGATCTGAGTTTCAGTGTTGGAGTTGTTAGTAGATACATGCAAGACCCCAAAGTTTCACATTTGTTAGCCGTGAAGCGTATCATGAGGTATCTGCACGGGACTGAGCATTTTGGGGTGCTTCTATCAAAAGGAAATGAAGAGTTGATGGGATACTCAGATGCAGACTGGTGCGGTGACAAAATTGATCGGAGAAGCACTGCTGGCTACGTTTTTTTCTTGGGAAAGGCACCTATCTCTTGGAGTTCTACCAAGGAACCGGTAGTGGCACTCTCATCATGTGAAGCTGAATATATTGCAGCATCCGAAGCTGCTTGCCAAGCAATCTGGTTGTGTTCCCTGTTGAAAGAATTGGGAATAAATCAAAGGTGCAAGCTGAGGTTACTGATTGACAATCAATCAGCCATAAACTTGGCAAAACACCCTGCCTCTCACAAAGAGTAAGCACATCGAAACGAGGTTTCATTTTATTAGAGAACAAGTTTCAAATGAGAAGCTAGTAGTGGAGCATTGCAAGTCAGAGGTACAATTTGTTGATATTCTGACGAAAGCCTTGAAGCATGCAAGGTTCAAGTTTCTGAGGGAAAGTATTGGTATTGTAGATGTATCTAGTTTGTTTTGAGGGGGAATGTTGTAAGAAGTCAAACCAAAAATACATTCTGTTATATCTGTTAGCTATAACAGTTACTCTTTGCTGTATAAATACTTTTTCTGCTGTTCATTTCAACACAGAAGTTTATCTCATTCAGTCTCATATATTTGTTCCTCTCACTTTCTTTGTTCTACTTTCAATCTTTATTACGTTGCCAACTCTGATTTCAATACATTTGAATAGTATCTTTGATTCTTGAAATTTCGTCATAATTGTTTTCTTAAAAAGCGCCATAAAAGGTTAGAGAGGAAGATACGCTTAAATTATCTTTTATCTTGATTATCAATAATTTAGAACTATTGAATGTATCAAACAATCAATCAAGAAAAATATATATATATATATATATATATATATATTTATTTATTTATATTTGTTATAAAGTAATGGTCATTCATTGATTTAACAGAGGTACTTATATGATTGATACTAATATGATTACTCTTTATGTAAATATTTGTATTAACTATTTAATTTGTATTCTTTATGAGATACATGTTGTATATATAAATAAAACTTTTCTTATCAGTAGTAACACACACAAAAAAGTTGTTTCTCATTCTCTATTCTTTCTTTTCTTCTTTCCTCTATTATTAACTTTATTTTATAACATGTTGTCAACATCATGCCCCAACCAACTGAGGGCCAGTGAAAGTTTTTTTTACTCTAAGGACAATGTTCTGCATGTCTTAATCCAAGCTCTTCCTAATCCTTTTTTCATTTACAATTTTATCTTATATTTTTATTTCGGTCATAAGAATGTTTGACTTTATCAATCTTCATTTTTGTCTGATTATTATTATTATTTTATTATTATGATGATTATTATTACTATTATTTTATGTGTTAATTCTAAACATGTCAAACCTTAAAAATTTTGAAGTTGTAACCCTTGATATTACGAGGAATAATTATTTATATTAGACATTAAATGTTGAAATACATTTAGATGCAATGGGTCTTGGTGATACCATTAAAGAAACAAATAAAACATCTGAGCAAATTGAAGCATTGATCACCTCATTGGTGATGGGACTATTGAAAAAATAGATTTTCTCATATTATGTTCTTAATTTTAAGACAATACTCTATTTTTGTTTCATGTTTCATGTTTCATGTTGCTTATATATAAGTTTTTCTTAATCAATAAAATCCTCTAAATATTTTATTTTTCTTCTCCTCTTACATAATAATATATAATATTGATATTTATGTTTATGTTTATGTTTATATGAAGAATGAATGTTGGTGTTAGCACCAATGATGAGGATATGTGTCTTATTGATAGAGCAACAACTCGTACAATTCTCAAGAGTAATAATTTTTCTCTTCTTTGGTTAAGCGAGAAGTCAATGTTAGTATTATCTATAATACTACAAATATATTTGAAGGCTTTAGAAGATTTATTATACTTCTACTAAGAAGTTAAATAGAAACTTATTAAGTTTCAAGGATATTTGTCTAAATGGATATCATATTGAGACAAACAATGAAAAAATATGAAATATCTTTATATCTCTACGATTGAGTTGAAAAACAATGTGTATTGGAGAAATTATCAATCTTCTCTTATGGTTTGTACTACACATATATTAGTACAATTGAAATGTATGTCATGGTAAAGCAGAAGTTTACGAATTAAAATGAATGCCTTGTTTGTTTGGCATGATCAATTAGATGCATTGTACTACGCATATATTAGTACAATTAAAATGCATGTCATGGTGAACTAGAAGTTAACAAATCAAAATGAATTCCTTGTTTGACATGATCAATTAGGTCATCCTAAATCTATTGTGATGTAGAAAAAAAAGGTTGAAAAACTCATGTGAACACCCACTTAAGAGTCAAAAAACTTCTTCAGATCAATGAGTTCTCATGTACTATACATTCACAAAATAAAGTGTTGATAATAAGACCATCACAAAAAAAAATTTAGAAATAAGTCAATTTCATTTTCAAAACAAATACAAGGTGATATTTGTGGTCCAATACACCATGTTTATCATTTAGATATTTAATGGTTTTAATTGATGCATCAACTAGATGGCCACATATTTATCTATTATAAACTTGCAATCATACATTTGTAAAGTTATTAGGACAGTTAAGAGCTCATTTCCCATATTATCCGATTAAGAAAATTTGTCTTGATAACATCGGTGAATTTACATCTCATGCTTTTCATAAGTATTGTATATCAATGGGAGTTGAAATTGAACATCCAGTAGCACATGTTCATACTTAAAATGGACTTGTGGAATCATTAATAAAATGTCTAAAACTGGTTGCAAGATCATTGCTTATGAGAGCTAATATTCCAATGGCTACTTTGGGAATATGCAATTTTGCATGTTGCAGTATTGATTCGCATCAAGCCAACAAGTTGTCACAAAATACTCTATTGTGTAGTTGGTTTTTGGTTAGTAACCTAATGTTTCTCATGTAAGAATTTTTTTGTGTGGTTTATATTGTCCAATTTTCCCAGCAAAAGGGACTATGATAAGTCCTCAAAGATGATTGAGAATATATATGTTGGATATGATTCTCCCTCAATAATAAAATATCTTGAACTACCAACATGAGACTTATTTATAGCTCGACTTTTTGACTGTTACTTTGATGAATAAGTTTTTCCAACATTAGGGGGAGAAAGAAAACAATTGGAAAATGATATTGGTTGGAATGATCCTATTTGTCCTTGTATTTATATGAAAACATTAGAAAATGTATTTGTCATAATTATTGTTTATGTAGATGACATAAACATCGTTGGAACTCCTAATGAGTTTATAAAGGCAATTGATTGCTTAAATAAAGAATTTGAGATGAAGGATCTTGAAAAGGAAAAATTCTTGTTTGACATTAGAAATTGAGTATTTAAAGGTATTTTTGTACATCAAGAAGGTTAGATAATGAAAGTGCTTAAAAGGTTCTAAATGGACAAGTCACATCCATTATGCCCTTTAATGGTTGTGAGGTCATTAGATATTGATAAAGGCTCTTTTAGAGACCTCAAGAGAATGTTGAAGAACTTCTTAGTCCAAAAGTACCATATCTCAGTGTTAGTGGAACATTGATGTATCTTGATAATTATACTTGACCTGATGTTGCATTTGCAATAAATTTGTTAAGCAAGATATAATTCTTCAATTACAAGAAGAAAATGGATTTGAGTAAAATATACACTTCGTTACCTGGAAGCTACTACGAATATGAGTTTATTTTATCCAAATGATTCAAAATTAGACCTAATAGGTTATGCATATGTGTTTTATTTTACATATCCTCACAATGTCATAATGGTTGATCACAAACAAGATATTTGTTCACATGTGGTAACATAATGATTTCATGATGGTATATGAAACAAATCATAGCAACAACATCGTCTAATAATACAAAATTTTTATTATTACATGACGAAATTTGTGAATATATTTATAGATTAAATTACTCCATCTAACTATTCAAATTATTTTTTTTTACATGTATAAAAAATTTCAAGTGTAAAAAATTACAAGTGAAAAATGTAAGAAATGAAATAACATGAGTATTTAGGGAGTGATTTGATGTATAAATGGTAAAAAATTATTTTAACATGAATATATAAATTGTAATTAAGCTTAATTATTAATTTGGTCTCAAATTGGAGAGGACAAAATTGAATCAGTTTACAAAACTGGGAGACTAAATTGAATCAAAATTGTAAATAGAGGAACTAAATTGAAAACAACTAATGTTAGCTTGACACGTGACACAATCGTGACCTGCCACGTGGTAGTACATTTTCTAAATAAAAAATCTCAAATTGACACGTGTCACAACCATAACATGATACGTGGCAGTTTAATTTTTTTAAAAAAATAATTTTAAAAATTTTAAAAATTTTTAAAAAATTAAAAAATTGAAAATTCCACAAAATGACACGTGACATGTATGGAGACGGTGTTAACGATGACTTAACGGGACCAAATTGAACCTTTTAAAGAACTAGAGAACCAAATTGAACCAAAAAATAATAAGGGGACCAAAATGAACCAACCCCACAAATTAGGGGACCAAAATGATAATTAAGCCTAAATTTAACATTCATGCTTGAATTAAAGTAATATTTTTATTTATATGAACAAGCTACGTCAAACTAGTTTAAATCTTTTACTTACTTTATTATTACTATAACTTTTTGCTCACAAAATTTGAGCTTAAGTATCTTAAGATTTACTACAATTTACCCATTATTGTTCAATAGATTAAGCTAGACTCTTTGGTTACATTACTACAGGAACACTAATGACGTTATACTATTATATACAGTCAAAGCGTAAGTGTAGCATCATATTATTAAATATTTAAAAAATGAAATACAATTTTCCATATTTTAATAACCTATTTTTCTTCATTTTTTACCTTAATTTTTATTTGATTTTCTTTCTTAAAAGGTATTATATTATCCAACATTAGTTATATTTTTTTTAATGTGCAACTATGCAATATTCTAAGAATATATTTAGATTATTTTGCACAATCTTGACCTGCAGTGTTCCTTGTCCAAACAATATTTTATTGTGATTTTTTTAGTGTGTTTTCAACTTTTATAGCCATATAATGTCAAATGAATTTAAATACATGACAAATAACAAATAATTAATAAAAAAATACTTACATTATTAAATAGGTAAAATAAATTTCTTTTCTTCATTTATTAACATATAACAGTGCATAGTTTCAAGATAAATAATCTCATAACAAGTATTTCATGCATGTGTAACTAGTCTCATGTACAATCTTTGACTTTTTAGGCTATCATATATATATGGTATTTCATCAATCACTAGGTCAGATCTCACTTTGTAAGAAGTCAAACAAATCCGTTCAAATTTTATGTTTGCATAGTCATTCAATTTTCTATATCTTGATAGCTTTTTAAAATTCCTAAGAGAAGAAACCTTGCTGGATATGTAGTGTCAACATGGTATGTGGACTCTGAAGTAAATTAAGTCATATTAGATAGACACTTTTGAGATAAATCGGTTTCAACTTTTCTTGCTTTCTAGCTTTTAACCAAATTGATATGCTTGGTTGAATTTTGTTCAAAATGAGTTGAGTCTCAAATTATTATTATGGTTTTACGATTAGGAATTCAAGTGTCATTCTAAGTCTCACATTAGTTAGAAATAAAAAAGTAGAACATTATATAAGGATAAAGACTCATAAACTTATTGTTTTAAGGCTTTGGGTTAAAAGTGATGTCAATACCTTATATAATTAAACTCAGGTCTCATTGATGTTATATCTCTCAGGTGAACGGTGGAGTTTGATTTTTGTTTAAAAGATCCACTATATTAATTATATATGGTATGAATGTAAAGTAATATTAAATTTAAACTAAATTAAAAGATTTTTAGTCTAAATTTTGTCGATCCTTAATCAAAATGGAGTATGGAAGTTAAGCTTTGTACATTTTGAGATTAGTCACCGGGTTGTTGATGATAGAGGGGAGATCCACCGGTACTAGATTTTCCAACATTCAAGTTACTAAAAACTCAAAAAAGTTAATAAATATATGTATAGGAGTGAATAAGAGAATTAAATAAGTATTTTATAGATTAATATATATTTATAGATTTTTGGACCCTTGAATAATGGTTGAGCACATAGGTTTAATAACTAAGTACTTGAAATTTGTTACTTATCACTCAATTATTACACAACTATATATGAATTGTTTTGGATAACATAAATATTATTATGTATATTTTGTTATAGATATTTCTCGGGGTCAAGTAGGTATATTCTTAAGCCTGGAAGTGATAAATGATGTTCAAGTGGATCAAGTTACAAGACAGATTCTTCAACAATATTGATATTTAAAAAAAAACAAAAGTTTTTGCATGTAAGATCAATTAATGAACGTATGAGATACAGTATATGTAAATTGTTACAAGAAAGTAAAAAAGCTTAAATTAAAGTATTGTGTTAAATCAATGTTTTTGATAGACCAATTTTTTTTGAAAGGAATTTTCCCCTTAAAAAAAAGTTAATAGTCTAGAAGAAATGAGTATTTATAATATCCTCTAAAAGAAATGAGTGTCCATTTCACACCAAATACAAAAACGTGTAAGTTGGCTATCGTTAGAGAATAGCATTTCCTTCATTTCTTTCCGGTCTACCCATGTCATTATGATCACGTTGTCTCTCATTTAACTTTATATATTTTTTTTATTTCGTTATCTTCAATGTTAAAATTTTCCATTGTAATATTTACATCACCATATAATAATGTCCAACTTCTTCTTTGGTTACTTTACCTTGTTGATCCTTAAAAATCTCACAAAATCAAATGTGTTCTTCTATTTTAAATACTTCTCATTTTTTTTTTCCTACTTCTAAATCACTCCACAAATTTTTTTATCCAATGAAAAGTAGAAAAGAAATAAATAATCAACTCTGCTGTACGAGCAAAGGTGGTAAAAAAGTCAATTATTTTATTTTCTTACACAAAACTAATAAATTATTGGTTATCAATTAACGAAATTTAATTAGTTTGACTATGATTCAATCATTCAATGGCCTTATTGATCGTATGTGAGATGACATTTTTATACTAAAAAACATAGCATTGATTCGACTCCATAACCACTGGAATCTATTCCTTCCAAATAGTCTTCAAAGACTCACATAATTTTTGTTATTATTGTCATTCTTACGTACGTGGTCCTTATCATTGTTATAGTGCTCATTATCATTATATTTCCATTATTTATTTTTACCAACTTTATTTCATTCTTCTCATTCTTACTTTATTATTATTACTATTACTATTATAATTATATTATTATTATAATACAAGTTGGTCTTATTCACTATCCGTACATGTATATGCGACACGATTGCAGAACTTACCTGCTATTTTGTTATATTCTCATTTTTTTTCCAATTCCCAACGCGTTTACGATTAAACTAAAATGAATTTCGTCCAATTGTTTTGTACTAGAGTGTAAGGATGTTTAGCATAAGATGCTTAACTTTTTATGGCATGTTATGGAACTGCCTAATTTTTTTTTTTGGGTTTAATATTTTTTTACATTTTTGTTTTTGAACTTTTTAAATTCCTGGTAAAAATTTAAACAGACTTAATTCTTGAATTTGTTTAATTTGGATATCAACCACAACGTTACTATTCCAATTACATTTTTAATAAAAAATTCCAGGTTTATTTTTAGTTCCTGATTAAAATTTCAACTTAGTTTTTAATTTTTTTTCTACCCACATTTTTTTCTTTTTCATCAAATGAATTATTTGACACGTGTTCTAGAGTCTCAGGAGACAAATAAATACAATATTATTTAAATGAATTATATTCTCAATGTATATATCTATTCATTACGCCAGATTAATTAATATAAATTAAAAAAAATGTTTATAAAATATTGGTAAACTCCAGTTTCTTGACTTTGAGAATCCATTTTAAGAAAAAAATATATAGAACTAAAATCTATCAAAATTTTGATTAGAAACCTAAATCTAGTTTAATTTACAAATAGACAGTGAATCCATACCCCACTTTTAAATTTGGATATATATATTTTTTTAAATCGTATATTAAATAATCAGAAAGAATAAAAGGTTTTAATGAATGGCATCGTGGATTTAAAATTTTAAAGTTTACTTATTTTTACTTAAATCAGTAGTACGATTTTCTATTAAAAATTTTGTGTTGTCTTTATATACTGATTTGATATATTATAATAATATTAATATATTTTAAAATATAAAAATTAGTGTATTTTGAAAATGAAGTATATTAATAACATTAAAAATCTAGTAAAAGAATACAAATTTAAACTGAGTTGTTGTTGGAATTTAGTTAGATTGTTTACTAAATAGTATCAAAATTGAAAAAAAAAAAATCTGGACTCCTCCGGTTTATACCTTCCATTCCAATCTCACAAAACAATTCTTAACATAAAGATTAAAAATTAAAGATCTGCAAAAGCAAAGTAAACCTAAACATAAAAAAACTAAAGAAGGAGGAAGACAGAGGAGGCACCGTCATTGCATAAATGCAAAAAATGGAGTGGACCCTTGTGAGCTAAGTTCATACCCTTTATAATTAAACACGTATAAAATAAAGTTAAGGAGATTTTTCTTCTTTGAAAGATCTTTCCTCATCCATAGATAGAGATTTTGCATCTTTTTTAGGACCCTTTTTGGGCATAGCAACCTGGCTTGGCTTTCTCTACCTCCTCCTTCACATGATCCCAAACCAAGTGGCCCCTTAAATAAATGTTCCAAACTCCAAACTCTGCATCACCATTAAAATACTCACAACTAACGACAATCTTTTCATTTCTTTCCCGAACAAAACGGGTTCCTCATGAAATGCTTATTTATTATAATTTTTTTATCAAAGATATTTAAAATATTAAAAACACCTATTTATTATAAATAGTAATTATATATAAATGCTATCTTATCTTGTAAGAAAATGTTAACTATTATTGAATACGCGGAGGAATTAAATATAAATGGGTTTTTGAATATCTTCATCTTTGCATATTGCAGCTCGGTTGGTAAGTTCAGTTTCACTCTGCAGCCAACCAAACAGCAATAAACACAACCCAACAAAACGAGTTAACTCTCGAACTCTTACTGCTTTGAAAGCTCTCACTTTCTCTTTCTTCTTCTTCTTTAAGCTACGAAACTTCCTCTGTTTCTATCTTCTTCTTCTTCTTCTTCGCTTTTGAGTTTGGCTTTGATTCTTTGAACGTTTCTTTCAACAATTTTCCTGAGCAAGAGAGTAATTTGATTTCTGGGTATGTTCATTTTACCGAGGTTCCTTTTCACTCTTCTCTCTCTCTTTGTGTCGGTGTTTCTTGGGTTTGGTAGCTGATGATGAATGGTACAGTGGGGTTTGTCTGTTTGGTCGGAAAACGTGTAAAAAACGTTTCTTTACGTGCCTTTCATAAAATTCAAAACTGAACTTGATGGCCTTTTTTTCTTGTTTAATTAACAAAGTGGCTTTATGAGAAAAATAAAATAATTGAAAAACCGACGGTCTTAACTGATCAAAATCTGCCTTTCTCTGATTATTGTGTGTGTGTTCTTGAAAGTGCTCTCAGGTCTGGTTTGATTGTGAATTCAATATTGGGTAGGATGCGGTGCTTACAAATCTAAATCATATCTTTGTGTTCTTCCTTTTCTTGAAGACTTTCTTAGTTATGCAATCTGAAATGTTATCAACATGTTTCTTTATTGCATTAGATGATGGTGAAGTTTTGTTTTATTTGTCAATTATAATTGCTTTAAAGTGTTTGTTTGACCTCTGTGGAATAGTCAGCCTTCTTTCAGTTTCCAGCTTCATGTAACGCGGTTTGCTTGATTTTGTTTCTTCCTCTTCCGGAATGAGACGAAAAGGTGGAATTCAGTTTATGTCGGAATTCATATATATGTAATTGATGGAGCTGCTTCAATAGAAACTTGGTTGGAAATGGTTATCTGAGAATCTTATGACTAAAAGTTGATTCCATATTGTAGAAAGCTAATAGGATAGTATCCAATTCTATCATAAGCCAATTACGATTTGCTGGGTAGTAGATTGAACCTGAAGATAAGAAAAACCTCCAAAGCCATGCCATTATTCATACATTTGCTCAAATTTCTGGTTGATTCATCTTTCAGTCAATGTTCAGTCACTGTTGTGTCTTCCATAGTCAAATAGAAATCGTGAAACAAGCAGAGTTTATTTTGGATACTGTTGTTCTGTACAATATTTGATTTCATATACAAAGTGTCTTGAGATCATTTTCTTTATGCTAAATCAACTTCGTGTTTCACATGTAAATTAGTAAAGAATTGACAAATGCAAAAATGTTAGCTTGTTTTCTGGGTATGTGGTTCATCAAGCATATGAAAATGTCTCGTTTGAGTTTCAATTTGATTTTGAGTCTGGGGTTTTGCAGAAACAAACCAGATGATTCTAAAGAATCTGATGGAAGAAAAGCAGTTAGATTTTGATCAACCTCTTCTATCAGTGAGGAGAATCTCATCAACAGTGGCCTCTGAAAATGAAAATAAAAGGAAACCTGATAAGGCAGTACCCAAAAGACCTCCTCTTCCGTTCTACAAATCAGATTTAAAATCAGGTCCAGTGAGTAACCCTGGAACTGTTCCTTTCGTGTGGGAGAAGACTCCAGGGAAGCCTAAGAATGAAAGCAGACTACAAACACAGGCTCCTGAACGGGCTTCTGTTGCTCCAAAGCTTCCACCTGGGAGGGTTTTGAAAGCTGATCAGCAAGATTTTGATAAAGTTCCTAAAGTTACATTGGTTACTCAGTCCAGCACAGAAAGAAGTGTTTCAGATTCTGAGCATGCTGCATCTTTGGATAATCAAGTGACAAAACATGAAAGCCCCAAAGAAGTAACTGAGAAGGCAAGTTCTTGTTCAGACAATGAGGATGAGACCTATCTAGATGCTCTTGATACACTTTCCAGAACAGAATCATTCTTCATGAGTTGTAGTGTGAGTGGTTTGAGTGAATGGGATGACCATGAGGTCCAACCATCTGGAAGTTTTCCAACAGATCAAGAGGCGCGTGATTTCATGATTGATAGGTTCTTGCCTGCAGCAAAGGCAATGGCTTCTGAAACACCTTCACTTCAACACCACTCTAGGAAGCCACTTGCTGCACTAGAACAACCAAAACTGATGAGGAAAGTGGTAACTGGAACAAATTCCCGCCCCCTAAATGAGAAATGGCAAAAGGTTTTGCCGCATTATGTTCAAGATATTGGTAGGGAAGAAAGTGGAGATGAAAGTGATGATAATGATGGATATGAAAACTATGCACCCAAAGTTTGTGGACTGTTTCCTCGGTTCTGCCTTTTGAACCCAGTTCCAGGATTAAGAACGGAAGGTAGGATTCAAAGTTCTACAGGACATGGAGTGCAGAATAAATCAATTGTTTCTCACAGAAGAACTGCAAAAGAGGTATATAAATTAGACCCACCTAATACCTACACATTTCTTTCACTTCAGACTGTGTTATCATTTTGTTTTGTTCTCTATTATGCAGAATGGTAGAACTGCTAATAATGGGAAAATGTCTCTAAACTCTCAATCCGGCTTTACAAAAGAGAAGAAAGATTTCGGCACAGCAGAAAAATCTGAGCATGGTATTGATCCACCTCGCCGAGCTTGCAGCAAATCATCAACCTCTGAGAGCTCTCAATTTGAGTCAAGCAGTGAAAGCCCTGTTGTTGAGAAAACTCTATATGTAGATTCTGTACATGAGGTCAAATCTTCAAATGCATGTTCTTCAGACACCAATGACAGAGGGGATGATTTTGATACTTCAAGGAAAGACACTGGTCTTGATAAAAATCTTTGTATAGACTATTCAATTGAGGAAAGCAAACACTTGGGTATTGTGGATGAAAAGGGTGTCTTACAACCTAAAAGTTCAGCTTCTCTTGATTCATCTCTCTTGGTTGATGCTGACAATTCAAATGATAATTTGCAAATGGAGCTGAAAAATCATCCCAAGAAAATATGCCCAGAAGAGCCTAATTACCAAGGGAATAATTTGGATCATGCTTTGGTTGCATTTTCAAGTCCAGCAATGGTTGAATCCAAGAAAAGAGAGTCTGAAAGCAAAGTTTTTAGCATTAAGGAAGGTTCTAATGGTCCTGGTTCCTGGAGAAACAAGAAGTTTACTAGTGATTTGAAATTTGATCCAAAGGGCCTATCAGCTACCAAAGTGTTTGATCAAGAATGCACTCTTAGATCTAGTGAGGACCCTAGTACTTTGACTAGCTCAAAAGTGGTAGGTGACACAAAATTGTATATGAAGTTGGGCCATGGAGAGACTCTAAATGCAAGCTCTATGAAGCATCCTCTTGCACTTCCTTCACCAAAAGCTCCTTCAGAGTCTTGGCTTAAGCGCACTTTGCCAACAGTTTCCTCCAAGAACACATTTTTACGGTCTAAACTTGCTACCCACTTACCTGCACCAGTTCAAATTCCCAGCACAGCATTATCAGATCCCAAGTGGGAAAGAATTGTTAAATCTTCTAAAGCTAATCATGGGCATCTTCAGTTTGGTGAGGTAATTCACTGAATTGAGTCAATCATTTTGCATAAATATAATGTGGTATCTTCATGGTTTTTATACTCCTTCAATCTCTTACAGGAACTACTTCCAACCATTCCTGAAGCATGAATTTGCAGAAGATTTGGTAATTTGATTTGCTTGCTGAAATGTGCAGGGTCTTCTAAATGTAATTAATTGTTGCTAGGATCATTCTACAGATGGATCTCCCTTTTGCTTTTATATATAGATACATGAGATGAGATAGTATAGTGTAATACTACTCAAAAGTGTAAATCAGAGTTTCCCTTTTTGTCTTGTAAATGTATAAACTTGTTTCAGCTAAAGTTTATCACTGAAAATCTTTAAGGTGATCTGTTCTTGTAATATCAGGGCAAAAGACTTGTTCCCTAGAAAGAATAAATTTGTAATGATGATGATTATGGTGGTCATGCTCTTCAATTTTCTTCAACTGTGGTGGTAAACTACCTTTACTATTGATGCAACATGAGAATCAATGTGTGATATGCTGTCAAAGTTATCATTGTGCCAATGATTCTGAATATTGGAATGCTTCAAGAATGGCTATGTTAGGAATTTATAATTTAAAATCAGTTAGCATGGATTACATAATATATTTAGAGTTGGTATGATATTATATTTAAAGTTGGTATAGGTTTTGTCCTATAAACCTGTTTGAATAGTCTATAAAATAGGCTAGGATGGGCTGAAAAAGTATGCTAATTCATGAGTTGACCCGTTATTAAAAATATAATTATAATCTAAATGTGAACAATAATATTATTTTATTAATATATATATATATATATATATATATATATATATATATATATATATATTAAAATGTATATATCAAATTACTACATTTAAAAATTGAATTAGTTTCGCTTATGAGACTTTAAATTTTAAAAATCAGTATTTTGAATAATGTTTAAATTTAGAAATATAACTTTTACTTCTAATTTTCTTTTTAAATCAGATTAACATTGTCCATTGGTTCAATATAAGATAAGAATAAAGCACTTGAACAATATTAAGAAATATTCTCTTAAAAAAATTTCTTGGATTACTTAAGAGCAGCTCTTAGAATAATTTTGATAGTTTTTTAAATGCTAAGAAAAGAGAATTATAAAAGAGAGATGAAGGAAAGTAACAAAGAATATAAGAGTCTTTTATATAGGTTTGATTTCTCTTCTATTATGTTCAGTTACTATCCAATCAAAGTAGATTGATTGATTTACTATTAAGGAAAATCAACACAAAGTTATAGACATTTTATTACAAACAGTAATATTCTAATTATAATTATTCATTTATCCTAACAGATAATTATAAAATATCTTTATACCTTCAAAATCTTTAAAACTATATTTTAAGACGTAGACAAGTTTTTAAGATAAGATGTAAATCTAAATATTATGTTCAAATTTTTTTAATAGACAAAGAATTATATTAAATATGAAATATTTGGAATCCTTTAATTCATATAAAAAATAAAATAAAATAAAGATAAAAAGGATATCGAGGTATTTTGAATCTAAATATCCTTCAAACTTCCATTTTTATATTTGAACACCCTTCACATTAGTGTGTAGGGATGATTATGGAGTGAATTTTTAATGATTCAATCCAAGTCTATATTAGATTCAAATAATTGGATAAAATTTTCAATCAAAATCAATTTTTCAGAGAACTAGTTTGAATTTTTTTAAAATTCAGATCTAAATATTTGGATCAAGATTTAAATTTAGATCCAAAGATCAAGTTCAAAATCCAAAATTTATTTTTCATAAAAGAAATTTAAATTGAATTTTCTAAAACTTGTGTGTTCTTAGGGCCGACACCATTAAATTTGGTAGATCTTTTGTCAAGGCCAAGTCGGCCGAATTTCACCATGGGATGGACTCGGCTGACTTTCGATCATGGCTGACTTGGGCAAATTTTAGTTGGGGCCGACCAAATTTTGGTTTAGACCTACTTGGTCAAATTCGAACAAATTTTGGTTGGGGTTGACTCGACCAAATTCCAACAAATTACGGTCGGGGTCGACTCTTAGGACCGACTCGGTAAAATTTGGCCGCATACAACCGAATTCAACCGAGGATGATGTGGTCTAATACAGACAAATTTGGCCTAGGACCGACTTAGTAAAATTTCGGTTAGGATTGACTTGGTTGGATTTGGCCAAAGCCGACTCAGCCAAATATGGACACATTTGGGGCAGGGCGTACACGATCAATTTCGGTCGGGGTTGACTAGAATGAATTCGTCGATCGGGATCGACTCGGCTGAATATGGCAAAATTTCGGTCATTGCCGACTTGACTGAATACTACAAAATTTCGCCCGAGGCAGACTCGGACAAATATTGCCAAGTTTTGGCTAGGGTCGACTTGACCAAATTTTGGTCAGGGCTAACTCGACTGAATTACGCCGAATTTTGATTGGGGTTGACTCGGTTGAATACGGCCAAATTTCGGTTGCAACTGACTTGGTTGAAATGGCTAAATTTTGTCCCAAGCTGACTTGGCCGAATATGACAAAATTTGGACTTGGGCTGACTTGGCCAAACATTGATCGGGGTCGACTCAACTGAATTCGGTCGAAATTCGGTTAAAGCCGACTCGCCTAAATACTTCCAAATTTTGGTCACGGTTGACTCCGTCGAAACGGCTAAATTTCGTCATGGGCCAACTCGGCCAAATATGGCCAAAGGTCGACTTTGTTAGTTAATCTTTAACTATTAAGTTATTTTTATTTAGCATCAAAATAAGGTAGTTTATGTTTGTGTGAGTTGTGGATTTGGTTAGCTAAAATACCGAGAGTTTTCATTCCATTATGCACAACTATTTTGTAGAACAATTACTATGTACATGTAACATCCCTACTGAAAATTACTTGGCTTAAATAAATCAATATATAAATAAGAATAAAGGAGTTCAAACATTGCACTTTATTACTCCGAAAACGCGGGAAAATTTATCACAATAATAATAGCGCCATAAATTTAAAGAAACTAAATAGTACTTTTAATACAATTTCCAAAATCTAACAAAACCATGAAAAACCTAAGAATTTCCATAACTCAAAATCCCCAGGATAGCCTTCTCTCTGTCTCAGGGGTTAGCAGCATCACTTGTATCATCAACTGCTCTCGTGTAAAGAATTACACGATCATCGCCAAGCACAAACAGAAAGGGTGAGCTCAACAAAATATGAGAAGCATAACAGTTAAATAATACAATTACACACAATTATATTCTCATAGTTAGACCCTAATCACATCCTTAATACCTCCAAGGCTTTTAAAAATAAAAACGAAAAATGGTTCTGTTTAATGTTATTACTACCTTTCATAGGCCATTATGGGTTGTTTCTCCCAACTCCCTTGGCTGCCCATTGTCTCTAGGCTTTCCCATCCTTTCACATTCAGACCACAAGTACTTTAACAAAAATAATGAGATTAATTTGTTCTCAACAAAGGTTGAACCCACAACCACTCAATCACAAGGCAATTACACAACCAATTCAACTAAGTCATGTTTGTGATAATTCTTAAAATTGTAGGATTATATTATCACGTCTAGCATTCAAATATATTAACAAAATAATGCATAAATTAAAATAACACACAAAGGCATACATAGGACTCAAACCCAAGTCCTCTCACACATATAAAGTACTCTCAACCATTTGAGCTAGTACTTTTCCACATCACAATACTAACATTAAATGCCATAAAGGTTTCCACTACCCGCATTTACTAAATGATTATTTATTTAATTGTTCAATTTTCCCGAGTCTTACAGTACACACCACTATTTAATATCCTATCTTAATTCAATGAAAAACACCACAGTAAATTGTGTTTTAGGTTGTGTACATCTCGTCCCATTTATTTTATTCTTCTCGAGTGCATGACTTGAGTTTAACAAACTTGACCAAAATTTGGTTGGGACCGACTCAACTCGACTGAATTTCGGTCGGGCTCAACTGAGCTAAATTCGGTTGAATTCTGGTTGGGGCCAACTAAGCTGAATAGGCCAAATTTCGATCGTGACCGACTCGTCTGAATACGACTTAATTTCGTCTGAGGCCGTTTCACTTGAATACGACCAAATTTGAGCCAGGACCGACTTGGCCAAATTTCAACCAAGGCCAACTCGACTAAAATCAAATTAATTTTGACCAGAGCAGACTAGGCTAAATACTGTCAAATTTTGGTTGTGACCGACTCGACCGAATAGGACCAAATTTTGACACTAACTCCCTCCAAACTATGATTTCACACCTTGAAACACTTGTTTACACAAAGAATGCACAAACCCAAATGTATGATCCAAAACAAAGATAATGCTTGATGAAATCATTCAAATAATGCAAAAATAAATAAAAATGGTTTAAACTAATCCATGAATGCACATATATTTTATCTACTCATCACCCGTATATGAAGAATTTGAAAAATCGGAGTCCCCTCATTATTCTCCAACAGCCTCTCAAATATTAAATACTTTTAAGTAAAGAAGAACCCTTCAGAATAGATACAGATCGGATAAGAAAATATTTTGAAGATGATTATAATAAGGAAAGAAGAGAGTGGCATTTTAAAGCATTCACAAAACAACAAACTAAACATTTTAGAGAAGAATTTTATAATTATCTAAATTAACATGAAATAAATTTATACTTCTTTTATTGGTTTTCAAATTACAGTAAAGATAATGACTTAGAATATCCCTTTAATTGTAATAAATCTATATGTCCATTAGACAAGATAACTAGTAGTTGGAAAATTGTAAATAATGAAATAATAGAATTAGAATATCCTCCACAACAATGAATTGTAATACAACCCACAAAAGATATAGAAATCGAAGCTAGCCCTTATAAAGATGTTAAAAATGAAGACAAGCCTGTACAAGTGAAAGATGTTAAAAAACTACATTCTCAACTTAATTACTCGTACAGTACTAGATATTATGTCAAAACAATTACCTAGGATATAAAATAAGACAAAAAGAAATCGCTAGTTTCAAAAGAACTTGTAAAACCAATATATAAGTTATTTAATGTGCCAAAAAAAAGAATTAGATTTCATTAAAACTAAAAAGTGATACGTACTTAAAAATAGAAGAATTAAAACATAGATCAATTAAACAAAACATCAATAAATACATTAGAAATCAATAAGTTAAGAACATATAACTTAGAAATTATTATCCTCAACCTACAACTGTTGATGAGCAGTTTGAAGAAAGAGGAGAATTGGTATAAAATGCCTTTTCAGAAAATAAAATAACTGAATGGAATTTGGATGGAATGAGTGAACAAGTCATTCTAAATCTAACTTGTCAAATGACAATGGTAGCTACTGCCTATAAAACAAAAGGTTGTAGTGACAAATCTGCTGCTATATGACTATTGTGCAAGGATTTACCAGCCAACTAAAAGGTTGGTGGGATAACCTCTGCACAGAACAAGATAAACTAGCAATTCTCAATAGTGTAAAAACTGAAACTAATCAAGAAGACACAGTCTCAACATTAATTTACTCAACAAATCAAAATTTTGTAGGGAGATCCAAATATCTTTAGAGAAAGATTTGCCAATCAATTAGCAAACCTTTATTGTCCAACAATGTAAGATTACAGGTGGTATAAAGATAAATTTTTTTATCGAAAGTAACTCTAAGAGAAGATAGTTTTGCTGGCTTTTGGAAAGAAAGATTCTTAGCAAGATTGCCTAAATTATTTTCAGAAAAGTAAAAATGAATTTAGAAAGACATTATGGTAAATCAATAGCGTATGATATATTAACTTATGTCAAATACATAATATAATTATAGAAATAAGAATACAAGTATGTACAGATTTTAAATTACAAAATAAATTAAGAAAAGAAAGTATGGTTAATACAAAAGAGATAGGTACATTTTGTCAACAATATGGTATGGAACCCATTAGAGCACAAGTGCAATAAGGAAAAAAGTAAATAAAAAACAAGAAAAGAGATATAGAAAACCTTACAAAAAATCGTATAAAAATTTCAAAATAAATCAAATAATCAAAGCGTATAAAATAAAATAAAAGCTACAAGAAAACCTAAATATAAGAAATTAAAGAAAACAGATAATGTATGTTGGAAAAGGGGTAGACCAGGTCATTATGCTAATAACCACTCATAAATGGCATGTTGAAGTAACTTTAGTCATAAAGGAAGAAATATTTAAAACAATAGCTTTAGTTAATTCTAGAGCAGATGTGAATTCTATTCAAGAGGGATTAATTGCTACACAATATTATTAAAAGACATTAGAAAAAAGTAACTAGTGCAAATGGATCAAAAATGCATATACAATATAAACTATCCAATGTAAAAATAAAGTTTGTTGTAATACTTCTTTTGTATTAATCAAAAATATGAATACTCCCATGATACTATGAACCCATTTTTAACATTATTATACCCTTTTCAAGTAACTGAAATTGGATTAGTAACCGATATCTTAGGAAATGAAATTTGTTTCATATTTACCAAACCACTAAGAACAAGAGAGTTAAATCTTGTAAAAGAATCATCAATAATACAAATAGACATACAGAAGAAACCAATAAATATGTTAAACAAAGAGATACATTTTAAAGAATAGAAGAACAAATTAATAATCCAAATATTATAAATATTATAAAATCTTATGAAGAAAAAATAGAAAAAGAAATATGTAAAACAAATCCTACTATTTTTTGGCATAGGAAAAAATATGCAATCACATTACCATGTATAAAAACTTTTGATGAAAAACAAATTCCAACAAAAGCTAGACCAATACTTGCAGAAAAGAGATTCAAGAATATTTAGACAAAGGATTCATTAGACCATCTAAATCACCATGGAGTTGTACATGATTTTATGTCCTTAAAGATTCTGAAATAGAAAGAGGAGCTCCAAGACTAGTAATTAATTATGGACCCTTAAATAAAGTACTAAAATGCATAAGATATCCTTTACCAAATAAGAATGATTTGATAAAAAGAGTACATGATGCAATAATATTTTCTAAATTTGATTCAAAATCAAGATACTACCAAATATCAGTCAAAGAAGATAAGTACAAAACAACTTTTGTAGTACCCTTTGGGCATTAGGAATGGAATTAGATGCCACAAGGATTAAGAAAATGCTCCAAGTGAGTTTCAAAACATAATGAATGATATTTTTTATCCTTATATGAAATTTTCAATAATAGTATATTTAGATGATGTGCTAATCTTTTCAAAAAATATCATTGAACATATTAATCATTTAGATACATGCATCAAAATAATGAAAGATAATGGATTAGTAGTATTAGCAAGAAAAATGAAAATATTCCAAACAAAACAAGATTTTTAGGTTATGAAATCTATAAAAACACAATAACTCCAATACAAAAATCCTTAGAATTTACATATAAATTTCTAAATGAGATAAAAAATAAACAACAATTACAAACATTTTTAGGATGTGTAAATTACATAGCAGATTTTATTCCAAATATTAGAATAATTTGTGCACCATTATTCGAAAGACTTAGAAAAAATCTTCCAACATAGTCCAAAGAAATGATTCATGTAACATCCCTAAGAAATATTATTTATATAAAATAAATAAAATAAAAATGAATGTAAAACATCGCAATAATTAATATTCGTAAAACGAGGGAAAATTTAAAATGTTTAAACATCGCACCAAAATTTATAAACTGTAGTAGGAGAAAACATTACAATCTCCAAAATCTAAAACCATAAATAAAGCATAGTAAAATTTCCTAGATCTATCCCAACTAGCTCTCACTCTGTCGCCTGAGCATCCTCAACATCACCTGTATTCACATATGCTCCCGTGTAACGAATCACACGATCATCGCCATACACAAACAAAAAGGGTGAGTTGATAAAAATAAAATAACATATATATAAAAACACAAGATAAGTCATACACTCATCTTATTCAATCTACTTAGTTCTTGGCCAAGACCTTAACCTCAAGGCTATTCAGCCTTCAAATCACACAAATGGTTAGCCTTGGACTCAGGAATATGATGCTCACATGAACCTGCCTGCTCGTGGTCCTGTCTCTACGAACCTCCCTACTCGTAGTCCTACTCTATGAACCTCCCCGCTCGTAGGCCTGCTCTACGGACCTACCCGCCCGTAGTTCAACACATGTGATCCACCAGCCACATACCTCCCCGCACGCAACATCTCTCAAGCGTGAGCACGAAACATACGAACCTACCTCGCTCGTATCCCCACGCGAGAGTAACTGGATATGAACCCAATCGCTCATATCATCACATGTTCACCACAATCCATGAGCCTACCCGCTCATGGCACAACATCTCTCGATCCAAGTATAGCATTATCGCTTAAAAGCAACGCACACAAGTCATAATCTGCAGCACTATCGCCTGACGTAGCCCTAAGCGCCGCTAGGCGAAACCAGTGCAGACCACTTGGCGGTTCAAGCCACACCGCCAGGCACCAGGTCCATGAACAAAACACCTACTACTCCGCGTCCGTCTAGCAGATCCTACCCTACCGCCAGGCGCCAATCGTTGCAGACTCATTCTTGGAGCTCCTACCGCCTGGCGCGCACGCTCCCGCCGCCAGGTGCTGTATCAGCAGCGTACCAGTTTGCTGTTTCCTCGCCTTAGACTAGATTATCTCACATTCTCTTCACTCCTCCAAGGTAGCAATACACTCTCACTCATTCAATACTTATTCTTGACTCCTTGACACCCCACAAGTGAACCCATTACCTATAATTCTCCATTCTCAATCTCATAACAAAACCTAGGGTTTACCACGTTATTCAATCATTAACCAATGATTCACCCTAACTCAAAATGAGGCCACACCGCACAATACCTTATAGCACATTACCTACCTAAATCGCATTACAACAGTACTACACCTTCTACTCATTTAACTTTCAATCCATCTTACACAAATCATAGCTAATACCTTAACTCACTAAGACACCCTATCTCATGTCCCAATTTTACACCTCCAAGCAAACTTATACTTTCCAAACCTGGAACTTTGAATTAGAATCATCATCCTCCCTAAATTTAATTAGCTTTCCTACAACCACACCATACTATACTCATACCTTCACACCTCTTCCAATTCACATAATTCAATACTATAGTCTTATTGCTCCTTACAGTTTCATCAATAAATTTCTAGTACTACTCCCTCACCTAGGTTCCTCTCTCCATTGTTCCACTACCTAAACACCAGTACCCAACCTAACCTTGGTTTCTCCATACCTGTGACTGATATCCAACCTTTTATGCACTTCATCTCTGGTACCTAACTCACCAAATTGCAACAATGAATCTACAATACTGGACCTTCTATTCTCAATTAAATTCTTAGATTTCACTTGGCTTTTACTCTCTGGAATCAACCCCAATTCAATCCACTCTGAATTTTTCACATACAATCATAGGATTCATACACGAGTATTTTCCAAAATTTGGCCATGCACATAGTTTGTAATGAGTTTCTTAGTTTCATGACACCCAAGAGGGTTCACACAAATCAATTCCAGAAATCACATTGATTTCCGCTTAAACAACAACAAGAACAATCAAGAAAACGCGAACAGCGCCACGCCACCTGGCAGATCTTCATCGCTGCCGGGCGGTTCATGCAAAAACCAAGAACAGTGGCAAAGTCTATTATGCCGCCTGGCGGCTCGGGCTTTGTCGCCAGGCGGTTTCTGGACAAAAACCCAGAAACCTTGAAAAACAGCGTAAAATGATAGGGAATCAAAGCATTTTCATTCATACAAGGCACAACTGATCATATCCAATTAGAAATCAAAGTAAACAACTCCCCTTACCTGGAATTCATGCTCCAATTGGGATCCTCACTCCTCTTTCACACCTTCTTCCCTTTGCTCTAAAACCCACCTAAATTCTTCTCCCCTTGCCTCTTTCACGAACCAGAATCTCTCCCCTCTCACTCTCAGAATTCTCTGCACTTTTCTAGGTTGATTTCCTCTTCTTCTCTCTTCTCTCTCAAGATTAATGCTCCCTAATTACTCTTTAATTTTCTAAAACGAATTTTATTAATGTTTCCGTGGTGTTGTTAGTGGTTTCTGTAATGGTAATCCCATTAATGTTTCCACAATTAAAGTGGTTCTACGCGGTGGTTGCTTACATTATGGGCCAGTACTTGCCCTTCTGCAATGCCTACAAAACAGGTCTCATTGACATGAACATGGCCTACAACTACGAAAAAGTGGCGCTCTTCATGGTGACAACCATTAGCAGGAGAGAGAACGATGTTATGGGACGTTGGGGTTTCCCAAAACCGACATACAGGGACGTAGGGGTTTTCACTCTGACATCAATTTTAAGGTCACCCGATACAACGTCGAAGTTTGGATAGACATCAAAAGCAAAAAATAACAAACGTTAAAAACATTTTTTGTGTTAGTGACACCACATATCTAACTCTATGGGAGTGAGATACTAATTGAGTCAAGATAGTCTCACTCTCGGAATCCCTTCTCAATACACTTGGACTTAACCAAAATTAGTATTTTCCCTTGGAAATACTAATTTGACTACCACACATACTACAACTTTACACATACACATACACTAGCAAAGATAAATTTAGACAATCACAATTATCTGAAGTAGCATACAAAGAAACTATTTAGCAACACTATAAGGTACCACTAATTCACACTCTATAAAAATCATATAGACATACCACAAATCTCAAAAATGAAAATACAATGTCACATTCAATACTACATTATTGTAATATAAATATCTAGTCAAAGATGTTCATATTTTTGCAACAATATTCCAAATTCATAGGTTTTTAATTTCTTTACTAAAGTGTTCAATTACAGTTAAGGCTTATAAGGGAAAATATTATACCACACCAAAAGCATCCAATCCTATAGATCATAACAATTGTTTTACCAAAATAACATCACAGTCACACATGTTCCTTTCTCATCTTATAGGTTAACTCTTCCATACATGATTATGATATTTCATACTAATACATTATCAAACACATTTAAGTTTCAATTTTTCTCGTAAGTCGATCTCTTTGTAATCACATTCATACCCACACCATTAAGAAAAATAAATAAATAGTACAAACAATAATTCATCTATCCAAAACAGTAGGTTTTCATCACACTTCATAATTTCACAAATAAGATCAAATCACCCTTCTCATAAGGATTATTCTGAAATCTCAGCAAGCATATAAAGACAACATTCATACCAATTTTTTTTCCTTTTTTAATTAATAAGACCATAAAATTTTAATTAAATTAACTTTCCTTATCCTAAGGGAGATTTAATTAAATTAACTTGTTCTATATACAACAAAAACCTACTAACATTAGATTGCGATTTCATAACAACCAAGGGATGAGGATTCATCTAGAACACAGAAAAATCACATGCAAACCCATAAATTTTGCATGCATTGAAAATCATAATTGACTCCTAATAAAAGAGTCAAATTGCACTTATCTACATATATAGATTACTAGGAGTATATTGTATAGTTTTTTACAAAAATCTTGCTTTTGCTATTTCAATCTTCAAAAGATAAGGAAAGGTTGAATTTTAGGAGGAGTAGAGTAGAGAAAAAAAGAAGAGAATCAGAAAAGATAAGTAAAAAGGTGTTACTTTTCTTAAAATAATCCATTTTTATAGATTTTAACTTTCTAATAATTTTTTTAAATAATCATTTTTATATTTATTGGGCTCACTTTGGTTCAAATGAAATCAAATATATATATATATATATATATATATATATATATATATATATATATATATTTTTTTTGTGTAAATTTTGTTACATGAGTAACACATGTAAAAAATGACTTGGTTGTGATGATGTACTCTGTACTAATTATCCACATGTAACTTGATGAAGTGTTTTTTTTTTTTCCAAAGGATTCTATTATTGAATATTGACTTAGTGTAGTACCAAGTTGTACCAAATACTATTCACATACAGTGTTTTTTTTTCTTATCTTGTCATTTAGTGATTATTTATTTACATTTTTTCAGCACATTGTTTTGTCTTTGTGAATAATTTATTGCTTTTTCTCCCAAGTTTATCTTGAAATGAATGAATTATTAATGAGGACAAAAACCAACTTTAAACAACATTTTATAATTTTAAAAGTATAATTTTTTTTCTTACCATATATCTCTTGCATGATATGAGTACCACTGAACCTTTATTAATGGGCGCATTTTCTTCTTACAAAAATGAGATGCACTAACATGTGTTTTATCATGAAGCTTTTTCATATACTTATGAATGTTTGCATTTCAAAAAATAATTCACAAGAGTTTGTGCATAAAAATTGACAAGTTGTTATTATATTCTTTGGATAGAAGTTTAATTCTCATGGTATATTTTCTATCATTTGTTAGAAAACAAGTTCAATTTTGATAAGTGAATATAAAAATATAATTATGCTTAGCCTAATAACACATCTTAAAATATACAAGTGTTTTATTTAGTAAATGATACAACAATTTTATGTTTAATGTTGTACAAATACGTTCATTAGATAACTATATATGTAAGTAAGTTAATTTCATACTATATGAAAAATATATAATTGTTTATTCTACGTTGAAACAAATATTAGACATATGTTTTTGGTCAAAAATAATTGACTACCTTTCCACGTGCAGTATTTGTCGTCTTCAATTTATACATCATTATATTTTCTTATTAATAATGAGCGAGTCTAAGTTTTAAAAAACATAAAAATAACAATTTAAACACTCATTTAGACTAAATTTTACATTTATTCATAGTCTAAAACCCTTTATCTTTATATTTCCTAAATAATATATTCATTTGATTCTTTTATGTAAACAAATAATTATCAATTTTTTTTACAATGATCCATCATTATCCTAATCAATTATTTAAGAAATTTTCTCCAATTAATTTAAGGTGTCACTCTTTTGAAATATTACCTTGTTAAAAAAAACAAATTATTTTTCAATCACAAACTATCAATCTTTAACTGTAATAATCTTTAATTAGTTAACATTATAAAAAAACTTTATAGTATGTATATAAATATTAAATTTATTTATAAATATATTAATTGCTATAAAAAGAAAATAAAAGCAAATAGGTGAAAAATTAGAGGTGGAAAAGAGGGGAAGAATTTAGACTAAAAATAAAGAGGAGAGAGGAAAGTCTATGAAGGAAGTTAGCTGGCGGAGAGAGTGAGGTTGTGAGGTCCCCAGATTCTTCTAACTTGTATTGTAAAATGCAACCTCTCACGTGAGTTCTCACTCGCTCTTAAATCTCTCCCAAACCCAAATCTCTAACTAACCAACCAAGCCCATCGCTTTCTCCTTCCGTCAATCCTAAACCCAAAACCATCAAATCCCTCTCTCTTTCAACTTCCCTCGATTCCATCATCACCATCGCGCTTCCTTTTTGTCCTTTTCCCCGCCCTTATTGTTGCCACTTCTGAGTTTTATGGCTCTATAAAACCTCCCCAGAGTCGTTGAGATTCAAATGCTACTCCACCGCATGCTGTTTCTCCGCTCAAATGCTCGGATCTCTCACCGGTAGGTTCTAACTGTTTCTCTCTCGTGTTCCTTCTTTGTCGTCAACTGTCAACGCATCCTTCCATTATAGTATTCACATTCGCGCCAATTTCAGTTCTGTTACTGTTCCTCTTTCTGGAATTCGCTTTGCATTGGATGTTTCTGCGCTGCTCGTGCTTTGTTTCGTGCAATTTGATCTCTGTTGTTCACCTTTTGTTTGTTCGCTGGTTGCTGATTTCGAATTTGGATCGAATGGAACTGAGTCTGGCACAATGTAGATTTGTTTTGGTTGTTTTTGTGTTATTGTTCTCTTTTGATGTTTTTTTGTTGTTGTTGCAGTGATGCTGTGTTAGATCCTTTTATGATTGTGCAAAAGTGATATGTGACGGTTTAGTTGTATTTGTTTAAATTATTGAACTGTATTAGTTTTAATGAATGGATTGTAAAAAGATGATTTGAATTGAAATTTGAAATTCTATTCATGTATGTGCCTGGTTGAAGTTTGAAGTTGAGTGGAGAAAGAGGAGAGAGAAGCATGGAGACCAGAGTGAGGATGGTTTGGATGGAGATTAAATAGTAAAAATCAAAATGAAGAAGATTGGGAGTAGAGAGTGGAAGAAGGAATCTTTTCTTTACCAAATAAATGGAATTAGTATAAATAGATGTACTTTTGGAGGTTTGTTCCAAGATTTAATGGAGAATTTAACAAGTAGTTGTAATTACTGACCATTGGTACACATGACTGTATTCATTGCTTTGATGTTTATGCTAGTGTTTGATAATGTGTTAAAATGGTTCCTTCTTGCTATAGAGGGGTGTACTCTATCAATTTCTCGGTACAATATGCCTATACCTTGTTCTTTTGTTTATGCAGGCTATGTGGTCTCCAGGTTGAAGCAGTTGGAGCTGCAAACGCATGTTTTTCGATGATTTGTTATTTTAGAGCTACCTTCAGCTGTGATATGTCTCTTATAGGTTAAGAAGTGTGGCGAAATGGTTTTAAATTCCATTTTTATGAAAACATGGAAGAGGGACGAGAAGATGCAGCTCCAGCAGAGCAAAGGCCATCTAACATGTCATGGTGGCCTTCAGATTTTGTTGAAAATTTTGCATCCGTTTCTTTGAGCTCTCAAGATGAAACCTTAAATAATAAAGAATTAGCAGGACATGCTAACCAAGATGTTATGTCCCCTCAAAAGGCGTCACAAATTCTCTGGCGCACTGGAATGCTTTCTGAACCAATACCCAATGGTTTTTATTCAGTTATTCCGGTGAGTTTATTTATCTTTTTGGATTTTTAAATTCTTTTTATTTTTGTCATTCTCTCGCTAATTATATTTTAATAAAAAATGGTAAAGAAGACCCATCTGTCTAGCTGCACTTTTGGGGGAAATTAGGGATATATTAACTACAAAACATTGAATATAAGTGTTATATAATTTGCCGGAGGATCATTTGCCGCTACTTGGGATGAGTGGCGTAGCATGTACTGTGCTTGAATTAATTAATGGAACTAGAATAGCTTATCGTCACATACATTGCCTGGGGCAGACTAGAGTAAGGCATGTCTTTAGCATGTGTAACGACAAAGTAGTTAGTGTTTATAGTATCATACTTTCATCAGATGTGTAACTGTTTGTTAAATAAAGGATCATTTAGTCTTACATACTCTATTGAAGTTTCCCTATTGAAAATAATCATAATTCAACCCATTTTGTTCCATACATTCTATATGTATTTTGTTAAATCCTTATGGTTAATTATATGCTCTAACAATTTACTGAGTGACTGTTTTGGAATATTTTGTAATGATTTTCTGGTCATTTATGGATTGTATTTTGTAATTTGTATGTGGTATCCCTGTTCTTCATGTGTAACTAAAATATAACTTGAATGTGCAGGAGAAAAGACTCAAGAAACTTTTTGATAGTATTCCTACTTTAGATGAGCTTCAAGCTTTGGGTGGAGAGGCTTTTAGGGCTGATGTCATTGTTGTGGATTCAGAGAGAGATAGAAGGTTATCTATGTTGAAGCAACTAATTGTGGCATTGGTTAAAGGATTGAATTCAAATCCACCAGCAATGATTAAGAAGATAGCTGGATTAGTATGTACTATTTTTTCATCTCTTTTAGCTTTTACTGTGCATGGATTTTGTATTATATTAGTTTGACGAGATTTTCTTCCTTGTACAAAATGTATTTTCCAAGGTAAAATACTTTTCAAACTAGTCCCGCTATTAATTTTTCGTGATAATTTTTTCATTTGTTGACTGAGCTATTCATACGTTTTTTTACTCTGATTTTAGTCATTGCATTTTTTAATGAATGATTGCTTCTTAATCATCAACTACAAGTTCATAATATTTTGTATTTATTTTTGCGGAAAATACAAAGGTGCTCAGCATTATTTTGATCTTAAATTCTGCACAGGTTTCTGACTTTTATAAGCGACCAAACGTAGAAAGTCTAGCTAAAGCTGCACTTGAGGAATCCTCCCACATGTTTGAGAATCATGGTGTCCAGATGCTGGGGCAAATAAGACATGGTTCATGCCGTCCTCGAGCTATCTTATTTAAAGTGTTAGCAGATACTGTAGGTCTGGAAAGTAGGCTTATGATGGTGAGATCTGATTTCTATGGTTGTTTCAGATTCTCTGCCATGCACTTAACTACTTTACCAGTTTCAATCCAAATATTCTAACGAAATCTATTTAGCAAAAGAATCAATGAGAACTATAGAATGTTGGTTATTATATCTAATTTTGAATGTTGTCTTGTTTTGCCATTCTCTTTGTCAGGGTTTTCCCAATGATGGGGCTGCTGATTGTGTTGACTCGTACAAGCATATGTCAGTTATTGTTGTGTTAAATTCTGTGGAATTGCTGGTTGATCTTATGCGTTTTCCTGGCCAACTATTACCACGATCAACAAAATCAATTCTTATGACACACATTTCTGCAGCTGGAGAGAGTGATTCTGCAGAAAATGATTCCTGTGATTCACCATTAGAACCAAATAGTCCTTTATATGGAGTTTCAGATAGGTTAGATCCTAAGCGTATTGGAAAATGGTTTTTTATTGCTCTACCTTAATTACGTTTATACTATCTTTAGTTTCTCTTTTAAATTTGATTTCATATAATTATAATTGCAACAGATATCTATCATGCCCTCACTGTTTTCTAAATCATGCAATTCAATCCTTGTTTGATAATGTTTTGGCACGTTGTTTTTTGTGGTATGTTTCTGTGTATCCAGGTAGCAAAGTCAATAGAACAGTGCCTCATCATCAAATTTGCAAAATGGCGTTGCATACATCAGTAAAAATGGTGCCATATTAGCATCAAACTGATAGGGTGGTTTATTGGGGAGGGGTGGGCGGGTGTTGTGGACCAAAATTGGACTTCAACTCGCATTTATATTTGTGATCGATAATTCTGATTATGCATTGCCCTATTACCTTTAGGCCATATGTTTTGGTAGTTACGAGATTTATCAGTTGACCACTATTTCTCTTGGTGCCCTCTAGCAGTGTTGAAAAGGAGGAAAATCTTCAATTCCACAGAAGATTTGAAGTATCTTCAAATGTATCTGGCCTTCCCTTGCGAAACAGGATGTTACGATCATATACCAGTCTAGAAAGAAATTTGAGGTAATATTTCCTTTGCTTATCTTGAAATGACATAGATGGGCCTTTTCACATTGTTTTCTTTCAATTAAAAGCTTTTCTCCTCTTTTTTCCTGTCTAACTTTAAAATACCTTTTTTATTTTGATCCTTTTTCTCTCCAATTTCTTGAGCTTTAAAATACCAACTGTTTCCTGTTGATGTTTTTTGTCAATTCTCCCAGTTTTTCACACAGTGAACCCAACATTGGAACTGCGTTTGGTCGGCGGAGTCGGAGAAAGGTCATTGCTGATCAGAGGACTGCTAGTTCAAGGTCATTCATAATTTCCTTGTGGTTTTGGATTGATGATAAGCGTGCATGTTGTGTTTAGAACAAACTATTGATTACGATCTTGCTTTGGTATTTTATTGTTAATGGTACTTACAAATGTTTTTTATTTGTATAAAGTGTTAAATAGCAGAGATGATCAGCTTTCTGGGTATAGTTTCTTGAATCTGAATTGAGTCTCTTTCAGTGATTATAGAGGTATTAGAGTTAAGAAAGAGAGAGAGAGAGAGAGAGAGAGAGAGAGAGAAGAGAAGAGAAGAGAAACAGAAAAGGTAATCTTTGTGTTGATGAAAGGTACAAAGGAAACAAGGATTCTCTTTATGTAGAGAATGAAAAGAAACAAAGCTGTAAAAGAACGGTTGATGAAAACACCAATAACAAAAGCTATATCAAACTTAATACAACATTAACAAGAGGGTGGAAAGCCTAGAGTGTTTATGAAAGAATTACAGTTCTTGTCAAGAAAAAATTTACTGTTGCAGCATGAAGAAATTTACAACGAAATTATCCTGTACCCAGTCTGATAATTTAGATTAGATGTTGTCGTTGATGATTACTCTTTCCCAATGTGGGATTTATCTCTGATTAGAACCCCTACAATTACTAGTCTATGAAAGAAGAAAGAAAAGGTGTGCTGTAGGACATGAAAGTCAAGAGAGAGAATGAAAATAAGGGAAGAGAGGGTATCTGTAAGCTGGAATGTCGGAAGGCACAAGAGTATGTTGCATCTGTTAGGAGGTATTAAGGGGTTGGAGTGAGAAAAGTGGGTAGTCCAGAATTAGTTGGGACTTGAGGGAGAAACTGGGCACTCTATAGTTGCCTAGGCTTGTAACTTTTCTTGCTTTTTGTACTACCTTTGTATTTCAGAAAACTAGGACCTGCTACCACTTTGATAGTTGATACATGCCTGTACTTTCCATTCATTTAATCGTCTCTGTATTTGCTTCACATTTTAAAATAATGATTTATGTTCAGTTTTAGTTAATTTTATTATTGCTCACTGAAATTCATTATCTTTACGTTACTTCGAACTACTTATGTTTGCACAATGATTCCTTAATTGAAGAATAGTCGGCCTGGTCCTTGACAGAGAGAATGATAAAAGGAGAAAAAGATGATAAATTGCTAATGGTTATTTCTGATAAAGGGTCAAATCATTACTATTGCCAATTTAGCGGGAAAGACTTCTATTTCTCTTTAGAAATGTTCTTGGCTTCATAAGGTGGTTGGTCATCATAGTCTTGATAGATTGTAGACTACTATTCAGGCTTTAGAAAGTAGTGCATGTATTTTAGGATTATGATGCTTATCATCCTGACTTTAGATGACAAAGCAAAATGCTGATTCAATTTTTTTTTAGTTTCTTAGGCGGAGAATATCCAATTTTAGGATGGATTATTTTACTTGCTTTGTGCCTCTTATTATCTGAAGCTTTTGTGAATATTAGAGGGCCTTCTGTAATCTGCTGGCTAGTGGATCTTAAATTAATTATTTGGATTTGACTGATTCCAAATACAAATTTTAGGTAAATTACGCTGGCACTTCCCAAGATTTTTCTTGGATTGTACATAATATCCCTATTGTTTTATGTTTTGGAACATCGAACCTTGTGCACATAATATTTTCCATACAATTGAGGAGTGTTGGTGTAATTTATAAGGTGTTTTAGTGTAATGTTGTCAAAACAACTAAGGAGTTTTCTAGAGGTTTTTAATATAGAGGGATATCTGAGAGAAATCCAAGAAAAGGACCGAAGAAGTGATTGTAACTTACTCATAAATTTAAGATCACATTGTCTTCAAATTTATACTACTTATATTTATTTATTAATGATGAATTTATCTAAACTTCAACATAATCTCTGATAATCTGATGGTTGGATTGGAGAAAACTTCACTCGATTCTAAGTTATTCAGTGTAAAATATCAGATATCAAATCTTCCAATTAGACGAACATACATATCTATTATCTATATATATGCTATTGTATTATTTTCAGCATGCTTTCTACTTTTGAAAGTTGACTTATCTGTTTATGATAAGGAGAGCCAGTTTTTATCTTTCTATTTGGTTTGTGTTATCAAATTTTCAATTAGCAGCACCAGTATCTAAATGATATCTGAATTCAAAATGGTAAAATACCTTAGATTATTAAAATTTTATGCTGTTTATTTTCTTTCAAATATTTCTGGGTTTGCAGTCCAGAACATCCATCATTGCGTGCACATGGACTGTCTAAGCTTAGTGGTGACAGAACTGCTTTTAGAGATTTTGCTGATGACCAGTCTACACCAAGGTTTATGCCTCTATGGTCCTTTAATATTTGCTCTTACTATGATTGGGTACTGGCTACTTTATTTTACGCTCGTATTTTACACATGGCCATTACTTTTTAACATTGATGGAAAGGGCATATTCTCATTATGGTTATTGTATGTCATTATGTAACTATTGGATGTATTTTACTATATGGGCCTAGGCCCATCTCTATGTAATATATGTATATTCAATATATAATATGTTCTTGTGTTGTGGTTGTTACAAACAAGGATTCCATCATATGAGTATCTATGACTGATTGCTACATGGTATCTATAGCCTAGTTGAATCCTTGCGCCCAGGTGGACCCATTGTCCATCAGTGCCAATTTCATTATCCAAAAATTGTGTTTCTTTTTTATTTCCAGCATTTTCTCCATTATCTTGGTTCTTTTTCCAGTTTCTTCATGCCATATATGCCACTGTCGTCTACTGCCACCTATCAAATTGGCAACCCAGCCATTAGAGTCGCGTTGCCCTAGCGGACATATGGCTATCAGAGAAGCCATGTGCCCTCACGTGAGCTTAGAAACATGCATACCTCTCTTTCTGTCCATTTATGGCAGCTGCATGTGTAAGCTTGTCTGGCCACCATTATCGTTGATCTTAGCATGTTTGGCTCACCATGGTGTCCTTTCCTCCCATTCCGGCTTCGAGATTGGGACTCATTTTACATGTCACATTTCTTTTGGGAACATTTCTTTTCTCCCTTGCCATTAATTTCTGTCTTTCATGTGCCCATGGCTTAGTTGTAGTTTACTATATGCGCCGAGGCCCATCTCTATGTAATATGCACATTCTATGTGTATGTATAATATATGTTCATGTGATGCGCTTGTAACACACAAGGATTCCATCATATTACTATCTATAACTTGTTTCTACAGTAGCTTTAAGGAAGTGTTTTCTTCATCAATTTTATTTTGAACAGATGAATATGTTCATTTTTCAGATCCAGCTATAAGTCAGATGGTGCTTCCTCATCAGAAGCTCGTCGAATACGAAGAAGAAGTATCAGCATGACGCCAGAGATTGGTGATGATATTGCAAGGTTGATTGTTTCTCTCTTATGGTTATGGCTCTGTATATCCTTAGAATAATGTCCTTGGTGTAGATAAGTGCGTTGTTTATTCTGTTTTAGTTTTTTTGTGTTTTTTTTTTTCTTTCTGTAGAATCTTAAGGTAATCTGTACATGCCCTGGTACGATGTACCCTTACCTGTACTGAATTTTTGCTAATTACTCAACTTACTGATCTGATAGATTATTAATTTGTAGATTGCTAGAGGCTTGACTGTTATAAATGTTTCCAGCTTTGTGATAAATAAATACTGCAAAGAATGCAAATTATTGTACTTGTACTTTGATCAAGTGAACTTATGATAATGATTTACAATTTTCGTAGTGCATAATCATGTTATTTCGAATGAAATTTGAATGTAGCATATGTGTTGTTGATTTGTAAGTTGTTTCATTAATGCGATAACTCGTGATCTAATGTCTGCAGGGCTGTACGGGCAATGAATGAATCATTAAAGCAAAAACGTCTTCTGAGAGAGAAAGAGACCGGTGATAGTTCATTGTCTCATTCACCAAATGATAGAGCCGGCAGTATGGATCTTCTGAAACAAGTGTGTCTGCATTATTTTTGTAACTATACAGTATGCTATTATTTAAGCCTTCATACTCTGCCTGTGGCTTCTTTCAGTATGTCATATGCATCATACTTATGGTTTAAAAGTATAATTTGGTGATGGCTATAGTATAATTTGGAATAGATGAAAAGTATAATTTGGTGATGGCTATAGTATAATTTAATTTATAATAATTTGGAATAGATTAAAAGTTCTATAATGTGTTTATTATTGGTGATTACAGAACAAGTAAATTATATTTACAAGGATTAACTTCTGTTATAAGACATGTGGCTTACCTCATCCGATTCCTGTTATGTGATGTAACAGAAGTCAAATTTCAATATTGATGGTCATCAAGAGAGGTCCCCCTTGTATTCGCTACACCATGACCCTGTAACGTCTCAAAAGGCAATGTCATTACCCTCATCCCCGCACGATTATAGAGGACAAGCTTCTGAGAGAAGCGGAGTGTCAGAATATCCAATGAATGACGAACTGGAGTCTACTTGGAATAAAGTCCTTCAATCGCCAATGTTCAATGATAGAACTCTGTTGCCATATGAAGAATGGAACATCGATTTCACAGAATTGACTGTTGGAACTCGTGTTGGGATTGGTACGTTCAGCTTTCCTCTTGAAGCTGTCAAAATCATGAGTTTTAATTTTTTTTCTGTGCTATTCAGTATCACTTGTGATTTAAGCATGGATGAATGTCTGAAATGACTGCAATTAGTTTCTGGATGAATCACTTGATGGGATTTCTGCATGTTTGTTCTTGATTATGACAGACCTAGACAGATCTGGTCGGATCTGTTGAGCCAACCAGAGTTTTCCTAGCTTTTTCATTGTCTGATTTTAAATTTAAGATGATGCCTTTAATACCCTCTATTTGGGTTTCAACAATTTCGAGGTTTTGGGTTGGTGAGTGAGTTCTCTTTTAAAGGAAGAACGAGGAAAAATAATATTTTTTTTGAAGAACTATATGTATGTTCAGCTAAAGAAATATTGCCAAGTGAAGGTAGAAAGAAATTGAGTAATCAATTGATTATTGATTAGTAAAGAAATCTAGCCTAGAATTAGTAATCAGGAACCCAAAATCAATCGAACTTGACAAGGGAAAAACAAACTTCTGAAATTTTTGAAGATATCAGAATTGAAGTCTTAGGGAAAAAATAAAATTAGATACCATGCTATTATTATTGAAATTGTGTTTGCTCAGTTTATTAGTTAGTTTTTGTTTTTTAATTTGTTGCTACAAGTATGATACCATTGATGATTCAGAAACTATCTATTTAAATTCACGATTTTGAACTGTCGAGAGAAAAACTAGCTTCATATAAACTTATGACACGTGATTGTCCATTTATTTTCCAGGGTTCTTCGGAGAAGTTTTCCGTGGCATATGGAATGGCACAGATGTCGCAATCAAAGTTTTCCTAGAGCAAGATTTAACTGCTGAAAACATGGAAGATTTCTGCAATGAGATATCCATTCTCAGGTATTATACATTCATTTGCTATTTGCCAGGAACTTTGTTTCATCAAACATTTACTGACTCAGTCTGTTTTTTCTGTCCTTTTATTCCTCCAGCCGGCTCCGACATCCTAACGGTACTCCCCGACATCCTAACTAGTTCTTTATATGGTTCTCTTCAGTAATTGATCTTGCATATTTTGTTTTGTGGATATTTTGACAACTGAAAGCCTGGAATTATTTCTAAATTCCTCCTTGCTTGAAATGCTAAGAATGACATTGTGCAGATATCATTGAAAATAAAAAAGTATCTCTTGGTGCATGATTTTTGTGGGAGCATCTGTTATTTATCAAGGGACTGATTTTTATGCAGTTATCTTATTTCTTGGTGCATGCACAAAGCCCCCACGGTTGTCAATGGTGACTGAATACATGGAGATGGGCTCTTTGTTTTACTTGATTCATGTGAGTGGTCAAAAGAAGAAGCTTAGTTGGCGCAGAAGACTAAAGATGTTGCGGGACATATGCCGGTAAGTTATGTGGTGCATTTTTAGAACATACTGGTTATGCACAACTTTCAGAAGTTGAACACTGCTTAATGGCATTTGCATTTCAGTAAGAAAAACGTATTTGCATTTAGATTGTCATTTTATCTGTTAAAACATTGACATGAGAGTACCTTGGTGTTGACTAGGGGCCTAATCCACATACATCGTATGAAGATTATTCACCGTGATGTGAAAAGTGCAAATTGTCTTGTGGACAAGCATTGGACCGTGAAAATATGTGATTTTGGACTTTCAAGAATAATAACAGAGTCTCCCATGAGAGATTCCTTGTCAGCTGGAACCCCGGAATGGATGGCTCCTGAACTTATTCGAAATGAACCATTCACCGAAAAATGTGATATATTTAGCTTGGGGGTCATAATGTGGGAGCTCTGCACCTTGAATAGGCCATGGGAAGGCGTGCCTCCGGAGAGGGTATGTTTGATTGATGATTTGTTAATCTTTCATGAAGAGTTTGCATTTCCTTTATGTTTTTTAATTGAAAATTTTGGTTCTTCAAAATGTAATGATTATGTTAACACTTTAGCTTGCTGATTAGGTGGTTTATACCGTTGCTAACGAGGGTTCTCGATTGGATATTCCCGAAGGCCCGCTAGGCAGGCTGATTTCAGGTCTGCAACTGTCGAATTATTCGAGGCCTTTTTTTGTCGATGCTATTATTTTATTCAGATTCCATTTAGTTTATTTAGTTACTCGATTTTTGTATGCAGAGTGTTGGGCGGAACCACATGAACGGCCAAGTTGCGAGGAGATCCTCTCTCGCTTGGTGGACATCCAGTACTCTCTGTTTTGATGCAGTGTTTATCTTTTGTACATAGTGAACGTCGGGTAGAGTTGTTACTTTTGTGTTTTCGGCTGATGTAAACGTGTATGAATTTTTGTTCTTTATCTAAAAACATAATGAAACATGCATCGGTGCGTTCCTAACTAAAGTGTCCTGTGTGGCAATAAAAGTTAATCCATTATCCATCACTTATCCTCTATGCGATAATAGAAATAATATATTTATAATCTGTTGTAGAATAATTTATTCTTTGACTAAAACATAGGACATGAGTCTGGTTGTTACAGTATAAAAAGTGGGAAGGAAATAGAAAAATAGTAACTAAACAAAAAGATGGGCACGATGTTAATAATGGAGAGAAACTCCGAAACTTAAACTTTCTACATGCAAGCAGTTTCCATTGTGAGGCACTGTAACATTACAAGTCAATCACAGATTCGACGCCTATTGAGTGCATCTTCAAAGCGGCTGCAGGAGGCCACTCTCATTTCCGTGCTCATGTCATTCTCAGGGGCTGGGTAATAATCCTCCCTTAGCTGTACATCCCTTAGGTTTGGTGTCTTGAGGAAAAAATTCATGAAATGCTCATGAGCTGTCCCGTGAATGAAGAGCTTCCTCAAAGTATAACATTCTTGTAGCAAACCAGCAGCTGGAAGTGACACACTTCTCTGGTTCACATCCTCATCTTGTGGTGGCCAGTAATGAAGCTCATTCAGACTCAAACTCCCAATCCCATTCAGAAAGAACCTCTCCCACAGGCTCAAATCCATTTGCCCTGATGGTGCTGTGAGGGCATAACCTTTGGTATCACCACAGTCCAGCTGCATCTTCAACAGCTGAGGATAACAAGCCAGAATGCTGAGACCAAACTCCCGCTCTGCTGGTTTCGGTTGCCCCCTGCTATCTCCTTCAACCTTTATAAGAATCTCTTCCAAATTGGGACAATCCTCTAACCCTGCCACCGGCAATGGAGTCAACAGATCACCAACTTTTATCCAAAGAGAAAGATACCGCAGTCTGTCCCAGCACTTGCCATACAAACCATTGTCATTGCTTTCCAAAAAGGAATCATGAACCCCCATTTCGTACTTGCATCTCTGCCTCTTCCTTTTGCTTGTATTCTCACATTCTCCACCCCCAAAGTAATCCATTAACTCACCACCACCATCCACTTCATCCAAACCATTCAGATCAAAATTAAGAAACCCATGTCCCAGGCCATCACTTTCCTTCAACCCATTCCACACACAATCCACATGTAGCCGTTCAATCCGGTCCCGAATCGGCTCCAAAGCTCTGAGAGTCGCGGCGGTGTCGAGGTTTGCACAGCCAGAAACCTTGACGTCAATCATAGTCCTGCGAAGCAAACAAGCCATGGTCCTGAGCCCCTGCTCAGTCACAAGCTTGCAACCCTGAAGTTCGAACCTAACCAGCCTGGAACACCCTCTGGCAATTTCAATCAACCCCATGTCATCAAGATCCGCGCAGTTACCAACGGACAAAGACTGAAGCCCATGGCAGAGGGCAACTCCGTCGAGCTTAGACCCAAGGGCCAAGCAAATCCCTTGAAACTGGCCTAATTTCAGAACCCTCAAATTAGGGCACTTCGAACCCAACACTTCCAGCGCCACACTACTGTCCCTCACATTTTTACAAACATCCAACACCAACTCTTCCAAAAGAGGAAGTCCGGAGAACAAAGTCACTAGAGTAGCACGGCTAACCCTACCGTCTTCTCCCCCGAAACCCTCGTCCTCTCTGCGATTTGAAAACGATGACGTATCGGCCAAGTGAAGCAGCTTGAGCTTCGGGCAATTGGACGGAATAGCAACCAGCGTGTCGTCCCCAACGAACCCTATATATCTCGGATCGAAGGTGCAGGCCACGAGAAAGTGCTCCAGATTAGGACACGATGCGGTGATGGATTCGATTTCATGAGACTTGAAACCCTCCGTGAAGGAAGTTGTCAAGAGATTCAAGCGGCGGAGCGAGGCTGCAGTGTCAGGGTTGGCCGCCAGCACGGGCGGGAGGTCCTCCGGCCAGTGGTAAAACGAGGAGAGGTCGAGCGAGGCTAGCGATCGGCACTGTGAGAACAGCACGGCGAAGTCGGATCCCGCGGGCGATGTCGGCGGGCGCTGGTGCCAGCGCACGAGCTTGACGCTGGAGAGCTCCGGCCAGGGGGAGAGGAGGAGGAGTTGGAGCGTAGCGGGGTCGCGCGCGTACACGGCGAGCGAGGTGACGCGCGGGAAGGCGTCGCGGAGGCGGAGAGCGAGGAGGCGCGGGTCGAAGGTGGTGGTGGCGGAGGAGCAGAAGAGCGCGTGGCCCCACGGTGAAAGGAAGGAGAGGTCGAGGTGTGTGACGTGCGTGAAGGAGGTCGGGATGAGGTGCAGGTCACGCGCGTTCCCCCGCAGGGTGAGCGAGATGCGCGTCTTGCGCTCCAAGCGGAAGAAGCTTCGACACACCAGGGACAACGAGTTTCGCGTGCGCGTGTCGGAGACGGCAGAGAAGACGTTCAACAGGATCTCCTCCGGGAGGTTGCTCACAGTTGTTCCGTCACCCATTTCCGGTAAGACAATTCCAATCCCAACTCTTTCTATTTTTAATATTTTATTTATTTTATTTTACAATATGAAAGTGTATTGTAGGAAGAGTTTTTGGAAGAGAGAGAGAGAGTAGAGAGAGTGTGTGAAAAATGAGAATGGATTAGGTTGGGTGTGTGATGATTGATGGATGGATGGATGGACACTAAACGAAGGTATGGAGGGAGATGATATTAATGGATGGATGGGTTTTATTAGTTAGATGGAGAGGCAGGTGAATAGGATGTATGTGCATGTAGGGGAAGGAAAGTTTGGAGAGAGAATGAAAAAGGAAAAGGAAGAAAAGAAAAGATGGAATGGGTTTGGTTTATAGTGAAAGCCAGCCAAGGGCATGGGTGTAATGGTGCATAGGAAATCTGTCTGCACGTTATCTATGAAAAAGAAAAGGAATACAGACAAACCATACAGGATCGGATGGTCCCACTAACCAGCCATTATATCCCCTACATTTTAATAACAAATAACACCCTTCTCTTCTACTATTACAATTTTCAACTATTTTCTAATTTTAATCAATTTATCAAATATTCTCCACACTTTTTTTTTTTTTCATTTCCTTCTCTTCTTTAGAATCTTCCCCACCTCTTTTTTTTTTTTTTATTTGCCCAAGACTAATCACTCATACTTCTATAATCTTTCCACACTGTCTTTTTTATTTTTTTTCACAGACCCGTGTTTACATTTTTAGTTTTTACATAAATCATAATACAAAAAAGTTTATTTCATTCAGTAATATTTTATATTATAAAAGTTCCTAACAAAGTCCAAATACATTAGCTGATTTGCACCTGGCACGAGCCAGCAATAGGCAAGAATCACGATACACATTTGATGGATTCAACTGTCCCTGTCTATTCTATTGACTTTTTTTACAATTTTAATGGATAAGTATTATATTTTTTGAAAAAATTTAAAGCGTGAAACCAATTCTTTTTGTATTTATGTTGGTAAAATTAATGCGTGAAAAACTTGTTAAAATATTAACATATTCGTTAAAAGATTAATTTTGCAATAAAATAATTAAAAGAAAGAGCCACTGTAATTTTCATTGGCTAATGTATGATTTTATTTTGAGAAGATTTAAGGAGGCAACTGTTGGTGATATCTCCTATGTTTTATAAATAACTGAGCTAGTGGATGTTGTTTGGCACGATAGTGACTTTGTATGGAGATTGATTAGGCTGAGTTAGAAGCAAAGAAATATCTTGGACGTTTTCTCTTTATTTTTTAGTGTAACACAACATAGTTCAATGAAAAAAAAAAATACAACTGATAAGTAATTGACTTTTGGACCAAAAAGTTAATAATTTAATAATTTTATTTTATTTATAAAAAAAATGAGACATTTTCAAAGATGACAAAAATCTGCAGTACTGCTGCGTGTAGAACTCCTTACAAGTTCAAAAGTAACAGCTTAATGAATACCTCCTTTTTTTTAGTTTACATTGCTAAATGATAAGATACCTGTACCTGTATTGTACTTGTGTTATTACATAAAAATTAGTTATTCTAAATTTTTCGTATGTATCTTTTAAAACTATTTATTTTAATATAAATTACTTTAAAAGAATTCATTTTAATTTTTCTTATTTTGAAATTATTCTAACTAATATCTACCTTAAATATTTAAAAAAGATCCTCATATAAATACAAATAATGAGAGACTCTGGGTCTGGACTTATTTTTCTATTCCAAAAATCGTTAATATTATTATAAAACTTATTCAGCCGTCATCATCATATGTGTACTGGACAATCTATAGTTTTTCTTTTTCATTTCCGTACGCGAGATGTTATTAAATATTGAATAAAAAGTTAAATTATTTATTTGTAATCTTTATTCGTAAAAATATTTATTTTAATTTCTTTTAGTTCTTATGAATTTAAATGGCATGAACTAAAGAAAATTAAAATAACAGTGTATAGATATTAAAGTAAATAATTTCTTAATATAAAAATCGGAATGTAAAATTTGTTATGATTGAAGAAATTAAACTTAGTAAAATAAGAGTGAGGTTTGGTTTGTAAGAGGTGACGTGTTTGTTGTGTACGAAAATGTTTTATTACGAGGCAGTGATAAGTGAGTGATGGATGGTTGGTATGTTGGGTACACGTGAAACTGCAAGCCACCGACCAAACCAACCTCGCTTGGCCCTCCTACTCATTAGTCCTCTCACTGCTACAACAAAGTGTATGCCAAAGAGCTCTAGTTTTTTCATCACCCCTACTCATCACTCCACTTTTTCATGAAGAAATTAATAAATAATAATATTTCTTATAAATATAATAATACTTATTAAAAATAAAGTGGATATACTTTACAAATATTTAAAGGAAATTTAAATGCTATAAAGTAAAAAATAGAATTATACAACATATTAACTTTTAAATGAATAAAGTTTGACAAATTAAATGTTTATTATATTTTCAGTATTTATATATAAACATATGTAAAATCATGGTATATTTCTTTTATAAAGTTGTGAATTTTCTTATTTTTATCTTTTATTAAATAAATAAGGTTTAGTTCGGTTCTCTCTAATATTAATATTAAAATAAAAATTTTATCTTTCTTGGGCTGTTCTCATTATTCTTTTTCGTTAAAGTTAACAAGTTTAAAATGTCAAAATATTTTCAAAAGTAATTAATTTTAGAAAACACGAGTCTTCTTTCAATAAAAATAAAATGTAAAACTATTAACATGCATGCAAAAATATAAAGTTATTCTTCCTTAACAAAGAAAAACTTCACTAAACAAGTTAAAGAAGCAGCAAAAAGATACAAATAATATGAAATTTTCTATAAAGCAACCTTACCTACTTACCCCGATTACAACCTTACAACATTCGACCTAACAGATCTTATGAAAATATCCCCAAGCAAACAAGTAGGCTTTTACATCTAAACATAAGATTTGTCCTACCCAATTTGCTTATATACCTTAGAGCAACCATATAACAACCTAAACTCATCATTTTTGAAAGATTCCTTACTAGATATGCATAAATTTTGAAAGATTCCTTACTTGATATGCATAAATATAGAGCATTTTGGAATTCCTTGTGTCTAAACCTCCATCTTTCCTTTGGCATGTGCTTTGGTAGCTATAACTTTTCACTCTTGACCAATTGTATATTATCACTTGAATTTATAAACATATCCAACTATTGCCAACTCATAATGTTGTTGCCTCTCTTCCCAAACATTTGCACATGCTTCTCTAGCCATCTTACAGATCCTACCATAACAATGTAAAACATAGGGGTGGGCAAAAAATCTAATTTTCTTGATCCAATCTACTTTTGCTCCAATCCAATCCATTTATAATCCATTTTATTAAAAATCCAATCCATTTAATGGATCTGGATTTCAATCTAATTTACATTTTATATATCTTATGGATTGGATATCCATTTTATAAATCAAGATTTTTAAATGTGGATAATCCAAAAAATCCAATCCAAATTTTCAATTTAAATTTTTAGTTGGGTTAGATTGAAGGTTGAGATGTACTATGCTAAATTCAGACTTGGACGGGCCTTGCTCGACGATCTATACGGATCGGGTAGGCCCGACGACCATAAGAGGTTGGGCGAGCCTAAAGATATGAACGGGCTAGGCGGGCCCAATGACCCGAATGGGCCCAACGATCCGAAAAATTCGAGTGAGCCCGATGACCTGAACGGGGCAGGCAGGCCCAATGACCAGATGAGCCAGGTGGGCCCAAAGACCCGAACGGGCAAGGCAGGTTCGAAGATCCGAACGGGCCAAGCAGGCCCGATGACCTGAAAGGGTCAAGCGGGTTTGAAGAACCAAACGGGTCAGGCGGACCCAAAGACCTGAAAGGGTCACGCGGACCCGAAGACCCGAACGAACCAGGCGGGACCACTGACGAAAACAAGTCAGGCAGCCCAAAGACCCGAACGGGTTAGGCAGGCCCAGAGACCCGAATGGACCCGACGACCCGGACGGGACCGACGAACCGAACGGGCCCAAAGACCCGAATGGGGCGGACGACCTAGATGGGCCCAACGACTCAGACGGGCCTGATGACCCGGACGAGCCTAACAACCTACACGAGCCTTACGACCTGGATGACAAGACGAAACAAAGACTCGGACGGGCATTACGACCTAGACACTCCCTATGATCCGGATGGACTCGACGACCCAAACGGGCTTGACGACCCGGACATGCCCGACGACCCAGATCGGTCCGATGACCCGGACGGGCCTAACGACCTTGACGTACCCGACGACCTAGACGGGCCCCACGACTCGAACGTGCCTGACTACTTGATTGGGCCCGATTGTTTGGACGGGTCTATCTGGGTCGTCTGGCTTATCTGGCCCATCCGGGTTGTCGGACCCATTCGGGTTGTTCGACCCGTTCGTGTCGTTGAGCCTGTTCGTGTTGTCGGGCCCGTCTGGGTTGTCTAGCCCGTCCAGGTCGTCGAGCCCGTTCGGGTCGTCCGGGTCCTCGGGTCCATCCGGGTCATCCGGGCCTTAATGACACAAGTTTTAAAAAATTCAATTTAAATTTATTTTATAAAAAATGGATTCTGGATTTTGAACTTGATCCAAATATTTGGATTGGATTTAAATCTTGATCCAAATATTTGGATCTGGATTTTAAAAAAATCCAAACTACTTTTGCTAAAATTATGGATTTGGGTCAAAAATCTAATCCAATTATTTGGATCTAAAATAGACGTGGATTGGATCATTAAAAATCCAATCCATGCCCACTCCCAGTAAAACAGCATACATTTCCCTTATAAATTCTATTATTCCAACCTGACAAAGGAGATATTTATACTGGTTATCTTGATATGCACAGAGCATGGCAATTCTTTAAGTTGCTACATAACATCTTCACTATCCTTCTTTAAGAGTCTCTCTGCCAATGTATGTTGTCAAAATTGAGTCAGTGAACAGTCAGGTAAACCGGTGCTTAAACACATACAACCATAGCAATGTTTTCATAGCAGTCGAGTTTTAGTTCCGGTTGAAAATAACAGGTGAAGAAAATTTCAATTCAACTACACAAAAACAACATAACATATCACTTTTCAATTGCATTATATTTCTTCTCCTTAGTTTGTTTCTTCCAAATACAAAATTATACTTTCGGAGGGAATTTATTTGCCTTTTGGAGGTAGTTTCTTTTGTATAGTGCAAGGACACTCATTTTTTACTTTTAGAGAAAGAAAATATCAATCAATTATGAACAAATTCATATAAAATATTATAACACTACCTTCAATTTGAACATATAAATTGTGGATATGCTTTATATGATATTTTTCTTGTCTATTTGGATGAATGTATAACTCGAAGTCACATTTGGCTTGTGTAATACGTTTGTTACAAGGATCCTTGCTGCAAAAAACAAAAACAAAAACAATTATATATTGAATGGGGTAGTAGCTTGAATTAATAATTGCTGTCGTAGATTATTTCAATCATTTTAAAGCAAGAGTTCTAAATTAAAATAAAAAATTTATTTTTTAACCCTTAAAACTTTGTGTAAATCTATTTCTGGTTCTCATTAAAAAAAAAAAGTCATTTTGGTATGTGTTTATCTCAAAAATGTTATGCAACAAATAGTTTATACATCTAGTTCTAAAGATTAATATGAATTTGAAATTTGAAGTAGGAATTGTATTTAACTATAACCCTTCATTTTTATATGGAATTTAGGTTTGTTTTTAGTGAAAGAAAAGCTTGTTTTGGATGCTAAAGCCCATGTCTCCCCAATTTCTTTATTTCATTTTTCTTTGACCATGTTATTTTTTGCCAGACTGTAACTAATCCGTTGATGAGGATAACAATGGATTTTTCTCCAAATTATTGGTTGATTTCATTTTTTGTTGTGATTTGAAAGAGTTTATCTTCGTTCTTAATGATTTCTTGCTTAGTCATATTATAGTTGATTTTGAGCTTCATTTAAGTTAGTTGAAGATTCGAGCCGAGATTGCTTCCATCAATCGCTTAGATTTAGGGATAGATCTTAGAGTTAATGTAACTTGATTGAATCCCTTGCACATATCTCTTACTATAAGTTTGAATTAACTAAGAATTTATAATTTTAATTGGTAACAGAAGGCTTGATTAGACAAGAAATTGATAGTTAGCCATTGGAAGGTTTGCACTTTGCTTTTAAATTTATGAAAATGATTTAAGGTTGGAATAAGATGCTTTGCATGTGAATGAGTTCATGAAATTTGTGCCCTAATATATGTTCTTTAACTCGATCCCTTAAAATATTTCCATGGTGTTTGTTAACTTCTTTAAGCGATAGAATTGTAGGATATTTTCATATATAGACACATAATATTTCATGCCTGATTCAGTGACGAAACTTGAACAAAAAATTTAGGGGTACCAAATTAGATTTGTTATATATAATTTTTATTAATTAGAAAAAAATCTCTTCATTTTCACTTCTTAAAACAAGCACACACAATAGTAGAATTTTAAAAAATATGACTATCATTTGTTATTATATCATTATATCAAACCATGAATACTCTTTTGATAAGCGCTTCTACCTTATCAATTTGATTTGGTGGGTATTATTAAATTTGAGGACACTTTTCCTATATCACATTCTAATGAATTTTTAAATTCATTATTGTAACTCTAGGAACTTTAGATATTTGTTTTTCATTGTTTTGAATTCTTGGTTCTCATAAAATTTCTAAAGTTTAGTTAATGTAGATACATTTTTTTTTCATCTTTATCACAAACCTTCTTAAAGAAAAAAATCAATTCTTTTACTTTTTACCATAATCTTTCTAATATAAATTTATCACTTTTCACCTATTTAGAAAAATATAAAATTTATATTCACAAATTACAATTATAACAATGCAAAACATAACAAAACTAATTAAATAAGCAACATTATATAAATTCAAAACTTAAAAAAAAATTACCATAGACAGTGGAAAACACAAAATTCCTAAAGTTCATAATCAAGGATTACAATAATTTGAGAAAAATTGTAATTACGGTTCATACCATTTCATAAAAGAATCCCTAAAATCATAAGTAGTGTTTATATTAATTTGGGATAAACTTAATTTGAGAGAAACATCATAAAATGAATCATAACTCAAACAAACATAAATCATAATAAGATACTTAAATCTTAATCTATGTGTTCCCCAATCTCAATTTATCTCTTTGTATTTATTTCTCCTCACACACTTTCATAATAATTTACACGATGAAAAAATCTTATAGCAAAAAAAAAAAGACTCTAATCTCTTTTATAAATCAATGTCTCTATTAAATTTTTTATTTTATCTTTTATTATAATTTTTCATAATATAAACTTAATATAAATAATATATAAATATAATTTAAAAAATATATATAAACATATATAAAAAAATTCAAAAATTTTGGGGGAGTCGTGGCTCCCCTTGTCACTACATAGTTTTGTCCCTAGCCTAATTAATATATAATTTAACTGAAGAAAGTTTTATAATGTATTTGGAAGATAAGTGTCGATCAAATTTTCTCTTTTGTGAGTTTGTCCTCATGTCACATAATGTTTAAGAACTCATGTTGAATCGACCGAATGCCGAAGTCATGCCGGCATTGGTAACTTGAATCGGTAAACTTGTTTGGACACTGATTGAGACCCTCCGAGGACTACTCGGCCACAACCTTAAACAAGTGATTATCTTAAACATTGATAAAGCACAATTAAGAGCAATAAAATCAAGTTTAAGAACTTGATGGGCCTTTGTTAATCCTGCTAAAGTAGAACCCCAACAATTTTCTCTATAAATAGAAGACCAGGTAATGGTTTAAAGGTTAGCTTTTTTAGACATTGTTAAGATTGTAGAAATTGGAATTTGCACTCATACTGACTTGATTGTCAGAGCACCTTTGGCAAGTACATGGCCATGCTTTCTGTCAATTTGAACTGAGAACGTTTTGGAGGTGAAGCATCGTGATCAGTGATTAGACATATCAAAGATCGATTAGTTAACGATAGGAGAAGAGTGGTCTTAAGGATTTCTGGGTCTTGTAAGAATATTTTGGCGTACACCGTGAAGCTCGTTCAAAGCATCATTACGACCATATGATAACTTGGAGGGATGTGGTTCTAAAAGTGAAGAACACCAACTTTTGTCGTAAGGTGGAGGGACAAATAGTTCGAGTGCATACTAGTGAAGACCATGAACCGATAGGATCTCAATACCTCAGGCTGAGGCTAGTTCTAACCTGAAGTTCTCCAAGTTAAGTGTAACCTACAAAAGCCTAGTGTGACGACATCCATTCATCGAAGGCATACTTGACACCCGGTAGGATGGAAAATATCGACGTTGGATAAGTATAATTAGGGATGTCAAAAAAATTTGTACCTGCGAGTATTTTTGGATAAAACCCACAACGGATAGGAAATAAATATTGTAAATGGATATTTGCGGGTAACAGGTACGGGTATGTTATATCCATGTTAACAGGTCGGGTACAAGTATCATAGTATTCGTGCGTGTGATACTCGTACCCACTTTACTCTAATTTAAATTAAGAAAAAAACATGATTAAAACATTAAGACATTGATTTTGAATGGATTATTTTTTATCAATTGGTTTTAAAAAATCTTCATTTCTTTGTAAACTATTATTTAACACTATTTAAATGAGTTATTTGCACTTTGTTTAAAATTTATGAATGTTATACATTATATTTTTATTTGAATTTATGGTTAAAATATGTTGTTAAATATAAAATTTTTCTTTTCTATCGAATAATGATATTTTGAAATGCAAACTTTTTTACATTTCATTTGACACTGCCTTTCACTATCCTTCGCCCTTTCTTTTTCCTTTACCCATACATGTTGTCAAATATATATTGTCAATACATGTTCACTTTCTTACGACTACTATACTCCAACAATATGTTGTCAAATATATGTAATGTGTGTCACAGTATCATTACTCTTTCTATGAGTAATGATATTTGCCATACAAATTTCCTTTACGTTCATTTGACTATACCTTTTCACTACCATTCCCTCTTTCTTTTCCTTTACAAATACAAATGTTCACATTTTTATGACCACTTTACCCCAACAATATGTTGTCAAATAAATATCATTTGTGTCAAAGTATCATTACTCTTTCTAATGAGTCATGATGTTTTCTGTAAAAAATCAATTACGCCAAAATACTAGTAAATTTGTTTATACCCTATATGTATTCTCCGGTACTCCCAAATTTTTTGTACTTTTATATTTTAATTTTAAATAAAAGTATTCTTCAAAATATGAACTTCAAAATTCAAAATTATTTTTAAAGTATTTAAAAATATATATACCATAAAATATTATTGCAAATATATTTGACTTTAAAAACATATATAAATAAGTTAAACCATAAAATATAAGTTTTAAAAAAGAACAATTTGAAAATAACTTTAATTTCACAATTCTAAATAAAAATATATGTACACATAAAATTAAATTATAAATAATTCTTATTATTAATATTTTTTTCATAGTAACTCTATTTTTTAATCCCTTGAGTTTTTTTAAAAATATCTAAAATTCACTGATAATTAGATATTTTAATATTTGTACTTGTTCCATAAAAAATAATTAGAAATAAATATAGCCATTACTCATCAATATATAAAAGTTTAGATTTTGTTCGCATCCCTAGTTGCTTTACATAATATATAGCCATCATTCTAGTTTTTTAGTAAATCCATAACATATTTTTTATTGAATATTGTTCTTAGAGGGATATATAGTCTTCTGAGTGATCTCTTGGTTAGAGATGGCAAATAAACCCGTCTTCGTGGGTATTGTTCGAATTCGTCTCCGTTTTGATAGAGAATCTCCGCATTGACTGAGTATGGGTATGGGTATGAGGAACTCCCGACTTTTTCAATTGGGTATAGGGATGGGTATGGGGATGTACATATCCCTGCCATAATACCCGTCCCCGCCATATTTCCGTATCTGTTTAAATTATTAAAATATTCATAATTAATTAAGTAACCATATATATATATATATATATATATATATATATATATATATATATATATATATTCTATTTTTTTTTCCTTCTAATTATTTGTTTGTCATGAAACTCATTCACATCTCCAATACATTTTTCAATCTTATCATAACATTTATGTAATTATGTTAAAATGATGTATATGAATTAAAAAAAAAATTATGTCTCACATTTGAATATTTTTATTTATTGTATATTTTCCTTTCACATGAGAATGTTTAATACTTACAATTTAAGTGTTTAGTAGCATAAACCTTTCATTTATTAGGTAATATAAAAAAATATTTTCTTATTATTATTAATTTTTGTTTCATTTGAAGAACTTCTGTTTCGCTAAAACAATTTTCGTTATTTCTCAACCATTGAGTATGTATGTTGATATTTGAAAAGTTTTCTTAGATCTCTAAGGTATTTTTCATCTTATCATACCTTTAATTATACATTATTTTTCTTTGTGCGATTTCTTTCAATAGTCTCTCAAATTGTTTATAAGACACACATTTGTTAATTTTTTAATATTTTTATTTATTGTTTATTTTCATAATGTACAATATTATTTCGATATATTTTATCTAATTATTTTTTATTTTCTAACTTAATATCAATCATAACGTAATTTTTCACTATAATTGTATAACTAAATTTTATTTACTACAATATAAAAATTTAATGTAATTGCCATGAATATTTTTTTATCACCATCCAACATACATTGAAGTTCAACAGGTACAAGATCTATGTCAAAATGTTATTATTATGTTTATTATTTGTTCTTTGCATCATTTTGATCAAGTGATGTATTATAACTTTTATTAGTGTATAAAAAAAAAGATTCATTAGAATTTTAAAAATTGAAGTAAACAAACACTTAAAATATATTTTAATTTGAATATTTGTTTTCCTTTTATATTTTTAAATTTTATCAACTAAATTTCATTAATGTTCGCAATTTGCAAATTTAATAAATGTTTTGGTTCTCTTGATATTTTATTTGGTATTCTAATATAAAATATAAACAATTATAATTTATTTCAAATTATTTGATATCGAAGAAACAACTATCCTCTAATATTGAATATTTGATAATATTTTGTTTCTTTTACCGTAATTTTTTATTATTTTATAAAAATTAATTAAAATTAATATTGGAGCAGTAAGAAAATAGGTACCAGTAGGGGTACGAGATTATACCCATTACCTGGTGGGGATGGGGATGAGAAAAAAATTTGATACCCGTTGGGTTTGGGGATGGGATAGATTTTTTCTACGGGAATGGGTATGGGATAGCGAAACTCGTTCTTGCCGCACCCCATTGCCATCCCTACTCTTGGTCTTCAAAGTCTTCGTTTCAAGGGTATCTCGTCATCAACTCTCGAGTGCAAAAAGGGGATGGTGCCTAGAGATGGCAAATAAACTCGTCCTCGTGGGTATTGCCCGAACTCGTCCCCGTTTTGACGGGGAATCCCGCATTGACTAGGTATGGGTATGGGTATGGGAAATCCCTGATTTTTTCAATTGGGTATGGGGATGAGGATGAATATATCCCCGCCATAATACCCGTCCCCGCCATATCTTCATCATCGTTTAAATTATTAAAATATTCACAATTAATTAAGTAATCCTATATATATATATATATATATATATATTCTTTTTATTTTTTATTG